>Ga0307377_10006510_pt1 | contig 12213 bp, 11 predicted proteins | sample TR3MG_FD_202535 | JGI IMG/M metagenome (GOLD analysis project Ga0307377, IMG submission 202535) | Soil microbial communities from Risofladan, Vaasa, Finland - TR-3 | ecosystem: Environmental > Terrestrial > Soil > Coastal area > Acid sulfate soil | place: Finland: Risofladan, Vaasa | collected...
TGAGCAAAGCAATCCTGAGTTGTCCATTACTGGCTTAATGATTGTTTGGCCTGCACCTAGAATGAACTGCTCCATTACAATCCCTTCTTTAAAGGAAAGAAGGTTAGTAGCTCCGGTAGCTCCTGTTGCAACGCCGCCAGTATTTGCTGCTGTGCATGTTGTTGGAGATGATTTTATAGTTAAATCAAAGCCAGTTGCTTTTACAATTTTTGCATCAACTTGATCTACAGTGCCGGTCATTGTAATACCGCCTGTTCCGGCTTGAAGCACTAAACTAGCTGCGCCATTTGTTGATCCAAGAGTTACTACACGCACACCGTCTGTTGCGAAAGATGCGTTTTGATCTACATCATCATTACCTATTAAGATTGTTCCTGCGGATGAGTTAATCTCAATGTTTCCAGCTGCATCTGCGACTAAAGAAAGCCCAAGGGTTGCTGCCAAACCACCTGCCGCTGAAGTTAATTGTATTGCATCTGCGGCTGCTTCTTCAGCATTTAATACTAATGATCCCGCTGTAGAAATTAGACTTAGGTCTGCTACGCCTGTGACAGTAAAATTACTTGCTGTTGCTGCATCTAAGCTAATGCCCGCTGCGGTGTCAACTGTAATTGCACCTGCTGCACTATTACCGATTGAAACAGTCCCAGTGCTTGTTCCTGTATTTATGCTAGTATTAGCATTTACGCTATCACTTACTAAAAAAGGACCGTCAAGATTCATAGTTGTTAATGCATCTGCATTACCAATATTTAATGTTTTAGTTCCAGTGCCTGTTAGGAGGTTTGCTGCTACTGTTCCAGAAGTAATTGTACCGGAAACTACGTTTAGAGTTAGAGTACCCGTATCATTTGTTCCGGTTCCAATGTTAATGACTTTACTTGCTGTCGCTTCTGTTGTGACTGCATCAACTCCGATATCAATTGTATCCGCAACCCCTGCAGTTGCTACTTGTCCGCCGCCGACAGTAATTGTACGTGAAGCAGTGGGCGCAAAATCGCCTACATCTATTGTTGTGCAATCAGCTGTATTACCGATTAAAATTCCGCCTGTTCCAGCATTTATAGTAACCCCACCATCCGCAGCGGTTGCGTCTAATGTGATTCCTGTTGCAGTCGATGCCTCGCCTGAAGAAATATTCACGCCACCCAGAGTTGAAGCCACTGCTAAGTCGGCCGCTCCTGTTACGGTTAGATTTGAAGCTGTTACAGCGTCTAAAGAAATTCCTGCTCCTGTATCTACAGTAATTGCACCAGCTAATGAGTTACCAACTGTTACGGTTCCAGTAGATGTACCTGAATTGATTACTGTATTGAAGTTTGAGGATGCATTTAATGAAGCTGTGCCGCCTGATGCTGTAAACGCGCCAGTAACTGTTAATCCTGTAAGAGTTCCTATCCCACCGTTGGAATCAATTGCAAAAACTTCCGCATCGGCAGAATCAACAAATGAAACTTTATTCGCTCCTGCTGCATCGCCCATTTTCATGACGATATCTTGCCCTGCTGCTGAGGTAATAGCTAAGTCTGTGGCTGCTGCTACTGTATAGAGAGGACTTGTTACAGACGTTGCTAGAGTAATTGCAGCATCAAGATTAAGGGTAACTGTATTGCCAGCATTTGAGTCCGTAATATTTGTACCACCATCGATTAGAATATTTCCTGCTACAGGAGACAAACTATTGATTGTATCGACTTCTGACGCTCCTGGGGAAGCTACTAACCATATTGCATCCTGGGAACCATCTAAGCCCCCGAACATATATGCAACTTTAGAAGATGGGCTAACGTTGTGTATCCAAACTTGACCAACATCAAAATCTTTGTCGGTTGAAGCTGGTGCGTTTGGTCTATATATAGGAAAAGGGAAAACATCGATTAAAGGAATATTTTGCCCATATGCTCTTTTTCTGGGAGTTGACATCTGTTTGCCTCGTGCAAATTAAAATTATTATTTGTCTCTATTCTATCTAGAAAGATAATCATTGCAATAGAAATAGTCATTCGTATAACTTTATAAACAAAATAAGTGGTAAGTATGAGAAAGAGAGTGACTTCCGAAAATAAGAATAAAGCAATTATTATCAAAGTAACTGAAGGCGAACACGAATATATAAAGATTTCTGCTACTGAAAGAAGGTTATCTATGTCTAGATTGATATTAGAAGCGTTGAGAACCTATTTGAAAGGCAAGAATTAAAAGGAGAAAAAATAATGGGAATATTAGGAATAATTGTAATTTCACTATTAACTTGGTGGGTATGCTATACGATTGATGTTTTTGACGGTAAAAGATAATTCTAAGAGAGTTATTGAACTAAGTAATCTTTATTTTCTAATAAAGTTTTAATATCATCCCAATTGATTAACTCATAATTATTGCCTTCAATTGCTGGTCTTACTTTTCTCCAAATATCATACAATGATTCTACGCTAGCCACGTGGCCGCGAATGCCAGGAACTAATTTTGCAATTGATTTTGCAAACCTAAAATGTTGACTAACAGTACTTAATGTTTTATTTATTTTTGGAATATTATTAACAATTTCAATTAAATCTCTTACTGTTTCTTTTCCAAGTGTAAATTCAAGAAAGGCTCTTTTTTCTACATCATTTAAAATTGATACCAGTGATTCGGCTTTGTCAGAAGGATTAATTTTTCCATTTGTTAACAATCTTTCAGCAGCATATTGTTTTATCTCATCAAATAATTGTCTTCCTCTTGAACTAGAAATAATATTTTTTTCTAAACGTTTTAATCCAGATACAGACTTTAAATCATTTGCAATAGCAGAATCTGAACGATAAGGTAAATTTTTATTATCATTTTTAATTTTTGTCTTCCACTCTTTTAATTGATTATTTTGCCCTTTTAATAACTCTGAATGATCTTTTTTTGCTTGAATATATTGTTGAAGTGAACTTTCATGAGATCTAACATTATCTAGCTCTCTATAAAGTCGATTTTCAATATCGGCTCTTTGTCTTGCTGTTAAAACTTGCGATAGTTCTCTAATAGTTTCATTATATTCTAATGAATCTACTTTTGAAGGATTATTTATAAAAGGTCGAAGTTTTTTTTCTACAAAATCTCTTTTAACTGATTCAAATATTTGTCTTCCTTTAGATGTTCTATTTAAGATTGGCTCAATAATTCTTAACTGGTCTACATCTTCAATAGATCTCAATAATTTTGCAAAATTTTGATTTGATGGATCTCTCCATTTTAAAATTTCATTCGATTGAAAAGTTTGTGCCCAATCAGAATATAAACTTTTTGCTTTATTATAGGCAGCAACTCCATCAGGATTTATGCCTTCTGTTGCTTCAATAGCTTCATTTAAGATTTTATTCAGCAACGAATATGTATTCGTAGGTCTTCCTTGCACATAATCATGGTCAATTTTTTCATTATTACTTTGAATTTGAGCTGTCAACTGCTCGTTACTCATTGGAATATATGTAGTAACTTCTTTTTCATTTACCGTTCTAGTCCTACTGGCAGTATTTATCAATTTTTTTGATATGTTAATAATGTCTTTTCTAACTTTTGAAGGAACAGGAGCAGTTCCCATATTTTCAATTAGATTTTTTAAGTTACGTACTAATGCATATCGTTCAGTTTTTTCTCTATTTGCAAATTTCGACTCATCATATGCTTCTTTAATAATCCTTCGATCATTGTTTGATAATTTATTTATTTGATGTTCAACACTTTTTGCAGCGGTAGGAGCATTAGGAATTTTTACGGATGTTACAGAATTTCCTACATCTCTTTCTAGTTGTGATGGATTTGGTCTGTAAATAGGTTGATTTGCTTCAAATTTTAGTGGAACAATATTTAGAGGCTTAGTTAATTTTCGGTTAAGTTGATTATCAATAAGTGGCCTTATCTTATCAATCATTTCATGTTCGGGTATAACATTTGAAAGCAGTGGGCGTTGAATTAATCTCTCTGCTTTTTCAGTAGGAGTAACATTTATAGTTGTCGGATCTCCAGGCGTTCCACCAGATGCCCCACCAGGTGGAGTCTCAGGAGGAGGCTCCTTGCCTAATATCGTTGTAGTTCCTTTTTCAGGATAAGCAGAAATTTTCTCTGGTTTAATATCAGGAAATTTATATTGAGCAAACATGAAACCTGTTAAATCGGAAATTGGTTCTGGTAATCCGGCTGCTTTGAAATAACTTGACCATGCGCCAGCTTTTAAAGCCGTATTAGTTTTTTGCACTGCTTTCCCAGGAGAAAATGTTGCAAATTCTAATAAATTCCTTACTATTTTTTGACCTTCTGTATGTGGTTCAATTGGCAATCCAGTAATATCTTCTATAGTTTTAGTTATATTTGCTGGAGTTGGGCCAGTTTTTTGAGCAAGTTCTACATTTTTCATGTATTGCTCTTTATTTAATCCTTTAAAATTTTCCCAATGTGCCTGTGGGAATAACTTTTGTAATCTAGGAAGATTTTCTTCTAAATAATCGTACTCATCTTTAGCTTCTGCACCTGCTAAGGCAGTAGTAATAGCTCCAGGCCACGATAATGCTGTTGCACCTGCTCCAACTGTTTGTCCTAGATAACGATTCGCTGTTTGTAAAGCGTCTTCTTTATCTTCTTCAGGTACTTGTTGTTGATATGGTTCATTAGACTCAGATAGAAAATTTGTTATTTCATCATCGCTATATCCAGATTCTTTAGCTTTTGAAATTTTTTCAGAATATTCTCGATTAGTTGAAAGATAATCATAAATTTCTTGATCACTATAACCTTGTTCTCTAGCTTCATTAAATGGATTCATTTTATAAGATCCGTTGCAAGTCCAAATGCTGGCGGTTTAAATCCAGATGATTGTGAGTTTGGAGAAGATTTTTTATTAGTAAAAATATCTTGTAACGTCTCACGTTCTACATTATTTTTTGACCCAGGATTATTTGATCTATTTCCAAATAATTTTTTATTTTCTTCTCTATTTTGTTTTAATTCCTTTTCTATTACATCTCGTAAACCTTCATATGTCCCCTCCAGTTCTTGAATAGATAACTCTGGGTCCATTAATTTATCCGCCAATGTTTCAAATTCTATTCTATTCCTAATAACAATTGGGGTTGCAGCTTGAATAAGTCCTTTGCCAACTTGCATAAATTTCGCACGTTCTTTCAATCCAACACCAGGTAGTTTAGCAACCCAATCACGCCCTTTACCTTGGCCAGGCCACGCCCAAAATTTCCCTACTTTACCTGATTTTATACGATCTAATTGATCATCAGCTAATTTCAAGTTATGCTTCATTTGATCGTCTAAGACTTTGAGTTTATCTTGTTTTTCAATAATCTTTTCATATGTAGACGCTTTAGTTCCTAGTGTATGTTCAGGTAAATCATAACCAACACTTTCTAAAAAATTTCTAGTTGCTAAACCTTCATCAGGTTTTTGTTCTTTAAAGTGATCATCAGCTATTTTTTGATAAACGGAAGAAGGAGTACCAGGAACATATTTTCCGAGATCAACCCCTCTATTAGTTAATGTTTTCCAAGTTGCAAGAGATTCATCGGGCTTGTTTTCTATAGATTTATTTTTAATAAGTTGGGACATTAAAGGCGATAATGATTGAGCAACTGGTTGACCGCCGGGCAAATTTGATAATTGTCCAAATGCTTGTATATAATCTTGCGCTGTAGAATCTGGGCCTAGGTTGCTTAATGTATCATTAAGAAATGTTTGAATACCTTTTCGTTCAGCTTGCCCTTTCCTCTGTGCTGTCGCTTGTTGCAAAGCTTGCTGAAGAGTACCACCGATTGATGCGCCTAGGCTTTCAAGTCCTTGTCTTAATCCAACATTCTTTTCATATTGAATAACCATTATCTATTACCAGTTTGATTTTGATTTTGATTTTGATATTGATTTCTTCCAAAATATCCACCCACTGCTGGTCCCCCGATACTTCCTAACATACTTAAGATTGATCCTAACAAGCCTTGATTTTGAGAAATCATTGGCTCAAATTGTCTTTGTCCAGAAAGTCCGCTCATTCCTCCTAGGGCTTGCAGTTTGTTTTGATTCATCAAATTATATTGGTTCATATATTGCTGTCCCAAATTCGTACTAACATCTGTAGCAGATTGAGCAAGAGCGCGATTTAAAGAGCCTGATCCGCTTTCATCTTGTCCGAGGAAGTTTTCCTTAATCCCCGGTATGATCTGTCTATTAAGCTGTTGCTGTGCTGGTTCTACAAATGATTTCTGGAATTGGTCATTGAATTGTTGTGGATCGTATGGTTGCAAAAATTGATTATATCCTTGGCCAGCCTGTGAAAATTGTTGTTTTTGTTCCGGGGTTAATAGATCAATATTTCCCTCGTTCGTTGCTCCTCCCAGTAATGTTTGTCCCATATTATCCTTTTTCTAAGTTATCTTTATCATTCTTTAATATTTTATCCGACTCGACTAGTAAACTATTCTTTGATTCGGCTTCATTTTTATTATCTTCCTCTTCGGCATATTCCATCAAAACATTTTTTGAAGTCTTAAATCCGTGTTTTGCTGAATGTTTCGGCCTATCAGTAATCCAAAAAATTTTATTTAGGTTTCCTTTTTTGCGAATATCTAAAATAAGATCCTTAACTTTCTTTACTGCTTCTGATCCGTTCCAATAAAATTTATCAATCGTATACGTTTGTATGATGATATTTTTTGACATTGGATCAATCGTAAACCAAAGAAATCCTTTAGTGAGATTTTTCTCATCAACAAGAGCATACAAATGAGAAAATGGATTTAGTGTTGATCCTTCCTTTGTATTCCTTAAACAATTTATCTGATGATATTTATAAAAATCTTCTAATGTGTAGTCTTTTCTTTTGATTTGTTCTATTAAATATGTAGGAATGTGATCAGGTGTGAATAATCTCACCCATCTCAGCTCGTCAATTTTACTCATCATCTGCTCCAATATATCTAATATATCCTATTACGTTTCCTGTTGCAGAAATTGCAATATTTGCTGTAGTCACTCCAGAGCCAGAAGACCAAAACTCTAATCGATAGGTATTTGGAATTGCGTTACATGTTGCCATTGTTCCGGCTCCATAACTAATTGTAGACGACTGCAACACACCAATAAATGGCTTGCCACTACTTCTTGTCACAAGGTACGGTAGTTCAAGATAAAGATTCCCTGTTGCTCCACCTATAGCTGTCCATGAAACATCGAACCAAACTTCAGTCATTAGCCCAGTGCGTAGCACCCAACCAAACTGATTTGTGTATGTAAATGATCCGGCACTTGTTGTTCCCTTGAGAAGGGGAGTCCACTTTTCTGAATCTATTTCAAAACTATTTCGAAAATTTCCATTAATATTTTGTGACATGCTCTGATACATATCTTGTAATTCAAACACTAGGTCGCTCAAATAAGTTTGTGGATTATCATCAAACGTACCTTTTGGTTTTGGAAGAATAATAGTGGTTGGAAGCGTCAATTGATTGTTCTACTCCCACGTGGTTTAAAATAGGGCTTATATCCCAGTAATGTAAATGGCTCATTACTTCCGCCAAAAGTTATTTTTATATTATGAAGATATCCAATTCCTCCGCCGTAGGCTCTCACCCATGCTTTTGTTTGATAGAATTCTTTCATATAGACTGCTCCTGATCCGGTATAAGCATCATATGCTGTCGCGTCGATCCCATCTAATGTGAAGAAGTTCTCATCAACTACAGTGACAGAATAACCATTGCCAGAATTAAGAATTGTCATACCTTTTATTCCGTAGGTATGAATACGATCTCCAGTTACTCTTCCATGATTTGGGGCATTTACTAAACACGGATTTGTTTTATCTATCTGTATAATATCTGCTAAAAAGTTTAAATTTGGTAAGAATTTTATCTGTTGTGATGCATATGAATACACTTCATCATTCTTATAGAAATCGATTACTGCTACGGTTTCTTTATCAGTATTAACATAAAAATCTATGTAGCTAAGTTGGGATTCAATGCCTTCTTGCTGAAATGGATTCCATGAAGCAGTAATAATACTAGAGAAAATTGTTTCTCCTGCATCTGCTCCGGTCAATCCCATTTGATAGATATTGCCTGAAATATCCCCACCTAGGAGAATGTCTTCTCCATCATCGAAATACCAATCTTGAATTGTATCTTCACCTACTTCTTGCAGGTCGAAATCTAGATTATTCGCTACTGTGAAGTCGCTTAATGCGTAATCTCGAGTAGTATTTCCATAACCTAAACAATTTAATGCGATATCATAAGTTGTATAAGCTTTGGAGTCATCATCATAAACAAGAGCTGAGTTATTATCGGCATTCTCTTCTCCGCTGTATAATGTTAACCATCTGGTATTTTCGTAATCTCTTTGACAGAATACTTTTTGAAATTGCCCAAAATTTATCACATTAGTAGTAAAATCTTGAATTCTATTATCAATTCTCTGCGTTTCAGTACCATCCGTTGCTGTAATTCCCCTGATTCCAAGAGCAATAACATATCTATCATATGCAACTGAAGCCATCTTGCCGTCACAGGCACGATAGTTATTCAGTTTAACCCATCGGAAGGCTTTATGAGGATCAGATGTAGCTAGTAGTGCCCACACGGAATTTGTAAAAAATACGATTATTTGGTTTTGTAATGCTTGAGCTGATATAATATGATCGCCTGTGGCTGCATCTGCATAGTCTCCAGCTCCAGGAACATCATCAATCCATCCTGTTGCTTCATCTGATTTTTGCTTTCCACACCATCTGGCCCTTTGCGGATGAGTAGTTGTACTAATGGTATCATTTTCAAAGGTATGAAGAGCAATTAAACGCTGTCCAAGAGTAAATATGAGCTTTGCTCCATATAGTTTTACTGGTCCTGTTGCACTAATTGTTGGAACATATGAAACAGTAACTGTAGGGGTGGCTTGGACAAAATACCTTATGCCGTTTAGTGTTGTTCCGTTGAACGCTTTACCATTAGTAAAATATAAACGATTAACTACATTTGAAGATTGCCAATTCACTCCCCATATGTAGTCGTATTCTCCACTATCAAAAATATCAACTAAATCAAGTTGTGTAAATACAAATCCAACTGCATCGTATAAATATGCTCTAGTTAAATCAAATGCAAGTGTCGCTTTAGATCCATCTGAGTTTATGAATCTCTGGATTCCCATAACTCTAGTTGCATTAGAAAGAGTTCCAAAAATATTATATCCAGATCTTTTTTGAAGAAAACCATGATGAATATGTACATTTATAGCTTCTCGAAAAGAATCGGGCGGTGCAAGCCATGGTTGACGATCTGTATCAAGTCCAGTAGCAAACGGGGCAATTAATACAGGTTTTAGATTCATGTTTGTGCTTGTCCTATTGCAAAGAATGTGCAAGCTTTTGGTGTAGTTTGCGCACTTCCAGTTGCTTTTAGTAAAATTGTTTTAAACTCAGTTGCCGATAATATAATAGGTTTCACAAAATCAAAATCTGTTGCATTATTTGTTACTTCACTCCCGGTTATTGCATAAGGTGACGCTGCAAAAGCAATAGGAAAATTATTGTTATCATCATTTTTAACTGTAAAACTAAACCATTGAAGTAAAAGATTTCCTGGAAGAAACACATAGCCATTTGTAGCAAGTGACGGGGCAATTCCTGTGAATTGCATAATATTTGAGTTAGGATCTATTCCATATAGCTGGGGATCACCGGAAGAATCCTCTTTACTATACATTATATAAGATGTTGCAATAGCTACTGGATCAATCGGAACAGTTGCAGTAGTACGATTTAGTAGGTTAACTTTTTCAGGCTCAAAACTTGAGTCTCCTGTTTCAATAGCTACAAAATTTGGCCGGATTACAACTCCAAGATCCCTAATTTTTGTATTATCTGTTGGCTGCGTATCATCAAATGCCATATTTATTCCTTATTAAAAATTTGGTAATGCTCTTGTATTTAATAAACTCTGGCATGTTCTTGTTAATATATAAGACACTTCTTCTTTATAAAGATTACTAATATCATTATAAGCGTCTAATTCTCCATAATCAGAGAAAATATCTCTTGCTGTTCCGTATGCAATGCATGGTCCCCATTCATTTAAATCTGGGGTATCTGTTGCATTAACAAGAGGCAATACCACAATATAAGCTGGCATTTTAATAATATACTCTTGATCCGGAACTGGAAATAATTGAAACTGATTGTTATACATCAAAAGGGCTTGCGGCCTATTAGCTGCAAATATAACGTAATTTAGAAAGATCTTTTGTCCATTTGCCGGTGCTGTATTGAAGGTTACATTAACGGTTCCAGCTTCATAGTTAATAACTAACAATCCACCTTGATTTCCGATAATATTTACATTGGACGTTGTCCAATCTTGACTATCATCCTGAAATAACTCGACATTATCGCTAACAGTTAGCGTTCCAGGGAATATTGGGAATCCTGTCACTGTAGTTGTGAAATTAACTGTTGCTCCATCTCCCGTCCATTGGGTTAAAAAGGTATATTGCAACGGATTATTTTCAAAAAAGACTGCTGGATTTTGATACCAGAGCATGTTTAGATTATTACATGTTGCAGGGGGCTGATAATTAGTATATAACTCTAACGGTTGATTGTAAAAAGCCTGATTTGCGCTAGTAGTAAATTGATAATATGTAAGCTTAGCCTCAAGTTTTACTTCAGAAGGAAATCTCAATTGATAATATTGATTAATATAAGTATCTAATTGAACATTTGTAATCTCAGATGATGTAAAACGTCCAGTAACTTGACGCACTTTTTGTCTTATTTGCGATAATGTCCAAGTAGCCATTAAATTAACCTGTGTATTTTTGTCTCATTTGAAATCTAGGCTTTGTTCCTAAAAAATTCTTATTCATTCTTCCTGTTCCGTCCGGACGCCATCCCCAAATAGGTGTTACACATGACTCAATATGTCTAGCAATGAATCTTGGTACTTTGTAAACAGCTCCGTGCCAGAATTCAAACGTATGATAATTAGTTGAACTTCCATAACCGAATTTATGTGTCAGTCCAGCTTCTTCAGTATTAATGAATTCGTATTCACAAATCTCACGTAGAAATTTATCCTCTTTTTCATTTTCAGGTTGTTTTCCAACGATTGGAAGTTTTTGTAGCTGCTCTGGCGTTCTCTTTGCTTTTGTCATTCCCATTTTTTGTCTCCTAAGACGGGGCAAGTTAAGTCTTTTTTTTAATTATAAACTAAACTCACCCCTTTATAAAGTTAAATTTAAACTACTGAATTTTGTCCTTCAAATACTGCAACCATAGAAGCACTATTTGCTCCTACAACGCCTGTTCCTAAAGTCATCCCTTGAATCGCAACGTTTAATGTTGGATAAGGAACGCCACTAGAATTACTAATTTGAGTGATAAATCCGCCACTAACCCATGCGCTATAGCCTGAAGATGTATCCTCATCACAAGTCACTTGAGTAGAACTAACGGCGTTAACAGTATAATTTCTGTTAAGTGTTAATCCGGTTAAATCATCTGCAATTTCAGTTGCTTTGATTGTATCACCGACTGCAAAGCTAAATTGGCCGAGATATGATGCAGTAAAGATCGTATCTGCTGCCCTTGTAACAGCTGTAATCGGGGCTCCAAAAAGAGCACTCTGCGCTAATGGTGTAAATCCATTAGATGTTGTGATAGCTCCGCTTGAAAGGGTTAAGTAATAACCATTGGTCATTCCATAAACCCACAAGTATGAGCCACCGTTCGTAATATCAATCGTCATTGCTCTTGCTACTGCAAAACCAACTGATTCATTGCGTGCTACTGCACTAGCTGGATTTGTCCAGGTAACAGTTTTCATCTGTGCCATAAAGTACTCCTTATGAGTGTGTTGCCATTAAGTTAACCATAAACGCATCATTTAGGATGCGACTTACAAATGGATGCTGCCACATTCTGTTACTTTCAGCTCACTAGGCCTACTGACCATTTCTGGCGGAGAAACCTCTTCGGATCTCTCTCTATCTCTTTACAAGATAGTTCAGACTATCGCTTCTCCTTTCGAAGTTTTCTCACTTAGTCGTTCAGGCCGCTTGCGCTTGCCCCTTGTCACCATAGCTTTCGCCGTAGGCTTCCAAGTCAATCAGAGAAAATTTATCGTGAGCTAACATTTTACCCACGGATCCTCTTTGATGCAGAGGATCGGCACTTCCAGCAGAACCCAA
>Ga0307377_10006512_pt1 | contig 12212 bp, 24 predicted proteins | sample TR3MG_FD_202535 | JGI IMG/M metagenome (GOLD analysis project Ga0307377, IMG submission 202535) | Soil microbial communities from Risofladan, Vaasa, Finland - TR-3 | ecosystem: Environmental > Terrestrial > Soil > Coastal area > Acid sulfate soil | place: Finland: Risofladan, Vaasa | collected...
ACCCTACCTTCGCGGTAGAGTCTTCGTTAGCTACGATCTTTTGAATGGGCTTCCACAGGTACTCCTTTACGAGAGAGGGTGACCACGGTATATCCACCTCCTGCTTGATGACTCGCTTCATATCAAGCCCTGAGTCATTCAGCTTCTCACCTAGCAGTCGGCAGTACACATGTAATGCGTTGTTCTGTGCTGAGGTTCTGGTCTTGCCACCCTTGATCTTGAGTGTTAGATACTTCTTCTCCTCGTACATCTGGGTCATCATCTTGATGAAGGCTTCAAGAGAACGCCTGTCATCTACCACCCAGAAATCCCCCTGATTTATATCAGTCATTTCTTCCCCCTCTGACCGAAGCGAGCATCGAACCGCTGCTTCTCTGTTAGTACATGATTAGAGTAGGTGCAGGGAGGGAAGTGTTTAACTTCCCCACCCTTGCTGAAGAACAACTCCAAGTCTTTCTCTAATCTATCTCTGACTTGTTGGTTAGTCTGAGTCGCCGTCAGCATACTCTTCTCCTATTTTAAATAAATCATCCATGCTCATGCCAAGCGCGTCACATATTTCTTTGTAGCGTTTAACCTGCATACCCTGTTGGGTAAGTGAGTGCGAGTAGTTAGCTGCACTCACCCCTATCTGTTGGGCTACTTTAATATGTCTAATACCCGTGATGGCATGAGCGGTTCTGATTGCCCTACCTATATGAATAGGCATGTAGCTCTCCTTACAAAACCCAACAGCGATAGGTTGTTTCATTGTTTGCGCCATAGATACTGCGCGTATTGTATTTTAATTGCCATTTATGCATGATAGCCACAAACCTATCACGCTCATGCTGTGTCTTTACTACAATAGACTGCCCTGCTTTCATCTGCTTAATGACAGGCTCTAATCTTTGACGCGCAGCAGAACACCTGCTAGTAATTTCAGGGGGGATATCTACATGATCTTCAATAGCATACAGGCTAGCGCTTTTAACCTGCGGAAGATCAGGTAACAATTTATCATCTTCTATTTCATACATGTCATCGGTCTTAGGGGCGTCCACAGCCACCAAGCAATGCTTGTTAATCAACAACTCTACTGCATCGTTGAAGTTTTCAAGGTCGTTAGACGCTTTGTATTTTCTTAAAAGATTAATTGTGTTGAGCTTTAATTTTAATGGTACGGACTTATGTGCGTTCATGTTTTCATCCTCCAAGGATAAGGGGGCTTGCGCCCCCAGTAAATTAAAAGGGCATATCTTCTGAAGCAACCTCCACCCTTGGTGCAGGTGCAGACTGAACATCCTTCGGCTTAACCGACAGGCTCATGTACTTCTTACCGTTCTTAGATTCCTTGAGCCACGAGTTCAGCCAGTATTCCTGACCACCTACATTGATCGTGCCATTGTAGTCAGCGTGTGTCTCAATCTCTTTGCGCTCATTCTTGAACAGTGCGCCACGGTTTGTATCATCATAATCACTCATCGTATTCTCCTACTGGAAGTATTGGTTAACATCTTGTTTGATTCTTAATGCTGCATTGGTTACATGTTCTGCCAATGCTTCTATGTATTCCTCATCGCGTTCAACACGAACGATCAAAGGTTTCATGGTCTGGTGATAGGACATGAAGTCCCACCACGCTCTGCCTGTGATCCACAAGCACCCCATGATCTGCTGCAAGTGTTTAGAAGGCACGACTCCTGCCTTCACCCACTCAACATGCGTAGCAGGGGCAGCGCATTTGATTTCCAAACCGCCATCATCCCCCACTAATCCGTCTGGCGAACAACCTGCGTTCACAGTGTCATGCAGACAGAATCCCACCTCCTGAACAGTGTAACCTGTCAGGGCTTCGTACAATTCACGGGCATCTGGTTCTAGCTCAGTGCCACGCTTCATGTGTTCGTTGACGTAGACCAAGGTCGTCTCGCCTGTTAGCTCTTCAGCGACTAGCTGATTGATGTAAGCCTCAACCTGTGTAGACTTGCCACCCTTTCCGGTGACTATCTTAGAAAACTGTGAGGCCGATGGGACACCTAGCCTAGCTGTCAGCCATTCCTGACTGCCCTGTTCGCAATCTATTATTCGCATTAGAAGAAATCCTCAGTAGCCTTTGCGGGATGCGAAGGGTGTTTAGGCTTAGTAGATGCAGCGTTGCCATCATCATCCTCAGCGGGGATACCTGCGATAGACTGCAAAGCGTACCTTCTAGCGTAAGTGATAGCTGAACCCGCACCGTGCGCATCTAACTTGCCTAGAGGGATTAAAAACTCCTGCTCTAGCCACTCACCGGATGAATGCATTAAGCGTGTAGATACTCCAATACCACCCTGCCCATTAACAGGGAATTGCACATAGCTCAGGCCATGATTTGCGAACGGGGCTTTGACTGCTTGTATGACAGCCCCAAGATCAGCGTAGCTAGATTTAAAGAATGGATTGGAAGAGCCTTTAACCGCTGCGCCCATCTCCCCTTGTGCCGCAGCCATCGCGGCTGCTAGGTTTGCTATTGATTCAGATTGTTTCATTTTCACCCTCCTCTTGAGCGAGCATTGTGTCTAATACATCACCAATCACACCGTGTGTTAGCTGCGCCATGCCCACCAGTGTGGGGTACTTGGCTTTGACTTCTTTATCCTCTTCGATCATTCTGCACTCTACTTGCGTGTTGAGTAATGATGAAAATAGTATCCGCGCTTTTTCAGTGTCTAAAGTTAATTTGTAATCTGTCATGATATCCCCCTATCGCAGGTATTCTTGTTCGTTTAGGTCATCGCGAATGCGGTGCATGGCCTGTTCTGTGGTCTCATAGTCATGACCGTAAATCGCTAGCGCGGTCTCGGCTATACCAATCTCGCGAGTGGCAACATCCCTAATGAAAGACAGGACAGCCTCACGCATCTCACCCCTGAAAATAACAGAGTAAGTAAGCGTGTCAGCTTTGTTCGTGATTAGCTTATGGATGCAGCCGCGCAGGACTTCGGGGTCTGCATGGTAGAGCATGATGTCACACAGATACTCGTTCGCATCTGCGTCATGCAGTACAGAGAAGATCATCTGATCGATGTCAGCTAGTGGGACTACGTCCCAATCGATGTCACCGTCAATAAGATATTGTGTTGCGGTTGTTGGCTCAGCGAGCCACTCTTTGATGTATTTCATGTCATCCTCCTCAGAATGTGTAGCCATCGTAATATAGATTAAATATCCTTGTCAACAATTGTGTCGAAATAAAACCTGCGAGGCCGATCCTCCTGCTCGGTTAGCTGTAAGCTGTTGTCGTGAAAGTAAAAATTGTATGTGCCTTCCCATCCGCCGCTGTGTCTTTGCTTAGCCACAATCAACTTTTGGTCTTTATGTTTAGATAAAAACTCCTGCTGCTTCTCATCTAACTCGGTCAGTTTGGCTAATTCCTTGAGTTGTTTTCTCTTCGCGTTGCTAGCGGTTAACAACACATTATCAGCCATGTCGGTAAGCGTACCTGCCCCGCGAATGGAATACTTGTCGGGTATCCAATTGTCATCTGCTTGTGGGGGCTTCCTGATATGAGCCACTAATATAATGCCGACATCTAACGTCTTGGCGCAGTGCTGTAGCTTGTTCACGAACTCTGTCTCGGCTGCATAATCCTGAAAGCCCGTGCCACATTTCGCGAGGGAATCAATGAAGACAAACTTGCAGCACAGTTCTTTAACACAGTAGTGGATGATAGACAGGACGCGCTCAGGCTTCACGGTATCTAACTGATCAAATATCACAAGGTTCTTATCAACGAACGCTGAGAACTCTTCAATGAAATTCTCGGCAGGTGTCCCATCCTTAGCCCCTGCGGCTTGCATTAACATCCGATACAGGGATTCGCTCGGCTTCATCTCAAGGGACGCGAGGCAGACCTTAGAGTCTTTGAGTAGACCAAGGATTATCTCGCCACAGATAAGGGATTTCTTGGAGGCATTAGCGCCACCAAATATGGTTAACTCGCCCTGCCTTAAGCGAAACGTATCATGCGTCTTAGGCCACGGCAGCTTCGCACCCCATATCTTTTGCCCTTTGGATCGTTCGACCACCTCATCATGCCACCTGCCCGCGCTGTGGATCTGCGAGGCTTCCATCATGCCAGTGAGTTCGAGGTACTGCTCTAATTCTAAACCTTGGGGAAGCTTCATAGTTCGACCCCCCATGACTGTTCGCGAGTAGGGGACTGCTCTTGCCTACGCTTCTCCCATGTAACCACACAGGCTTTCCATGATTTCATCCTCTCTTTACCGATTTTCCACCCGCGCGCTTCGTAGAATGCAATGAACATTTCAGGGTCTATTCCGTTACCCCGCGACTCACAATACTCCCTCACTTCACCCACTGTCGGGGGTATAGATTGTTTATTGTTACTTGTTACTTGTATAGTTGTTGCCGTTTGTTTGTCAGTTGCTTGACTCTTGCTTGACGCTTGCTTGCCCGTATCTTGGTACTGACTGTAGTTAGTTATTGAAATGATTGAGAATTTGTTTGTCGTTTGCTTGTCAATCATGTTGTCACTTTGAAACCAATCTAAGTACTTTCTCAGACGGCGTATTGAGATGCCCAATCTGGCGCTTGCGGCATGCAGTCCGAAGACCACATCCCCGCGCTTTATGTTGAGCATTTTCCCGTTAAATACCGTGGCCTTATCGGTAAGCGATGCCGCCATTAGAAGGTGCAGCCAAAGCTTTAGCGCCTCGGGCTCGCGCCATAGGAAGTGATCCTGTATTGCGCGGTCTAGCCTAATCCACCCTTTCATCATTCCCCCTCGCGCTATTAACTATCCGCTGCGCATTGTAAATATCTGCCCTATCCTTCTCAGTAAATGCTACCCCCTCGCGAGACCATACTGGCACTAATTCTAGCAGCCACTCAGCAGACTTCACCTCCTCGCGTGTATGCTTGCTTTCCCTTGGGGTATAGGGTGACCCATCGTTAGGGTAGATATCCCGCCACGAGAGCCCTACGGCGCTTAGAATCGATCCTGCGCTACAGTCCTGCGCAAAACAGTGTAGCAGCACCCGATCATCGGCCTCGCGGTATAGAATACTAAGTGAGTGAGATTTATCGTCATGCGCGGGGCATAAGGCCATAGCCTTGTTACCCTTGCGCCTTAACTGGCTCATTTTGCTGCAAATTAGCTCGTAATCTGCCATGATTTCCCCCTTGCGGTATAGGGAGAGAGTGGATATCCTGCACTAGATCGCAATACATCCTCCTCCCCCTTGTGTGGTGATCAGTCCCCCTTCGGGGGGACGCTTTAATTACAGTCTACCGTTAACCCCTTATAATTTGGCCAACCATAGGCCATATCGGTTTCAATGCCCAAGCAAACCATCTCGGCATAGAGGTTAGACTCCCTTGCCTCTAGCACCTCGCTCGGTTCAAGCAAAGCACCAAGGGCGAATGAGCTTATAACAGCCGCCCCGACAAGTATACATTTCAGCCAAAAATTTTCCGCCTCTACATTTCTGCGATTATTTCTCATTCCATTATCCCCTTTGCGTTTTCTTTTGCTCTCGCCACTTCGGCGGGCGTACACATTTCCGCGATTTCGTGCGCTAATTTAAGCGCATCCCCGAGCCTATGTTCTGGCGCTGTCACGCATAGGACTAGCGCCTTTGTGAGTGCTGTTTCGTGTGTCATATATCCCCCTTCTACCCTATTGATACCCTATGGTGACCCTATACGCCATTGGCGCATAGCGTATTGATTACAGTCTGTGATCTTCCATCGCCTCAGCTAGTGTCTCGCAGTAATTGCCGCTTTCAAAGAATGGCGCATTGCCAGATCTAGATGGATCGATCGCCTCCCATACAACGAATGGATGGAGCGGATGATCGCGCTTGACTATAGCGATCGCGGATGGATAGCTAGACGAATCGCCCGCTCTTTGATTCCTGAGATCTATTAGCTGCCCGCCTACTTGTTTTAATGCTTTACTTAAATCCATTGTGATTCCCCTTTATTTAACTGCCGCGATTAGACCATCGCGCATTGTGACATTAGCGAAGAACTCGCGCCCTTGCCCTGTAATGTGTGGACGGTTCGCCCCTGTTAACACGCCATCGCGCTTGTATTCCTCGCCGAAAATACTGGTTTCGATATAGTCTAGACGTTGTCCGATTTGCTCTTTTAATACTTTTTTACTTGGGTAATTAAATACTAGCATGGTGATTTCCCCTTATAGATAACCTAGTTTAACTGCATTTTCGTCATATACCGCGATTTTAGCGAGGCCGGTGCGCGCCTCAATTTCTACTGTGTACTGCCATTCGGGATCTGACTTGCGGCAATCGGAGGCCGCGTCAATCGCTTGATCGTATGGTAGTATCGTTGGATTCTGCTCGTTTATTAGCATTGTTTCGCCCTCTTGTTTAACTCCATTACAGCATAGTGGAATTCGTCCCAATACTGCCCCGTTTTTGGATTGCCTATTGTTTCGCCAATTGTTGCCGCTTGATAGGCATCCCCCTTGATATACTCGAGCGATTCTATGGGCAATCCCCTAAAGCGCTTGATTGTTTCGCTATGCCAATTGCTCATAGTTAACCCCCCATTAATAATTTTTTGAGATACTTTACCGACTTGCCCGATAGTCTAGACAATTGCTCGAGTGTTATATTGCTAGTGTCGAATCTATCAATGATTTCGTTATCGCTCATAATTAACCCCTTGCTATAATATTAGCGTTATTAGTGCGCGATCCGTGAGCAGGGAATGCCACCACCGAATCGCGATTACTTACCGAACAAAGCTTACAAGTCGCGCACGTTACCTCGTCCTTGTATGTAGCAGGGCAAGTAATAAACTTAACCCCTTGAATCGTGCGCGTATCGTTCCCGTGATCACTTGGGACAACGGCAGCAATGGGCAGATTGTGGCGCTTCAATTTGATCGCGTGATCAATTGTGTTAGCGGATAAGTTAACCGTGAATCCCTTAGAATTAGCGGATCGAATCGCTTTGATGTTATGCGCATTGTCGCGATAGTGCGTGTAGGTAAAGCCGCGCTTGCCCGTGTTAGCGGTCGCGAGTAGATCTAGGGCTCGAGAGTCTAGGTTCTCGCTATCCTTGCTATCGGGCATTAGATCGCCCGCTACATTGTGACGCCACAAAGTATTAGCCTTAAGCTTGCCGATATTATCTAGGAAATCGGCGTAATTAGCGCCTCGCTCGCCTCGTGATACCTTATCCCAATTGAGGCGCGTGTAGTATCCGGCCTCTGCATAACACCCGTTAACGCCCGCGTAAGGGCATGCCTTGGGGCAAGTGTCTCTCGCGCTTGTAGTGCAAGGTATAGCGCCGATTTTCTGATTAGATGATTTTTTGACAAATTGTATATTCATGGTTTATTCCCCTTGTGTCAGATATTCGTTATTGATCCAGTATGTAGAGCGCTCGCCACGTTCTACATATTCGGGCAGCAATTCAACATAAGAGCGCGAATCGTCTTCGATATGCTCTGCTAGCAGATAGCATTCGAAGCTTGCGTGACCGTCATCGTATTCATATAGCATTGTGAATCCCCTTGGTGATGCGCCCCGAAGGGCGCGTGATTGGTTACGGGCGATATCTAATAATCGTTTTTTTCAGCTATTGCATTTAACAACAGCTGATCTTCTTCGGAAAGTAAACGCCAATGGTTCGCAAGCGCCTCGAAACCCGCTTCTGGGGTCTCTTGGAATTCTTCGCTTTGGTGCGGGACGATGTCATTCCACAGTGTGGAATAAAGCGCCTCGGTAACGCCTTCCATGCATTCCGCTACTTCATCTGCGCGCCGATAGTTAAATAGATCATGTGGCTTAATCATAATGTGCTTACCTATGTTGTGTGTGTGTATTGTGTTGTCGCCTAATACAATGCAGAAGGCGTGCCAAGTTTTCAAAGTCCAATGATTACGGGGTCTGTAGACGATGCACTGTGTATGTATACAGTGTTGAGAGTGTTACTGTGTTACCGCAAAGTGTTACCGTGTTACCGCGGATGTGTTACCGGCAACAGATTAGTTTGGTATGCATAGGGATGCTATTTGCTATTGGCTATTGGTTGCTATTCCTCCCTTCACTCTCGCTTCATGGATCTGCTCGCGCCTAGATAAGCCTCGCGTGCGCGCGATAACAGCTCGCGTGCGTGCGCGTATAAACAGACGGGGTTCGCGGAGGGGACGGGGAGGGGCGATTGCGCGCGGCTTTTTATTGTAGTTGCCCCCCAAATTTGCGTGAGGCCAAATTAAAAAAAAGAAGCAAAAAAACCACCCCTCAAACCCCCATGAACACAGGGGTTGGCGAAATTGACCAATTAGTGGTTTAATACGCCAAATATTAATCTTAAAAGAGCTTCTATGTTGTGGCTGAAGACAATGTACCAGTAAAGAGAAAGCGTGGTCGTCCCCGTAAGTCGGAGATAGAGAAGCCGAAGAACCGCCCTATTGGTAGACCCAAGGGTGACCATTCGGCTATGGCAGAGATGAAGCAGCGATTCCTCGCGAGAAGGGATACCAATGCTGTGATAGAGTCTATCTTCCGAGCCGCTCAAGATGATGACCACAAGAATCAATCTGCTGCGTGGAAGCTTATCGTAGATCGCATCTTGCCTATTAGCTCGTTTGACAAAGACAAGCTAGGCGGCAAGCCTACGGTCAACATAACCATCTCAGGGGTCACTGATACGATCGTAAAACCCGAAGTGATAGAAGGAGAGTTCCATGAGGATTGAAGACCTGCTAATCAAGCACGAGGGCTTGCGGCTTAAGCCTTACGAATGCACGGCGGGAGATATGACCATAGGAGTTGGGCGTAACCTAGACTCTATGGGATTGTCTGAGGATGAAGTCTACTATCTCCTCGCGAATGATATCCGTCGCTGCGAGCAAGAGCTAACCAAAGCGTTTGAGTGGTTTACCCACTTGGACTTGGTGCGTCAAGACGCTATGATGGATATGTGCTTCAACCTTGGTATTAGCCGTCTTCGCGGCTTTAGAGACGCTCTCAGAGAAATGTCTCTTGCTAACTACGAAGCAGCCTCGATAGAGTTCTTGGACTCTAACTGGGCAGAGCAAGTGGGTCAACGAGCGATAACCATTACTAACATGATACGCACCGGAGAATACGATGCCTAATGTAAACGGAAAGAAATACCCCTACACTCCTGCGGGAATGGCAGCAGCAAAAAAGGCTAAGGCTGTGAAGAAGAAAGCCCCACAAAAAAGGAAGTAGCATGGGTCTCTACAGTAACATTAACGCGAAGAAGAAGCGGATTGCAGCAGGTAGCGGCGAGACTATGAGAAAGGTCGGCAGTAAAGGCGCACCTACAGCTAAAGCATTCAAGCAAGCTAAGAAGACCGCGAAGAAAAAATGAACCTAGACATAAGTCTCCTTGAGTGGCAGAAAGAAGTTTGGAACGACCCTACGCGTTTCAAAGTAGTTGCTGCGGGTCGCAGGACGGGCAAGTCTCGTCTTGCGGCTTACCTTTTGATCGTCAACGCCTTAAGGTCAGACAAGGGTCAAGTCTTCTATGTAGCCCCCACGCAAGGTCAAGCACGGGATATTATGTGGAATCTCCTCTTGGAGATAGGTCAACCCGTGATAGAGAACTCGCATGTCAACAACATGCAGGTTCGATTAATTAATGGCACAACTATCAGCTTGAAGGGCGCTGACAGACCTGAGACAATGCGCGGCGTAAGTCTCAAGTTTCTTGTCTTGGATGAATACGCAGACATGAAGCCCGATGTATGGGAGCTAATACTACGACCTGCGTTGACAGACTTGAAAGGCGATGCCTTATTTATCGGGACACCAATGGGTAGAAATCATTTCTATGAACTCTACAAGCAAGCCAGTTTAGGCGAAGACCCCACTTATAAAGCATGGCACTACACCAGTTACGACAACGACTTACTAGACAAAGAAGAGATTAATGCGGCCAAGAAATCCATGTCTTCCTTCGCGTTTCGCCAAGAGTTCATGGCGTCTTTTGAAGCGCGTGGCTCTGAGATGTTTAAAGAAGAGTGGGTTAGGTTCGATGACGAAGAGCCTGATACCGGAGATTACTACGTTGCCATTGACCTCGCGGGCTTTGAAGAGGTAGGAAAAGCCAAATCTAAAAACAAAAAACTTGACAATACCGCTATAGCCGTGGTAAAAGTGGGCGAATATGGATGGTGGGTTAAGGACATTATCTGTGGTAGGTGGGAATTAAACGCCACTGCGGAGAAGATATTCCAGATAGTTAGAGACTATCAGCCCATATCAGTCGGCATTGAGAAAGGAATTGCCCGACAGGCTGTGATGTCGCCACTGACTGACCTGATGAAAAAGTACCAGAACTTCTTTCGCGTTGAGGAACTAACTCACGGGAACAAAAAGAAAACTGACAGGGTAATGTGGGCGTTACAGGGTAGATTCGAGAACGGAATCTGCAACCTCAACAAAGGTGAGTGGAACATCCAATTCATGGATGAAATCTTCCAATTCCCTGACGCCCTAACCCACGATGACATGGTAGACGCTTTAGCCTATATAGATCAATTGGCTAAGGTGTCTTACTCATACGACTTTGAAATAGATGAGTTTGACGTAATCGACTCAGTAGCGGGATATTAAGATGCTCGAATCCAACGAAGATAAGTTTGGCATAGAAGAGACTCTTGAGTCATGGGTAATGGAGAAATGCCGCGATTGGCGCGACCATTACGAGACTAACTACGAATCAAAGTTTGATGAGTACTACCGTCTGTGGCGTGGTATCTACTCTAGCGAAGACCGTAACCGCGATTCGGAACGATCACAGATTATATCCCCTGCCCTACAACAAGCTGTAGAGTCATCAGTCGCAGAGATTGAAGAAGCTACGTTTGGTCGTGGTAGGTTCTTTGATATGAAGGACGACATCTCTGACCAAGAGACGCAAGACGTAGTTTACCTTCGCGAAAAGCTCTTGGAAGACTTTAAAGCTAACAAGATTCGCAAGGGCGTGGCTGAGTGTTTAATCAACGCAGCCGTCTTTGGTACAGGTATAGCAGAGATTGTCCTAGAAGAAGTTAAAGAGATGAAACCTGCGACCCAACCTATCATGGATGGGCAGTTACAAGCGGTAGGTGTGAACATCTCAGACCGCACAGTCGTTAAATTACGACCTGTACTGCCTCAAAACTTCTTGATTGACCCTGTTGCTGTGGACGTAGACAGCGCTTTAGGTGTAGTGATTGATGAATTTGTCTCACCACACGCAATAGAACAGCTACAGGAGAAGGGTGTATACAAAAATGTCCCCTTTAACTTCGCGTATCCTGACACAGACTTAGATCCTGACCACGAACTTACCACGCAGCCTACCGATAAGACTCGTTTGACCAAGTATTACGGACTTGTTCCCCGCTATTTACTTGAGAATAACGATGAATACGAAGAGGTTGAAGAGCTAGTAGACAGCGAGGAAGAAGAAGGCTTCTATGTTGAGGCAATCGTAGTCATAGCTAACGGTGGTACTCTGCTGAAAGCAGAGAAGAACCCGTACATGATGCAAGACCGCCCTGTTGTGGCGTTCCCTTGGGACATCGTGCCTTCTAGGTTCTGGGGTCGTGGCGTATGTGAGAAGGGTTACAACTCACAGAAGGCATTGGACGCAGAATTAAGGGCTAGGATCGATGCGCTAGCTCTAACAGTCCACCCAATGATGGCGATGGACGCAACTCGGCTACCTCGCGGGGCAAAGCCTGAAGTAAGACCGGGGAAAATCATTCTAACCAATGGTAATCCTTCTGAAGTTTTGCAGCCATTTAACTTTGGTCAAGTATCTCAAATTACCTTCGCGCAAGCAGGTGAACTACAGCGAATGGTGCAGACTGCCACAGGCGCAATAGACTCCGTTGGTGTTGGTGGGTCGATTAACGGTGAGGCCACAGCAGCGGGAATCTCAATGTCCCTTGGCGCAGTCATTAAACGTCACAAGCGAACACTGATTAACTTCCAAGAGTCATTTTTGATACCATTCGTTACCAAGGCTGCGCACAGATACATGCAGTTTGAGCCCGAACTATATCCGGTAGCAGATTATAAGTTTGAGGTTACTTCATCTCTTGGCATTATCGCGAGAGAGTATGAGGTTACACAGTTAGTTCAGCTCTTGCAGACTATGTCTCCTGAGTCTCCGCTATATCCTGCGTTGATTCAATCAATCATAGACAACATGAACCTCAGTAACCGCGAG
>Ga0307377_10006514_pt1 | contig 12210 bp, 16 predicted proteins | sample TR3MG_FD_202535 | JGI IMG/M metagenome (GOLD analysis project Ga0307377, IMG submission 202535) | Soil microbial communities from Risofladan, Vaasa, Finland - TR-3 | ecosystem: Environmental > Terrestrial > Soil > Coastal area > Acid sulfate soil | place: Finland: Risofladan, Vaasa | collected...
CCGTGTATCCGGTCGGCACGATAAAATTAATGCTGTATTCCGCCCCTTCCGTCGCCGCAGGCAAGCCGATACCCGAGCTTCCGTTCGGTGCTTCCCAGGTGCCGTCGGACTTAAGGACCAATTCCTCGCCGGCCGTAAACAAGCCGGCCATCGCCGTCTTGCCCGCCGCCGTTTTATACCAGAGCCGGAGCGTTATCGCCGCGCCCGGTGTCAGCGTCTTGTCTTGCCTGATTGCCGCAGCCTCGTTTCCGGCGTCGATATCAAGTCGGACACCGTATGCGCCGCCGTGTTTGACCGACGATTCCCGATTAACGGTGGACGCTCCATATAGAAGTTCCGTCCAGCTGATCAGGTCCGTTGCCGATGCCCAATCCTCCATCGCCCCGTCAGTCAGCAGATCGGTTTCATACGCGCGGAGCTCGCCGAGATGGTCGACGTTGGATTCGGGGTATTTTTCCGCAAGAACCTCGCTCCCAGACGAGACGGCCTCGACCATCGGAGCCTCCATCGGGGCCTCGAGGCCGGGGTAGAGGCCGACGCCGTTCCTGACCATGATGGGCTTCTCGTAGCCAGCGATGAAGGTCAGGCCCTTGTGCTGCGCGATCTGGACGGGCGAGCTTGCGGCCTTCGTCGGAGTGAAGATGGACCCCCAGGCCCCACCGCTCTTGAGCTGGATGTCGTCCTCGAGGCAAGCCAGGAGCCTCGTCTCGTCCGTCTCGTTGATGCCGTAGACCCCGAGCACCCTCTTCGTGAAGGTGTGGAGTTTGACCGTCCCTGGCCGCCTCTCGAAGCTCTTGGCGTCATCGCAGACCCGGGCGTTATTGAACCGGAGAAAATCATTCGGCGGGACCTTGTCCGGCGGCGCGGCCTGGTTGAGCGACCCGGAAAAATCCTCAAGCGTGAACTCATCACGCAGGGTGATCCGGGGCTGAGGACGGTTATAGGTCATCGAATGTAACCCCGCTTAAAATTCTCGAAGGTCGGGACGAGGATGTCGCATCTCGTCATTTGCTGGCCGGAGAGGTTCCAGCCTATGTCGAAGAGGAGGTCTTGTTTTCGTTTCTCGATGTCGGCCGTAGACCGCTCGTTGGGGATGAGGGCGACGATGGCGGCCTCGTAGGCGATGAGTGGATGAGCGATGTCCCTAAACCCCGGCGTGGCGATGTTGGGGCTCTCGTCCGACGTATCATGGTTGAGGTCTGGAAATTTCTTGATGTAGACAACTTTGTATCGGTCGGAGACCGTCTCCTTCGTGGGCGGCGAGAACTCGATGAAGCCGTCTTTCTCCTGGCCCCAAATGATCGAGTCGGCGTTGGCGATGTTCGACATGAGTCCCAAGCCCTCGCTTCCTTGCGAGTAGGGGAGCGGAAGGCGGTCCTCGACCGGCTTGTTCCTGATAATGTCCTTGACGACGAGACAGTCGGCGATGGCCCAATCGGTGACGATGTCATAGCTGGACTTGCCGGCCACAACGGCGACCAATGCGGTCCCCTGGAACATCCAGGGAAGGAGCGAAGCCAAAGCGAGGGTGGCCTTGTCCTTCGCCGTGTTGATGAGACCGTTGAGGGCCTCATCGGTGAACGTACCATCCGGGTAGGCTTCCGGCTCGTCGATGAGTAACCTGACCAGCGACCGGATTTCGGTTCTTGTCATCTCGCCCTCCTTGTTGTGGCCAGGGCGGAGAGGTTGCTACCCTCCCCGCCCCGCCAGAACTTCTGTTACCCTGCCTTGAGAACCGCGCCGATGGAGAACGTGACGGTGCTCGTTGTGCCGCTAAGGTCCCAGGTGGCGGCAAGGAAAGCCCCGAGATTGCCCGTGACGACCTTTCTTTCCGTAGTGACGCCCGTCACCTGGGTGAACGAGACCAACGTGAACCACTTGCCCGAGATCGGGTCCTTCGTGGCGATGGTCGCGTCGAATGGCGTCCCGGTCATAGCAGTTACATCCAGGAAGAACTCGGCTTCCTTGAACTGCGTGACCTTGATCGGGGTCGACTTGGTGTCGCCGTCCACCGTTGCCGCCGCACTAGCGCGGAACGTGACCGTCTTGGTGCGGATGGCGATGAGGTCGTTTTTGTTCATCAAAACTTCCATGATCGCCTCCTTAGACCTTCAGTACCGCACTGAGAGAGAAGGTGACCGCGGTCGCGGCCCCGATGGTCCATACACAGGCGATATACTCGCCGAGGTTGGCCGCGATAGGCTTCCTCTCGGTCGCGACATCGCTAACCTGGGTGAAGGCGACGACCAAGAACCACTTGCCGCTGACCGGGTCCTTCGTGAAGACCGAGATGTTGAAGGTCAGGGTCCCCGTCTTGGCCGTGAGATCAAGGAAGAAATCGGCCTCCTTGAACTGGCTGACCCGGATCGGGGTCGACTTGGTGTCGCCGCCGGCCGCCACGGCGCCACTTTTGATGGTGACAACTTTCGTCCTCACCGTCTGGAGCTCGTGAACATTTAAAAGCTGGTCCATTTTTTACCCTCCGTAAACGAAAGTCTTCTGTGTCTTGAATTTCCAAAGCTTCTTGAAGAACTCGCATACGGCAAAATGCCTGAATCTCACGGCCGCCGCGGTCTTGAGGAGTTCTTCCTCGTCCATCGCATCGCACATTTTCTCGACCGAGAATCCATGAGGGCCATAGAGTTTGTTCTTTTCATAGAGTGCCCTGCGGATGACGGACACGATCCGCGGGTCGAGTTCGAGGGCCCGTCCTCGATCGTCCTCAAGGATGATCTCAACGATGTAGTGTTTCCCCGTGGTCGGGTCGTACTCAGTAATGCCCGGAACCCTGCGCGAGAAGTCTTTGACTATCATCCATTTGCCGTAATTCGGGAACCACTTGGGGTAGAGTTCAGGGTCGGAGAGGCTTATCTCTCTTGCGATGGCCGGGTCAGGCTGCCGTAGCATAGGTCCTCCAAGAAGATCAAGGGGGAGGCCCCGAAGGGCCTCCCCCTGTCACCATCAGCTCGAGGGCTCGTTAAGGTCGGCGAGTTTGAAGCCGACCGCCTTGCGGAACCCGGTTCCGAGATTGGCGAAGATGTGACCTTCGGCCACAAACTCGTTCTTGTTGGCGACCTTCTGAAGGATCCCCCCGGCGTCACCCTTCTCCCAGGTGATCTCCTGCCCGACCTTCGTGACATAGAGGTTGAGCATGGCCTCGTCGACCCCGTAGAGACACCCATCGGGAACGTACTTGTCCGGGACCATAGCGAGTTCCTTGCCGTCGTAGATGTACGGAAGGCCGGACCAGCCACCCCACATGACTTTCTGGTTGACGAGGGACTTGAAATTTTCGAGGTAGGAGGCCCAGACGCGCCGGACCTTGTGCGTCGCCAAAAGGACGCTGACGCGGCTGAAGGGGTCGATCTCGTCCATGCAGGCCGTGATGAGATCTTCGGTGAGATCGCGCTTGACCCCGCCGTTGCTGTTGACGTGGCACTTCCAGTTGGGGTCGGTGGCGACGAGGAGGGCCTGGAGACCGGCCGTAGCGTTCGGCGCGGGCGGATCCGTGGCGCGGATGATGCCGTCGAGGCCCATCATTTCGCCGAGGCCTGCGCCTTCCGTGGCCGTGTAGACGTCTTCCTGTTTGACCACGGCTCCGCTGGTGATCGTCTGGATGACCGTGAACTTGAACTGCGTCGGGCTGTCGATGGATTCGACGACGCCGCTGGCGACCTGCTTCGTGGCCCCGTTGTAGACATCGAGGATTTGGCCGACCTTCAGGAACTTGGTTGCGTCGGCGTAATAGGGGCTGCTGACGACGACCGTCTTCGACGCGCTGACATCGCCGTTGACGACGCATAGGTCGCCCGCGCCGGCCAGCATGAGCTGACGCGAGAGGTCGTCTGCCTGGGTGATGAAGAGGCCCTTCTTCTCGAACTCGATGGGATCCATCGACGCGCCGCTCTTGGCCGCGAGCTCCAAGCTGAAGCCGTCGAACTGCATGGTGAACATTTGGGCCCGCTTCATGTAGACGAGATGGAACTGAGGCGTGGACGATTTGGCGAGCGGGTAGCTGGAGGTCGAGGAGGCCCTGGTGGACGTGCCCCCCGCTGACATGAGCTTCTGCTTGGCGTAGAGGCCGTGAGCCTCGATCTTGTCGCTCTTCTTGAGCCTGGCCCAGAGTTTCGACAGAGTGACGATCTCCGCGATGACCCCGGGACTGAGGAACTCGTTAAAGAGCTTTAATTGCTCTGCGATAGTGAACATGGGATTTTAGCTCCTTGCTAGAATTTGGAGGCTTCACCTCCCTTAGCGATGCTCCGCTTGTAACGCTCGATGGCGTCTTCGATGCCGGTGATCGGCTTCTCCTCTTCCTTCGCCGCTCCGCCGACCCCTCCGGGGGCCGCGCCGGCCGGGGACCCCACGGGGGCCTCTTCGGCCTTGGCCTTGTCGGCGATGTACTTGGCGATGACCTCCTGGCGGCTTTTCTCGGAGATGGGTTTCGATTCGAGGTAGGCCGTCTCGTCTTCGTTGGCTTTTTTCATCGCGGAGGCGACATCGTAAAGGGGCTTCCCGGTCTTCTCTTCCTGGAGCTCGAGGAGCTTCCAGACATCGGATTCCCGGGCGTTGGGAAACTCGGTCTTTTTGGCCTCGATCTGACCCTTGAGTTCCTGAAAACCCTTCTCGACGGCTCCCTTGACGAAGAGCCCGGCCGTTTTCTTGATCTCCTCCTCGGTTTTCTTGACCCTCTCCTTGAGTGCCTTCACCTCGGGGTCGGCCAGCAGATCCTCTTCGGTCTCCTTTTCCGCGCCGGCGGGGGGAGTCTCGCCCGGCTTCCCGGGTTCCTTGATGATGAGCCGTCCTTCCTTCATGGCGAGGTCGATCGCCTCGAGGATGCCGAGTTGCGAATCGACCAGTTTTTCTTTGGCGTTCAACGTCTCGGCCCGCTGGCTGGCATGGTAGCCGTGTTCGACGTACTGCCGGATCTTGTCCGGGTCAGACTCCGATAGGTCCTTGTCGTCGGCCCTGAATACGAGAGGCGTTGGTTCGCCTTTTTCGTTCACAAGCCGGAAGATGGGACCTTTTTTCTCGACCACCTCGGCAGCCGGTTTGCCCTTGTCCGCGGAGCCTTCGATGGACTCGGGCTTCTTGTCTTCAGCCTTGACCTCACCGCCCACCGTGACCTCTTTCTTCTCCGTCTCGGCGGCCGCTTTGGCCTGGCTCTCCGTGAACATACTGAGAGCTTCACCGACACCGGAGGGCGACCTCGCTTCTTCCGTGCCCGGTTTCGCTTCGGTTGACATAATAAACTAGCCTCCTATTTGGGGTTTTTTGTGGTCCCTTTCGGGGCCTCTTTCGGCTTCTCTTCGACCGGGGCCTTCGGCTCTCCGGCAGCCTTGTCACCTTCGGGAAGGTCGAGCGGGATGGCCCCCATCGCCTTCATTTCCTTGTCGCTGAAGAGGCGGGGGAAGAAGGGCTCGGCCTCGGGGAAGGGGATCAGGGTGATGCCCTCCCGGACATGGTAGGGGACCTTCTTGTGCCGGACGTAGGCCTCGACGATCTTCTCCGTGTAGCCCTGGTCCTTGAGCCTCTCGGCCGCCTCTTTGATGGTCAGAAATTTTTCTATCATGGTGTCGTCTCTCCTTGCGGATTAATTACGCTTCGCCCCCTGCCATCTGAGCCATGATGGCCTCGATCAATCCCGGCGGGACGCCCCCGCCGTTCCCTCCGCCCTGAGGAATCGGAACGCCCCCGGCGGCGGGGAGGGGGGTTGCCATCTCCGCCCCGGGGAGTGAGGCCGTGCCGGGGACGCCCGGTTGTGTCGGCTTCTCGACCGGAGGCGGCATCATAGCCAGGAACTCTTTATGCTCGTTGAGCCTCTGGATGATGAACCCCTGCGTTTTTTCATCGAGCGACTCGAACTCTTCGCCCTTCCGAAAGTCGTTGAAGAACTTGTAGGCGAACTCATGGTTGTCCGACGGGTCGGCGGGAATGAATTTCTTCTTTGTGACCATCTGCTCGACGTGCCGATTGCATTGGTACTCGTCGGCCTTGTCTTCCTTGAGCCAGCCCTCGACCCCTTTGAAGCGCATGATCTCAAGGGCCTGTTTCGCATCGATGGCCCGCATCTCGACGAACTTGATGGCGATATCCTCGCGCCGCTTCCGGGACGTGAAGATGTCGACGCCCGGGACGACCATGACGTCGGTCGAATCGCGGAGGTCCGCACCGATGAACGACCGCACCGCCGGTAACTTGCCCTTCCCCAGGTTCTTGATGAGACGCGGCTCCTGGTAGTGCTTCTTCGCTAGGGACAGGCGGACTCTCATGCAGTGGATGAGCTCGGCGTCGATGTTGATGAGGCTGGGCTGCATGACGGAGGTATCCGCGCCCTTGAGGCTTTGGAAGAGCTGGTTGGAAGGCCGAGAGGCGTATTTCGGGAGCTGGCCGTAGGAGGTTTTCCTGACCGATGTTTCTATTTCGAACTCGCCCTCGAGCATCTGGGCATAGCCGAGACTCGATTCGGGCAGGGCCGGTGGAGTCTGCCAATACGGCTGACCGACACGCGGATTGTAGGTGATAAAATCGACGCCGCCCATGCGCTTGAAGGCCTGCTCGTCGCCGGGCCGGAGGGAGCCGAAGGGAATGAGGCCCTTGGCCCGGAAATTCTGGAAATGCTCGTCGACCATCGAGTAGTGACGATTGATCTGACGCTGCGGGGTTTGACCGATGGCGACCATTGACTCGTCGAACTGCGTCCCGATAATGGGAATCCCGCTCTTGAAATGTGCGTAGTTGCACTTCGCTTCCGGCGTCGGGTTGTCGCCGTCGTAGAGGATCATGTCGTTGGCGATGACCATGAACCGGCCCTTCGACCTTTCGGCATTGGCGAACTCCCAATACTCCTTCCTCACCGCCGACGGCTCCTTGGGCGTGTCGATGCCGTGGCGCGTAAAGCGGTTTTGCTCGAATCCCTGGTAGCCCTCGTTGCCGATGGAGTTCTTGTCGAGGCCGAACTCGAGCTCAATGGACCTCGTCGGGACCCGCTTCCCTTCGACGACGTATCGCCACTCCTCCCGGCTCATGGCGTGGGGGTCGGGCCGGAAATTGAACGGACTGACGACGGCGAAGTCGATATCCCCGCCGACGGGAACGACCTTGCCCTTCAGGATCGAGAGGCCGCGGAGGTTCTTGTTCCACCATTCCTTCCAGTAGCAGTTGCCGAGGAGGAGGATGAGGAGCTTCGCTTCCACGAGCTTGCGCTGCAGATCGCGGTCATGGTTCGTTTGCTCGATGATGATGGAGCCGACGGCGGCCGCGCGGCGGTCGTCGGACTCCTCGGTCGCCCCGATGGTGTAGAACTCGTGGTCGAAGATGAGGTCGCCGTGCTGCTGGCGGATCATCGGCAGGATGCGGTTGTAGACGTTCTTCACCTCACGATCGACGAAGGCCGAGACATCGAACCACTCGGAGTGCTTCTTGCCGGTGACGTAGCCGTACTGGTCGCCCTCGAACCAGCGGATGTACTCTTGGTACTTGTTGTAAAGCGACAGGAAGGTGTGGTTTTCCCACTCCTCCTGCGTCCGGTCGAAGGCCTCCTTCATCGGCCCCTCGGCCCTCGTCCCCTTGATCGGCGTGAACTTGTCGGCCATTGTCAGAACCCCTTGGCCCGCTCAAAGGCTTCTTTCTGGGCGGGGGTCAGCTCCACTGTCTTATCCTTTTCCTTCCTGATATCCTCGAGGACCTGTTTGTTGTGCTCGACCTCGAGCTCATGGCCGTCGCGCCAGTAGTGGTAGTCCTCGAGGCTCTTGGAGGCGAGGCGGAGGTGGAGGTCTGCGACCTGTGCGTTGTGCGTCTTGACGAGGAAAACGATGATGGCTCCGAAGACGAGGGTCTCGACGATGAAGCCTATTGCGAGTATGACCATCACCACATCCCCCTGATTTGCTGTGCCGCGGTCGGCTGGTACGGCTGGAACTGGCGGTCCTTGGCGATCTGCTTGGCGAACTCGTTAAGCCGGACGTCCTCTTCCGATGGAGCCTCGACCTCCTTCGGGATGAGGCGGAGGTCGAGTTGATGAGCCAGGGTGTCGAGGATCCCGGTCTCCTGTCCTTTCTTCCCGCGCCGATAGCCTTTGAGCTGGGCCTCGTACTTGTCGAGTCCGACCCGGCTTCTGACGCGCTGACTCTCGTAGAGACCCTGGAGCGGGAGGATGCGGGCGTCGCGGGTCCGGCCAAGGAGGCGGAGTGGGACGAGCGGGATGTCTGGGCGTGAGACCTGGAGTTCCTGGACGAGATAGATGCCGTACTTTTCCCACTCGACCCCGACCTGGTCGACGCCCCGGCCATCCTTGAGGGACTTGTCGTAGAGGTCGCAGACTTTCTTCTTGAGCGAGAGCACGTCGATCTTCATGTCCTCGGCGTAGTCGATGTGCATGATGCCGTCGGGATCCCACTCGCAGATAGATATGGCCGTCGGCGTCGACTGGGCCGAGGTCGTGCCGGAACAATCGACGACGATGTTGCGGGAGTAGTATTTCGGCAGCTCCTCGAAATGCTTGATGAGGCCGCCGGGAAAGACCTGCTCGTCGTCGGCGAGGATCTGGCCCTCGTACATCCGGGCGTAGATAAGCGACCCCTGCTTCCGACGCTTTCGGGCGAGATAGGTCTCGTCGAGCTTCTCCGGGAAATTCAGCCCCCCGGCCTCGTTCCTGGCGAAACACGAAAAGACCGAGTAGCCGGTCTCGGAGATGAACATGGCCGGGCTCTTGCGGTGGATCTTGCCGTAGTCAAAATGTCCGTCCGGGTCGAGGATGAGGCCGGAGACGTCGTCCGGTTCCCACGGCGTCTCGAAGACCCACTCCCAGCCGCCCTCGGCGATGAGCGATTCTGCTTGCCGCCACCTTTTCACGGCCCACTTGCGGAGGTCGGCCGTGGCTGAGTTGACCTCGTTCATCAGGTTGTCATTCCAAATGCCGAGGTAGTGGCGGCCGGTCAGGGACTTCCGCAGGGAGCCGGTGTCGATGCCAACCTTCTTCCACCTGATCTGCTCGGCATTCCAGGCCGCGGCGTCAGCCCGCTTCGTCGGGATGTAGCCGGAAAAGAATGCCTGGATGAGGTCGTTCGTCTCGACCTCGTACTCGAACTTCGTGATGTGTTCGATCGACAGCTTCTCGTCGCCCGTGACGATGCCGAGCAAGGCCTCGTCGCCGGCGTAGGAGTGCTTGAGAAATTTCTGGATGAGGCCGCCGCGGCCAATGGTCGACTTGAGAGAGTCTCGGCTCATCAGCAGGAGCTTCTGGAGGTTGGGATCGGCCACCAGCCAATCACAGACCTTCCGGTGGATGTGGTTGAGGTCGCGGTACTCGACTTTCTTGCCGCGCCTGAGGACGAAGGCACAGACGAAGAAGAGGTCCTCGAGGGTCCGTTCGATGAAATCCTTGGGCGTGCGGATCTCCACGGGGAGACGCCCACTCGACGTGAGCTTGTCGATGTAGGCTTCCTGGTCACGGAGCTTCATCCGAGCATCTCCCGGTTGAATTGCTGACAGGCGAACTTGCGGAAATCGTGGTGGTAGATGAACTCACGCCAGAAGGCCTGACGCTTCTCGGATGACTTTCCGACCATGAGAACATCGGTCAGGCGGATGATCTTCCAGGCCTTCCGTAGCCGACGGAATCTCCACCAAACCTTAAGCACCTTGAATACTCGCCTCAAGGGCAGCCTCCTTTCTCATGCGGCGGTATTTATCCAGGGCGGCGTAGTCGTCGCCTGTCAGGTGAATGGTCACGGTGCGTTTGTCGACTTGCTTGTGGATCTTCGTCTCGGGCCGGAGGTCGTGGAGGTCGATCGCATCCCTGAGGAACCGCTCAATGGCCGTGTAGTCCTTGGGGATGTACGCTCCATCCGGCGTCACCCTGACCGCAGCCGTGGGATGCTCGGCCTCGAGTCCCTCGGCGATGACCGTGGCGATCTTGTCGTAGCTGACCCCCGCTTTCTCTAGGGCCTCGGCGATGCGCTGGCGGATGAAAGGCTTGGCCAGGACGTTGTCGATAGCTGTCCCGTTGGCTGACGGAGCATAGCCGGCATTCCGCTCACACTCGGCTTTCTTGGAGGGGTCGAGCCCAGCCTCGATGTAGTTCTTCATGGCGTCGCGTTGGCGGATGGTCAGGAGGCGAATCTCGGACTTGGGGATCTTTCCGAGGAGGCCCTTGCGGTGGAGCTGCTCCTTCTTCGACTTGCCGGCCGCAGGGAAACGATGGGACTTGCGCCACTCCCGCGCCCCGACGACGACCGGGGTTCCGTCCTTCGCTATATGGACCCTCACCTTATCGCCTCACGATAAAGCCCTGACTTGGAGTTCTAGACTCATGCCTATAATAACAGGCCATTGACAATATATTGTCAATATGGGCATTAAGGACAAGGGTCTATTGACAATGCCCCCTTTAGGACCGATTATATGGGTACATGAGCGAAGATAGAGCCCCCTACAAACGTCCCGGCCAGCCCGAAGAAAATTCTTTATTGGACCGCATGGACCGCGCCCTCAAGGTCCATAGGAACTGGATCTGGTCGGACGGGCTGAGGATCGTCAAGCTGGCCGACCGGGTCCATGACCTCGAGCGGGAGATGGCCGAATTGAAGGGAACTTTCGAGCGCATCCTGACTAAAAACATGAACTGAGGGGGGTTCGCGTGAATATCGAATGTATCGTCACTGGCATCATCCTGGTCGGGGTCGCCCTGGTCATCTTCTTCGTCCTCAAGCGGCGCTTCGGCCGCAAGAGAACCCCCCCGCCTCCGACCCCACCCGGCCCGTACGAGAACGAGAAGAACGACCGGAGCGGGGGAGGGGGGTTACCGTGGCCATGACCCTCGCTAAAGCTAGAGGCGAAGCGAACAAGGCCTTCAAGGCGGCCCGGGCGGTGGTCATCCTTGGCGGGGCCTCGGCCAGGTCGACGTCGGAAGGGCTCATCGCCGTCTTCTGGGAAATCCTCCGACAGCTCAAGGGTAAGGACAAGATCTTGTTCCAAAAATGGTTCGACAAGAAACACGATGCGCTCGGGAAGGAACTCGGGGCGATGCCGTCGAGGAGGGGAGGATGAGATGAAAAAGCATGAGTTCGAAGCGGTCGCCGTCACCGCCGGCGGGAAAAAAATAGGGGAGCTCATCGTCTCGGTCGAACTGGCCGACGAGCTCAGGCTCGACCCGAGATTACCCGAAGAGCCCGAGCTCACGATCGGCCATTTCAAAGCGAACCTATCAAAGACCGCGAAGATGGTCGTGCTGTCAAAATGATCTCCAACGCACCAGAGTTTTTGGCCAACATCGCCCATGAAGTTTATGAGGCCGACCCGATCTATTTCGACACGAAGAGGGCTTGGCGAGATATGCCCTGGGAATACATGATGGTCAGAGAAACAGGAAAAATCCTACTCCGGCCCAGTAAGATATGGGATAGATTCAAAGGGGAATATGTGAGTAGAGATGGTTCCCAGAAATGAAAATTTTAATGAGAAAAAATAGTGTGGATTGTGAGAAGGTAATATGTGAAGGGGGGGGCTGTTTGAAAGTGTCCAGTGGGGGGGTGCCTTTCTTCTTTCATCGATGGGGACACGCGCGCTCTTCCTGTCCTCAATAGAGGATGATTCCACGTCGCATAAGTACGATTATGTCTACTAAGCCCACGTAATAGCCCCTCCCTCACTCATCCTGACCCTGGCTACCTCTGCCGCTCTGCTCTCTCTCTTCACGTGTGCGCTCTCTCTCCCCTCAATCGTACAACATACCTTCAATCTCCCTTTATATAATCTCTTATATATAATATATAAGCCCATATCACTATAAACCTATTCCTTATTCTATAACCCCATCCTATTCTTAACCCTATTTCTTGGCCGGCCGTCACGCTTCGAATAAATCTATAACTATCCTCGCGCGGGGGGCGTCCCCGGCTTGACAATGGGGCGTCCCGGACCGATATTGATATTGCTATGCTTCAATACTCTCTTGCGGGAACCGGGACCCCTGAAACCCGGACAGGTCCGCGGCCGCGCCCGTCGCGCCCGCTCCCCTTCACTCTCCGCATCGCCGAGGCCCCCGCTCCGGCCGTTGACGCTCCGGTCCTCAGTTCATCCGCCGAGGTGGCCGACTTCATCCGGCCCCAGATCGGGAACGCCGACCGGGAGACCTTCATCATCCTACACATGGACCCCAAGAACCGGGTCCGGGACGTGGAGCTTCACGGCATCGGCGACCTGGACTCC
>Ga0307377_10006516_pt1 | contig 12206 bp, 22 predicted proteins | sample TR3MG_FD_202535 | JGI IMG/M metagenome (GOLD analysis project Ga0307377, IMG submission 202535) | Soil microbial communities from Risofladan, Vaasa, Finland - TR-3 | ecosystem: Environmental > Terrestrial > Soil > Coastal area > Acid sulfate soil | place: Finland: Risofladan, Vaasa | collected...
CTGCTAGAGATGGTACCGGACAAGTTTGGACTGGAGCATTTGTAATACCAGTAGCACTATCATAAGGAGAAAATAAAATGCCATACAAAATTTCAGGAACTAAAAGTGAAACAGCCAGAATTATAGTTTTAAAAGAAAGTGATTGGTCAATCGAATCCAATACTGTAGTTTCTGGAACTGGATCTTATGAAATAGAAGATTTAGAAACAGGAAATAAATTAGTTTTCGCCCGTAATAATGACGGCTGGATTGAAGGTTATGGGTATATTACTTCTGAGTATTATGCCCCACTTTATCCTCCAGGAGGGGATCGTGGTGTAGCTGGTGGTGGTCAAGTGTCAGGTACAGGTTTTCTGAGAGATTTAAGATATATAACTATATCCACCGGCGGCAACGCTGTAAGTTTTGGACTATTAACAACTCCTAAACGTGAGATGTCAACATGTTCCAATAGTGGTTATAACAGAGGTGTATTCATTTGTGGGTATATTTCCACTTTTGGTGCTAGTGAAGTAATGGAATATATAACAATTACATCCACAGGTAATGCCATAGATTTCGGTGATTCCTCCTATAAAGCTAGTTACATGGCTTCTACGTCTAATGGTCCTCTCGATAGAGGTATTCATAGTGGTGGTGGTAGTCAGAATTATATAGGATATATTACAATATCAACTACTGGAAACTCACTTGCTTTTGGAGATTTAACTGTTGGAAGAAATTCACATGGGGCATGCTCTAATAACATAAATGGTAGAGCAGTGTTTGGTGGTGGAAATGGTCCTTTTAATGTGATTGATTATATAACCATTGCAACATTAGGTGATGCTACTGACTTTGGTGATTTAACTGTCAGTAGACAACTCACTACTGCTTGTTCTAATGGAACAAATAATAGAGGGGTCTGGGGTGGTGGACATGCTTATACCAACACCATTGACTATATAACAATACCCACAACAGGAAATGCTCAAGATTTTGGTGATTTAACAGTGGCTAGAGCAATGCTCACTTCCACAGATAATGGTACAAATGATAGGGGAGTATTTATAGCTGGCGCTACAAGTAGTATTATTTCAAATGTTATAGACTATATAACTATTTCATCCACAGGTGTTGCTACTGATTTTGGTGATTTTACCACATCTGCTGGACGTTATAATTTATCCGCAACATCTAATGCTTAAGGATTTAAATGGTAATACTTAAAACTAAAAAAGAACTTGACAAAATGAGAGATAGTGGTTATATTGTTGGAGATGTATTAAATGAATTAAAACTTAGTATTAAACCAGGAATAACTACAAAATATCTCAATGACAAGGCAGAAAAAATAATAAAACAACACAGGGCAGCTCCTGCGTTTTTAGGTTATAAAGGATTTCCTTTTACAATATGTGCTTCTGTTAACGAAGAGGTTATACATGGTCTACCTTCTGATAGAGAATTAGTTGATGGGGATATAATAAGTGTTGATGTGGGTGTAAATTATAGAGGTTGGTTTGGTGATGCCTCTTTTACAATGGGAATAGGTAATATAACCCCACAAGCAGAAGATCTTATAAATAGTGCAGAAGAATGTTTGTATAGAGGGATTCTTTGTATTGTTCCTGGCGCAAAGCTTGGGAACATTTCCGGCACCATTCAAAAATGTGCTGAGCTTTCAGGATTTAATGTTATAAGAGACTATGTAGGTCATGGTATAGGAAGAGATCTTCATGAAAATCCACAAGTAAAAAATTATGGAAAAAAGGGCGAAGGATTACTTTTAAAACCAGGTATGGTTTTAGCAATAGAACCCATGATTGTAGAAAAGAATCATAAAACAAAAATTTTGGAGAATGGTTGGACAGTGGTAACTGAAGATAATGGATTGGCAGCTCATTTTGAGCACACGGTAGCAATAACGGAAGAGGGCCCAGATATATTAACTTTTTTTGAATAAGGGCTTGACAAACAATAATTAATGATTATATTGTAAAGGAGAAGGGGATATATGGCAGATATAAGAACGGACATGGAATATACAAGATGTCCAGAGTTTATGGAATTTATATTTACTGATGCGTATGGGATTTGGTTTCATTTAGCTGGGCAGGTAATTAGAAGGTTAGGAGAAGCCCCCGGCGGCCAAAGAATATATCACAAATATTATATGGGAGAGCGTTGGTTATGTGCTTCATATAGTGTTGAAAACATAGCTATAAATTGTAGAAAATTCCATAAAAATGGAAAACCTAACAAAAGCTGGGTAAGTAGACACACAAAAAGATTGGTGGAGATGGGAATTATTAATAAACACAAAGACGGGAGAAAGGTAATTTATCAATTGGGATACATAAACAAAGAGGGTTGTGAGGTATTATTTTTTGATGAATATTTTACCCCAAAAGCTTACGGGGCAAGGAAATACAGAATGGACTGCCGTACAAATCAAAGGCTGTCTACAATGAGCGAACACTGTGCAGAACAGTTGCGCTCAGTGCAACTATAATGTAATAACAGTTGCAAATAGTGCAACTATTTATGTATAATAGTTGCGCCCAGTGCAATACATAATAACAATACAAGTATATAATAGCAATACAGTATATATAATAACAAAACAGTGAGTTTAAAATTTTTTAACAAAAATTCCAGAAACAAGAAGATTTTTAAAATACCTTTGATTCTGGTTAGGAACTTGAATGTATAATAACCATCATATAAATTTAAACGTTGCAAAACAAACTATGAGTTTACGTGCATCTTATGGTGGAGTTCAGACGCTTGCTACAGTTTGGAAAGGTAACACGTTGTTAATAACTTGGAATAAAGTAAATAGTTGTATATTGTTTGATCCTTTGCCAAATTATTTAGACGCCCAACTTACTGTAGAGGATAAGGAAATATTAACAAAGTTGATTAAGGATTATTTGTCATATCCTGAAAATAAATAAACTAACCTCTTTTGAAGTAAGGGTTATTTAAGTATATGAAATCAAAAAACATAAAAAGATGTATAGATTGTGGCAGGTTTCTTAGTGAAAGTGATTTTCATAGATATGGTCCTGAAAATAAATATATAAAATCTCATTGTAAGAAATGTGCCTCAAATAGGATGTATATTTGGAGGTTAGAGAATAAAAATAATGAGGATTATAAAAAATATTGTAGAGATTATACTAAGCAGTGGTATATAAATAATGCTGAGCATAAAAAAAGTTATGATAAATTATATTATGAAGAGAATTCGGAATATAAAAAAGAATATCAAAAATTTAAACGCGCAGAAAATCCTGATTATAAAAAACGGTGGGCAAAAAGAAACAAAAAACATGTTAGATATTATGATAACCAATGGAGAAGAAGTAACTTAAATAAGGTATATACTACAAATGCGAGACGTAGAGTTAATAAAATAAATCAAACCCCAAAGCTGACTATAATGGAAACTAAAAAAATACAATTATTATATGGAATAAGTAATATCTTGGGAAAAAACTTTGTAGTGGATCATATTAAACCAATTTCCAAAGGTGGATCACATCATCCAAATAATTTACAAATTTTAACTAAAACTTTAAATACAGAAAAAGCAGCTAAATGGCCGCTTACAAAAGAAGAAAAGTTAAGATATAATGGGTTTAAGATATAAGGATAGGAAAGGAGAAAAAATGGCACGTATACCGTATGTTATTGAAAAAGGCGACAAGGGTGAAGAAAGAGTTTATGATTTATTCAGTAGATTATTGAAAGATAGAATAATTTTTGTTAATGGTGGCTTTACTTCGGAAATGGCAGATAGTGTTGTAGCTCAGTTGTTATTTTTAGAAGCGAAAGATTCTACTGAAGATATTTTTATGTACATAAATTCCCCAGGCGGATTGATTCGGGCGATGTATGCTATTTATGACACAATGAATTATGTAAAACCTGATATAGTAACAGTGGGTTATGGTATGGTGATGAGTGCTGGGAGTTTTATATTAGCTGCGGGCACTAAAGGTAAAAGATTCTGTTTGCCCAACACGTCTATAATGATTCACGAATTGTCTGCCGGAACAAAGGGTAAATTCAATGATTTAAAAATTGAATATGAAGAATTACAAAAAGAATATGATAGAATGGCTAAAGACTACGTCAAAATGACTGGTCAAAAACTTGCCAAGATAAAAGCGGACATGGAAAGGGATTTTTTCATGACTGCAGTAGAAGCTAAGAAATACGGCTTAATAGATAAAGTAGAGGAGAAACGGGTTTAATGGCTATAAACTATAAGAAGGAAATTGTTAAACCTGATGGTAGAAAGTTAGTATCTGGAGGACCGAGAGACCAACAAAGACGGTTAAAAGAAGTCCAAGATCAGAAAGGTTTAATCGACGCTTTAAAAGATGAGATACAACATTTAAGACAAAGCGCCCCTGCTCCAGAACCGCAGGTTAAAACAATAGACAAAAATTTATTTACTGGCGAACAAGTTGATGAGGCTGTAAGAAAAGCTGTTTTGGAAGCTTTATCACTTAAAAAAACCGAATTTGATAAGGAATTATTAAAAATAAATAAAAGTTTAGAAAAAAGTAAGATTGATGTAATAAAATTAGATTCAAAAGTTGAAGCTTTAGAAAAATCCCTAGTGGACAAGGAAGAATCTCTTAAAATTGAGAGAGATAGAAATAATCAACTTATGAATCAGTTGTCTACAAAAGAGGAAGTACATTACGAAGATCCTGATAGACCTAAAATGGAAACAACATTTATAGATCCTTTAGAAAAAGATGCTGGAGATAATTTAACAGCACATATAACCGCAGAAGAGCTTGAGGTTAAGAAGAAGGATAAAATCTATTCTAGTGTTGATAAACTAAGAGGGTTGGTGGGAAAACTTCCCAGTAAGTAACTAAGGAGGATTTAAATTATGTCGAAAGGCAAAGGTCTTGATATTGGGACCAATATGATAGTTGCAGGGATGCTAGATGATGAAGGTGTTCCGGTTTTTAAAAGAGAGCGTGATGCTTTTTATAGTATCAGTCCTAAATCAGAAGTTAATAAAAGCAGTATAATGGCGTCATTGAAGAGACGTGGATCTAATTTCATTCTTGATGACAAGACTGGTGAAATTATTGTGGTTGGTGAAGATGCTCTTGAGATAGCTATTGAAAGAAACGATGTAGCTAAGAGACCACTACAAAGAGGAATCATTTCTCCAAAAGAGAAGTCTTCTTTACCGATGTTGAAATTAATAATCGAGAGTTTGATTGGCCAAGGCGAAGAAGGTGAGCCTTTGATTTATTCTGTGCCGGCGAAACCAATTGACTCTTCATTTAACATTGTATACCACACCGAAATAATGAGTAAATATATTTCGGAGATGGGGTACATAGCTCAACCGATTAATGAGGGATTTGCTATAGCTTTATCAGAATTACTTGATGATGGGCTTACAGGCATCTGTCTCTCATACGGAGCTGGTATGACTAACATTTGTGTTGTTCATGAAGGTGATCCTTTGGTTGAGTTTAGTGTTATTCGGTCAGGAGATTTCATTGATCAGTCTGTAGGAGAAGCTTTAGATATTTCGCCCAGTTTAGTACAATTAGAGAAAGAAGCTGGAGTTGATTTGGATAATCCGTCAAATCAGATAATGGAAGCTGTATCTGTTTATTATGTTTCTGTTATTAACTACACTTTAGATAATATTAGTTATGAGTTAAAACGGAGAGAGAAAGAGATGCCGCGTTTTGCAAACCCAGTTCCAATAATTGTATCAGGAGGATTATCATTAGCTAAAGGTTTTGATAAAAAAGTCGAACAATGTTTAGCTATGAAGGATTTTCCAATTAAAATTGGAGAAATTAAAAGAGCAAAAGATCCAATGACAGCTGTTGCCCACGGGGCATTATTAGCTTCTCAACTATAAGGGGTGTTTATGATAAATATAAACGATAAAATACCAGGTGCTCCTGATTTTAAATATAGTGAATTTATTAAATCTGCTACTGCAACAAGACTTGGTATTGAAAACCTACCAAATGATGAACAATGGCGATATATAGAATTATTAGCCAAAGAAGTTTTGCAACCAATAAGACAAGAATTTGGTAGATTAAGAATTACAAGTGGGTTTAGAAGTGTGGAGTTATGTGAAGCTGTTGGCAGCTCTAAAAACTCTAATCATACTCGCGGACAAGCTGCTGATATAGAACCACTGGTAGAGGGAGTAACTTTGTTTGATGTGTTGGAATACATACATAATAAGTTGGAATATAGAGAATTAATAGCAGAGTATTTTCCCAATGGTTGGATTCATGTAGCTTATAGAGAAAATGGTAATGTTAAAACTTTGAAGTTAAAAGATGATAATCACCATTATTCAAAAGTTTCAATAGATTATATAAAGAATTTATACCAACAATAAAGGAGAAAAATAATGTGGAATATACTTCTTTGGCCTGTAAAGGTCTGGTACACTATACTTTTGGTAGTCTTAATAGCTGATAAAATAGTAGCTATGACACCCGTACCATGGGATGATTTAATTGTTACATCTGTCAAAAAACTAGTTGAAAAAGTACAGGGCATGATAGACAATTTTATAGCATCTATAGTGATTAAACCAGTAAGTATGTTTTTTAATAAGGACAAAGAATTAAAATGCGTTTGTGGTAAAAATAATTGTTGTAAATAATTAGGAGGATTAATATTGTTATGGATAGAATTTTTGGAGAAGTAAAATGGTTTAGTAATGAAAGAGGCTACGGCTTCTTAACAAAAGAAGGAACTGAAGAGGAAGAGTTTTTTGTTCACTTCAGCAGCATTAATATGGATGGTTTTAAAACACTTAAAGCTAGTCAGCGAGTGTCTTTCATCTTGGCAGATACTGATAAAGGTATCCAAGCTCAAGATGTTCAGTTAGAGGAATAAACAAACATGTGGTTGTCCATTATTAACCAACGGACTTAAAAATTAAATCGAGGCTCTGGTCCGTAGCCTGTAAAAGGGGGAAATATAATGGTATATAGTAATAATTTTATAGCAGTAATAAAACATAAAGGTAAGATATTAAGGGATACAAATGGAGTTGTTAGATTACCTTTTGGTTCTGAGTATTCTGTGTTGTTAAAAAATAAGGATTCCAGAGCCGCTGTAGCGAACATAGAGATTGATGGTGAAGATGTAATGGGTGGTCATCAATACATTGTTCCAGGTAATTCAACCCGTGAGTTAAAGGGTTTTCTAAAAGGTTTAAAGGCAACAAATAAGTTTAGGTTTATAAGGAAAACAAAGGAAATAGCTGAGTTTAGGGGTGATCGTTTGGATGATGGTATCGTAAGAATCGAATTTAAGTTCGAACAAAAAGAATCAATACCGTGGATAGTATATCCAACTTTTGATTCTGATACTAAAAGGTCCAGAAAAAATATTGACAATGATAATTATGATGGTTATCATTGTGGAGGAACTTCGATCGGAAATGTTAGTTCCACCTATACAAACAATGCAATGTTTTGTAATACAATGTGCGCTCCTAAATCAGACGAAGGAATAACGGTAAAAGGCTCTAAAGTAAATCAAAACTTTCAATATGGAAATGTTGGTGTGCTTGAAAGCTTCTCAAATGTTATTAATATAATATTAAGAGGTGCCGTGAGTAAAAAAGGAAAAGTGAAGAGAGTTAAAAGACCTGTCTTAACAAAGACTAAAGCACAATGCCAGATTTGTGGTAGGAAATGGAAATCTTCCTTAAAGTTTTGTGGTAATTGTTCTGCAGCATTAGACTAACTTATTAAGATGGGCAACCACATTTTACAAGGGACTTATTATGTTATTATCAGAACTAATAGAAAGAAAGAAAAATTTTAAGCTTCAAATAGATGAGTTAAAGAGTTATCTAAAATATGAAGACAGCGTCTCAAGTATGAATAAGATTATAAATAACATATTTGAGTTGGAAGATAAAGCCCAAAAATACGCTATGATTTTGGATAAAGCTAATAATCAGTATGAGGTAGAGGTTGGCTCTAATACTATACCAGTTTCTACGGCAGTAAGGCTTAGACAAGTTACAAAGAGAAAAATGAATGCTTTAACAACTTTAATAAATAATACCAAAGTCAAAATTGATATTTTAGATTTAATGAAACAACGCTCGGTCTTATTGGAGGAATATCTGATTTATGATAGGGTTATATCGATAAACGATTGGAGAACGAACGTTGATTAAGAAGTTGTGGGTTAAATTTGAGGACATGGATGTAACTTGTGTTTGTGAAGAACACCGTAGAAAATGTAAAGATAAAGAATGTAAGGAATATGTTGTTAAATTTACAGAAATAAAAAGAGCTGAAAGAAATGAGGAATTGGATAGGTTGGAAAAGGATTTAGTTCGGGATGGTAAGCTTATTGAAAAGGTCACTAAAGATTTGAAAAAGCGCACAACTGAGTTAAAGAAAAGCATTAATAAATTTAAAATACGTTAAGGGGGTGTAAATTTTGGCTAAAGATCCTAAAGATCCTAAAGATATAAAAGATCCATATGCTAGAAGAGATGCTATCATGGAACAAAGAAAGCAACAACACCGAGATCACATACAAGATATTTATAATAAAACATACAAGGTGGTAGATGATAGGTTAAAGGAGTTTGAAGAAAAACAGAAATTAACGGTTTAAGGAGAAGGAAAATGATCATCGGAATTAGTGGCAAGGCCCGCAGTGGAAAAGATACATTTGCTAAAATGTTATCCAAAGCATTACAGAGAAAGACTGGTCAAGCATACGTCTTAATGGCTTATGCTCATGAACTCAAACTAAGAGTTCAAAAAGATTTTGATTTGTCTTATGATCAACTTTGGGGAGACGAGAAAGAGGTTTATGATCGGCGCTATAAGAAAAATAGACATAATTATATTGCGGGTCGTCGAGACCATAATGAAATTAAAGAAAATTTTTGGACCCCAAGAGAGGTAATGCAGGCATACGGTCAGTTTTTCAGAGAGATTGATTATGATTTCTGGGTGAAAAATTTATTCAGAGTTGTAGAGGAAAAGGGTTATGAAAATGTGTTAGTAACCGATGTTCGACATATAAACGAGGTTGATGCTGTTGTTGATAGAGGTGGTTATCACATTAGAGTAGAGCGTGAAGACAAAGATGTGGTTCATAATGAACAACATATATCTGAAACTGCTCTTGACGAAGGTCATAGGGTGGATTTCACAGTAGTAAATAATAATACATTAAAAGAGTTAGAAGTAGCGGCCGGTGAGTTGGTCGACTTCTTAATGGAAATAGAAAAAAGGAGACAAAATAATGGCAAGTAAAAAAGGTATGACAATTAGTATTAAACCTGAAGACGTAGTATTTACAAGTATTCAGAAAAGTAAAGACAACTATAACAGCGCAAGAATGGTCGTTAAAGTTGGTGATAAGGCTTATATGAGTGTCGGTGTTGAGTGGGAAGGTGAGACCATTCCAGCTATGGCTATGGATATGATGGGTACACTAACTGCGGGTGAAATCACTCCCAACACTATTGTCGCCGGCCGAGAAGCTGATTATGAAGAATATGAGATGGCTGCTGCGAAAGATTCTAAAAAAGAAGATAAGATGAAAAAAGACAAGAAAGACAAGAAAGACGGAAAAGACGGAAAAGATGGAAAAGATGAAAAAGAAGATAAAATGGATAAATTTAAGAAAATGAAAAAAGACAAGAAATAAAAAAGGGGAACTACCAAAATGCCGATTTCAGAAGATGCATATAGAGAACCAAGCTGGATTAGATACAGGAAAGGTTATACGATAGCCAGAGACACTAATCAGCGTTCAAGATTCATTGTTTTCGGTGATTATCCTCGTAATTACAGGGGTGGGGATTTTAAGCAGCCCGGATACAATCCTAACCATCAAAGTACGAGAGTTGAAAGGACTAATTTGTATTCGGATGATGTAACATTAAAACCAAGGTAAAGGAATTAAAATGAGAGTTATAAATTTATTTGGGGGACCAGGATCAGGGAAATCTACTACAGCAGCGGGAACATTTTTTAAAATGAAATCCAAAGGTGGCTTTGGTAAAGTTGAGTTAGTTACTGAGTTCGCCAAGGATATGGTTTATGCTGGTAGGTTGAAAGAATTGGAAGGTAATCAATTATATATAACAGCTAAACAATATCATAGAATGGAAAGATTACGTGATCAAGTTGATTATATTATAACAGATTCTCCAATAGTGCAGGGTATAATACATACGCCTGCCAATTATTTTAAGTCTTTTGAGTCATTATTGTTAGAGCTGCATAATTCTTTTGATAGTATAAATATAATACTTAATAGAACAAAAGAATATAAAGAGTATGGTAGAGTACAGACAGAGGAAGAGGCTAGAAGATTGGATTTTGGTATTAGAAGATTTTTTAATACTAATAAAATAATTCATAGTGTAGTTGACGGTGATGAAAACGCTCCTGACGTTATACTAAATATGCTGTAGGAAAAGGAGATTTATACATGGTTTCAGTTGAAGAGAAGGTAGCTACATTTGTAGAGGAACTTGCATTAATATTTGATGATAATATACAGGAATTTACAAGATTATGTGTTATAGCAGCACCCGACTATTTTTTTACGGATTGTCCAGCTTCGTCTACTGGAAAGTATCATCCTATAAGTGAGTTAGGACCGGACGGTACAATACTACACACTAAGAAAGTTTTTACAGTGGCTTACGAATTTTGTAGAGGGCTTGGTTGTGAGCACAATAGAGATGAGATTCTAAGCGCTTGTATTATACATGATTTAAGAAAACAAGGGTTGAAAAAAACAGGGCACACAATGAAGAATCATCCAGATTTAGCAGCCCAGTTGGTTGAAGAGGTACAGAGAGACACTATGTTGTTATATGATGAGTCTTATGAATTAATAAGAAACATGGTTGGTTATCATTATGGAATATGGTCAACTGGTAAATGGATTAAAGATTTAGATAAATATTCTAAAGAAGAATTATGTGTATATTTATCTGATTATATAGCCTCCAAACGTTGTATCGAGGTTGATTCTAGGAGGTAATATGGGCAAAGAATTTAAAATAGATGGTGGTTTAGGTGTAGGAGAGCTTTCCCCAGGCGCCACCCCAAGACGTTGGGAACCTGCGGGTGGAGTAAAAAAACATAATGAAAGAATTCATAGGGAAAGCAAACAGGTTGATGCTTATGGTAATTTACCTATAACATTTTCTAAACCCAAGAAGGCCGGAAGACGTCAATACATGGAATGTGAAAAATGTGGACATATAGTTTATGTGTCTATTAACACTGTTGGAATTGTTTGTAAAGAATGTAACGCATATGTAAGCGTTAAGGAGGTGTAGTGATTGTCAACATATGACGGAAATGGAGAAAACAAAAAACGGAGAGGGCGCCCAACAGGATTCAGACTTAGCGAAGAGAGTAGAAAAGCTATAAGTGATTCTAAAAGAGGGCAAAGACACACACAAGAAACAAAAGATAAGATTTCTAGATCGCTAATTATATATTTCAAAAAATTAAATCCGCTTTCGGATGAAATAGAAAAACGTTATTGTAAGATGGATGATTTTGAAACTTGTGATTGGGTTCAAGGTGCAAGGGATGATTTAAATAATTTAGATGATGTTAGGACAGATAGATCCATGAGAAATACCCGGCGCATCGAACTAACTTGTGGACATTATATAGAATTTTTTGGACATGAGGTAACTCCTGAAGTAATTGTATTATTTAAGGAGTTTTGTAAGTTACGTGGTTTAAATCCCGAAGAAGTTTATGACAATTTATAACACTTGGAGGTGTAAATGGCAGCAGGTGGGAGACCTAAGAACCCCCCAACAGCAAAAGAATTGCTTAAAGGGGTCATACCTATAGATGATATATTCGTCCCCGAAGAGAAAATTATTTATGAAGCTTTGGTGGATGTTTATCTAAAAGATTTTGAAGCCGATGATTTAACAGCCAGTGATATCGATGATATTATGAGCTTGGCTATGAATCGTGTGCTAGAAATTCGCCTTCTTAAAACCACAAAAGACGATCCAGACCGTCAGCTTGATATTTCTAATGCGATTGAAAAAATGAGAAAGCAGAATGAAAAGATAAAGGAAAATCTTTCATCTCGCAGAAAAGATAGGATAAATCCCCATGAACATAAAGGATTTTCAATAGTTGATCTAGCTGTAGCTTTTGAAGAAA
>Ga0307377_10006521_pt1 | contig 12203 bp, 12 predicted proteins | sample TR3MG_FD_202535 | JGI IMG/M metagenome (GOLD analysis project Ga0307377, IMG submission 202535) | Soil microbial communities from Risofladan, Vaasa, Finland - TR-3 | ecosystem: Environmental > Terrestrial > Soil > Coastal area > Acid sulfate soil | place: Finland: Risofladan, Vaasa | collected...
CGCCCTCGACGAGCTCGCCGACCTGCTGCTCTCGACGTACCTGTTGCCGTTCGAGGTTATATCGCTGCTTCTCCTGGGGGCGCTCGTCGGCGCCATCGTGCTGGCGCGGAAGGAGGAGCGGCGATGATGATAACGCCCCTCCACTTCGTCGGCGTGTCGGTGCTCCTCTTCGGCGTTGGCCTGCTCGTCGTCCTGACCCGGCGCAACGCCATCGGTATCCTTATGGGCATCGAGCTCATGCTCAACGCCGTCAACGTGGCGCTGGTGACGTTCGACCGCGTTTACGGGCCCGAGCGCCTCGACGGCCAACTCTTTTCGTTGTTCGTGATAACGGTCGCGGCGGCCGAGGCCGTCGTGGGCCTGGCGTTGATCCTGGCTATCTACCGCTCGCGCGGGACCGTCGCCGTCGACGACCTGCACGAGCTACGCGGCTGAGTTTACGTGGGGCGGATAATCGCAGCGGCGGTCTTGGGGGCGTCTTGCCTTGCGGCGAGCGCCGTCGCGGGCGAGTACGAGCCGTTTACGCACGACGCGCTCGGCGTAACGCTTAACGTCCCGCCCGGGTACGAGGCGGAGGAGGCCGCGCCGGCCGAAGGAACCACGGTTACCGCGGTTCGCTTGAGTTGGCCCGAGGGCCCGCACGCCGGCTTGGAGGCATTAATAACGCGCCGCGAGGCCGCGTACGCGAACGTCGTAATCTGGGCCGGCTTTTACCAGCGCCGGCTGGGGGCGTCGAGCTCGTTCGAAGTGGACGGCGAGATTTTAGGAGAAGCCGAACTCGCGGCGGCGGGCGCGGACGACGGTTTAAGAAACTCTTACGTAGTAGGGGAGCAAGAGGGGAGGCGCCGCCTCGAGGTGCTATTTTTAACTTCGGGGAATAATTTATACGTGGTAGAGCTCTCGCACCCGGAAGTCGTCGAAAATCGCCTCGCGGCCGCGGCGCGGGAAATGCTAAGTTCTATTGAGATATTACCGCCGGTGGAAGACGAACCGCCCGAGGTACGCGACAGCCGCGACGCCGGGATGGAGCCGCCCCCGGAGTAGACTCGAGCTATGGTCTGGTTAGCGTCGATAATTAATTTCGCGCCTCTGCTGGGCTTCCTCATCGCCGTCCTGTGGGGTAGGCGGATGGGCGAGCCCAAGGCCGCGATCGCGCCGGTCGCGGCGCTGGGCGTCTCGTTCGCCGCCGCGATAGCGCTATTCGTCCGCATCCTGCTGGGCCACGGCGGCGACTTCTCCTATACCTGGTTCCAGGTGGGCGACTTCACGCTGCACGTCGGCTTCCAGCTCGACCGCTTCGGCGGCGTAATGGCCCTCGTCGTCGCGACCGTCTCGTTCATGATCCACATTTACTCGACCGGCTACATGGCCGGCGACAAGCTCTACGGCCGCTACTTCGCGTACCTGAACCTCTTCTCGGCGGCGATGCTCGGGTTGGTTTTGGCCAACAACTTCCTGCAGGCGTTCATCTTCTGGGAACTGGTCGGCCTTACGTCTTACCTCTTAATCGGTTTCTGGTTCGAGAAGCCGGAAGCGGCCAACGCCGGAATGAAGGCGTTCATAACGACGAGGCTGGGAGACGTCGGCCTGTTGGTGGGCATTATACTCATCTTCACGCTGACCGGGACGTTCCACTTCGGGACCGTCTTCGGCCTCCTCGAGTACGGCGCGCTGGCGCCGGCGATGGTAACCGCCATCGCGCTCCTCATCTTCGCGGGCGCGGTGGGTAAGTCGGCGCAGATTCCGCTGCACGTCTGGCTCCCGGACGCGATGGAGGGCCCGACGCCGGTCAGCGCCCTGATCCACGCCGCGACGATGGTGGCCGCGGGCGTCTACCTCGTCGCGCGCTCGTTCCCGATATTCGTCGCCGCCGCGGGCGCCTCGGAGGTCGTGGCGTACGTGGGGGCGACCACGGCCCTCATGGCCGCGACCATAGCCGTAGTCCAGATCGACATCAAGCGCGTGCTGGCGTATTCCACCATAAGCCAACTCGGCTATATGATGCTCGCGCTGGGGTGCGGCAGCCAGGCCGCGGGTATATTCCACCTCTACACGCACGCGTTCTTCAAGGCGCTGCTGTTTTTGGGCGCCGGCGCCGTCATCCACGCGTGTCACACCAACGACATGCGCGAGATGGGCGGCCTGGGCCGCCGGATGAAGTGGACCGCGGCCACGTTCGTGCTGGCGGCGCTCGCGCTGGCGGGCGTGCCGCCGTTCTCGGGCTTCTTCTCCAAGGATGAGATCCTGGCGGCGGTCGTCGACCACGGCGGCTGGTACCTGGCCTTCGCCGCCTTCTTCACCGTTTTCCTGACGGCGTTCTACATGTTCCGCGCCATATTCATAACCTTCGGCGGCAAGGCGGGCGAAAAGGCGGAGCGCGCCCACGAAGCGCCCTGGAATATGCTGGGGCCGATGGTGTTCCTCTGCATATTCTCGGTGGCGGCCGGATGGGTCGGGATACCGGGGGTAACGAAGGGCTTCGCCTGGTTGGCCGGCTTCCACGTGTACGGCGGGCACCACGGCGTCAACGTCGGCGCCGCGGGTGCGTCGCTCGCGCTGGCGGCGGGCGGCATCGCGCTCGCTTGGGCTTTGTACAGGTTGAAGGTGTACCCGGTCGAAAAGATCTACCGGGCCTTCCGGCCGGTAGCGTTCGTGCTCGAGCGTAAATACTTCTTCGACGACGTGTACGGCTTTTTGTTCGTCAAGGGGACCGTGTTCGTCGCGCGGCTGTGGGGCCTGTTCGACAATTACGTGATCGACGGCGCCGTTAACGGCACCGCCTGGCTCACGGTCCTGTGGTCGAAGTTCAAGGGTTGGTTCGACCTCGCCGTCGTCGACGGCGCGGTTAACTTCACGGGCTGGATTACGCAGGCCTTCGGTAAAATTTTCCGCCGCGTCCAGACGGGCTACGTCCAGGAATATTTAATCGTCCTGGCGTGCGGCGTCGTCGCGATACTGGTCGCGGTAATCGTTATTCTTTAGGGGGGCGGGTTGAAGACGTTGCCGTTGAACCGGGCGCACGTGAAGGGGGCCGTCGCGCTCCACCGGGCGACGCGGCCCTGGTGCTACCGGGGCAAAACCGCCCGAAGCGTGCTGCGCGCGTTCTACGACGCGTACGCCAACCGCGACTTCACCGTCGGGACGGTGGCGTTGGAAGAAGAGGGCGTAGCGGGCGTTATGTGCGGCGCGACGGACCCGGCGGGGCCGGCGCGGTGGCTGCGGCGGAGGAGGCGGTGGCGTTCTCTCCGGCCTCGGCTCGTGGGCGGCGCCGATATGGCGCTCGGCGGTTGGGACGCGGTAACGTTGGCCCGGGCGGCCGAGGGGCTCGAGCGGCCGTCCTACCTCGTCGCCGCGGCGACGGCGGAAGAGTTAACGGAAGACGGCCTCGCGGCTTTAAGCGATGCGTTCGCGGCGGCGACGGCCTCGCGCGGCGCGACGCATATAGTGGCTCCCAGCGCGGCGCCGGACGAACGGTTGGCAATAGCGGGATTCGAGACGGTTAAGGCCGATATAGCCGGCGAGGGTTTCGCCCTTTACGTGAGGAAATTATGACGTTGGCGCGTAAGAAATTAATCGGGGTATTGATAGTCGTGGTCGCGGCGACGGCCGCCGCGGCCGACGACGCCATGCCGTACAAGGAGATAATTTCGGCCGACGCCGGCTGCCGCGAGTACTTCTGGGAAGGGATCGACGCGATCGGCGGCGGTAAGATGAAGGGCGCCCGGGATAAGCTGGATAAAGCGGTCAAAGCGGACGCCGATTGTTTCCTGGCGTACTTGCTTTTAAGCCAGCTCGAGTATGCCGAGGGCAACGATGAGAAGTCGACCGAATACTTGCAGCGGGTCGCGGCCGAGCCGCCGGAGCTGTCCGCGCTGTACGAAGAGGTCGCCGTTGCGCTGCGCGCCGACGACTACGAGGCCGTGGCGTCGCAGGCGAAGAAGCTGGTGGCCGCGTATCCCCAGACGATGCGGGCCATAGCGGCCCTGCACCTGCTCGGCCGGGCGCAGTACTATTTGGGCCGGCGGGCGGAGGCCTTATTGGCGCTGAAAGCGGCCTACATGTACTCGGACCTCGCGCCGGGCACGGTGCCGGCGTACGGTTCGGAGGCCGAGGCGGAAGAATTGGAGGAATTCGCGGGCGTGCGTTAACGGCGGGCCCGCGCGTACATATTGTTTAGGAGGCTATGGCGATGGCGTTTCCTATTTTAACAGCAACCGTCTTTACGCCGGTGGTGGGGATGGTGGTGGTCTTGCTCCTGCCCGAGCGGTGGGTGACCGGCATCCGGGCCGTCGGCGTTGCGTTCACCGCCGTCGCGATGGGTTTCTCGGCGTGGGCGCTCGCCGTATTCGACCCGGGTATCACCGGCGCGATGCAGCTCGAGGAATTGCACCGCTGGATTCCTTCGGTAAATGTTTTCTATCATCTCGGCATCGACGGCCTCTCGATACCGTTGTTTATTCTTACGACGCTGTTGTCGTTTTTAGCCGCCATCGCCTCTTTCTCCATAAAGGAACGGGTCAAGGAATATTACGCGCTGTATTTATTGCTCGTAGCCGGGATGTTGGGCGTCTTCGTCTCGCTAGACCTCTTCCTGTTCTACGTCTTCTGGGAAGTCATGCTGGTGCCGATGTACTTCCTCATCGGCATGTGGGGGGGCGAAAGGCGCGAATACGCCGCCATAAAGTTCTTCCTCTACACGTTGTTGGGAAGCGTGATAATGCTCTTGGGGATATTGGCGCTGTACTTCACCGCCCAGCCCCATACCTTCGACATGCTCGAGCTCATGCGGCAGCAGGGGACCTTCCTGCGGACGTTCCAGATCGTCGTTTTCCTGGCGTTCTTCGTGGGCTTCGCGATAAAGGTGCCGGTCTTCCCGTTCCATACGTGGTTGCCCGACGCCCACGTCGAGGCGCCCACGGCGATATCGGTATTGCTGGCGGGCGTGCTGTTGAAGATGGGCGGGTACGGCTTGCTCCGCGTCTCGTTCCCCATCCTGCCGCAGGGCGCCCACTGGTTCGCCTGGCCGCTGGCGATACTGGGCGTGATTAACATCGTTTACGGCTCGCTGGTCGCGATGGCGCAGAAGGACCTCAAGAAGCTCATCGCGTACTCGTCGGTGGGCCACATGGGGTTCGTGCTGCTGGGCGCCGCGGCTATGACGCCGACGGGCCTCAACGGCGCCGTGATGCAGATGTTCTGCCACGGCATCATAACGGGCGCGTTGTTCCTCTTGGTGGGCGTCCTCTACGACCGCGCCCACGTCCGCGACATCGACGCCTTCTCGGGCCTCGCCGTCCGCGTGCCGGTGTACGTCGGCATAATGTCCTTTACGATGTTCGCTTCTCTCGGGTTGCCCGGCCTCGCCGGTTTCGTAGCGGAATTCTTGTCGCTCGCCGGGGCCTTCCCGGTATTCCCGGTGCTGGTCATCATCTCGGGCGCCGGCATAGTCATAACCGCGGCGTACTTCCTGTGGACCATACGGCGTATGTTCCTGGGGAAATTAATGCCGCGGTGGGAGAATTTACCCGACATCAACTTCCGCGAACTCGTGACGGTGGTGCCGCTCATGATACTCATGGTTCTCATAGGTGTCTATCCGTCGGTTTTGATTAAATTAATGAACCCGGCGCTCACCGAGCTCTCGCGGGTTATGATGGCCCTCAAGTAGACGGCCGCGCGTTATGGAATACGACTGGCTTAGCCTCTTACCTCATTTGATACTCGCCGGCGGCGCGGTATTGCTGGTGGCGGCGAGCGCGGCCTCGCGGCGGTTCGCCGGCGCCGTGGCGCCCTATTTCACGGTCGCCGTCGCCGCGGCCACGGCCGTCGCGGCGCTGGTGCTGTGGCGCGAGCCGGCGGTTTCGTGGTTCGGCGCGCTTACCGTCGACCCGTTCTTCGTTATATTCGCGGTCATCTTCTGCGCGGCGCTCGCGCTCGTGGCGCTGTTGTCGGCGCGTTACGCTCCGCTCGAGGGCAGCGACCGGCCCGAGTACTACGCCCTCCTCATAATGGTGACGTGCGCCGTATCGTTTATGGCGTCGGCCACCAACCTCGTCCTCATCTACGTCGCGATCGAGTTCTCCAGCATACTCTCGTACGTTCTGGTCGGGTATATCCGCGGCGACCGGTTCTCGGCCGAGGCCGGCCTGAAGTACTTCCTCTACGGCGCGGCCGCCTCCGCCGTGATGCTCTTGGGCTTCGGCCTCCTCTACGGTATGACCGGCGCCACCGACCTGGCCGCTATCGCCCGGAGTTTACCGCGGGTGGAATGGGCGTTCGGGTCGTGGGGCTACCTGACGTTCCTCGCCCCGGTGACCGGAGCCGCGGCGACGCTGCCGCCCGAGTTCGTATTCCTGGCGTTCGCCCTGATTCTTGTAGGCCTGGGTTATAAAATCTCGGCCGTTCCCTTCCATATGTGGGCGCCGGACGCGTACCAGGGCGCGCCCACGCCCATCGCGGCGTTCCTGTCGGTCGCGTCCAAGGCGTCGGGGTTCGCCGTAATCCTACGGCTCGTTCTGACGCTGCACGCGCCGCTGGACATGGTTTACGGCGGCTGGACCAAGTACCTGGCGGCGCTGGCGGTGGCGTCGATGGTCTTCGGCGTCCTGGTCGGCATCGTCCAGAAGGACGTGCGGCGGCTGCTGGCCTATTCGTCGATCGCTCACGCCGGCTTCGCGTTGTTGGGCGTCGTCGCCGATACCCACCTCGGCTTCGCGTCGGTCCTCGTATATCTTGCGTTGTACGCGGCGATGAACATCGGCGCTTTTGGGACGGTGGCCGTTATAGGCCACGTTACGGGCGGCTATGACTTGAAGGATTACGCCGGTATGGGGAAGCGGCACCCCATCCTCGCCGCGGCCCTCGCGGTCTTCCTGCTCGCGCTCGCCGGTATCCCGCCGCTGGCCGGCTTTTTCGCCAAATTCTATATATTGGCGGCGTTGATCGCGCGGGATTATATTTTCCTCGCCGTGGTCGCGATTTTGGCCAGCGTCGTCGCGCTTTTCATGTACGCGCGCGTGCTAAAGCCGATGTACTTCGGCAAGGCGGAGGGCGAGGACATGCGGCGGGTTTCGCCGGCCGCGGCGGTGGCTCTCCTCATATGTTTCATCTTTACGGTACTCCTCGGCGTTTGGCCGCAGCCACTGGTAGCGTGGGCTAAGGCCGCGGTGGTACCCCTTTTACCGCGAATATAATTTTAGTTTTATTATACCGACGTAACCCCGGCCGCGAGCCGGGTTTTTTAATTTTTCGAGGCGTTGATTTAGGGAACGGTTTCTGATAAGATTTAAATTAGTCGGGTGGAAACGCTATGTTTAAACGCGATTACACATTAATGATAGGTTCGCATTCGTCGGGGCGCGTACGGTCGGTCCATTTATCACGGCGTATTATTACCGCGCTGGCCGTATTCTCGTGCAGCCTCGCCGTAAGCGCGGGCGGCGTCGCGGTGACGTTGTATTACAACTACCGCGCGATGGACCACGCCGTCCGGCCTACGTTCGAACGGAACCGCCGGTTGACGGGCGAGAACCGTCATCTCGGCGGCGAGCTCGGCCGGCGGGACGAGGTCATATCCGATTTGAGCTTCCGACTCCAAAAGGAACGCGACGACTACGCGCTCCGGTTGGAGGAGCTCGACGCGGCTTTGAAAAAGCTCGATAAGTTCTACACCGACCTCAGGATAATGGCGGGATTTAAGTTAGACGCTAAATCGGCGAAGAAGCTCAGCGCCGGGGGGCCGACGATAAGCGAGGCCGAGTATTTCGACGCGCTCTACAAACTGGACGAGGAACGCTTCGGAACCGAAGCGCGGCGGCACGAGCGAACGCTGCGCACCTTTTGCGTAGGTTGCGAAAAGGAGTTTCTGGTCCTGCGGCGCTTGCTGGAACGCCGCAAATCCCTCTTGGCGGACGTTCCCGATATGCCGCCGGTGAAGGGTATTATAACGTCGTACTTCGGCGCGCGGCGTTGGCGAGGCCGCATCCACGGCGGGTTGGACATCGCGGCGCCCGCCGGTACGCCGATAGGCGCTCCGGCCGAGGGCGTAGTGGTGGTCGCGGGCCCGTATCCGTACTACGGAAACGTCATCTTCCTCGACCACGGCGGCGGGTTTTCGACGCGTTACGGCCACCTGGCCAAAGCGGACGTCAAGGTCGGCGACCGCGTCGAACGCGGGGACGTAATAGGCAAAGTTGGCGCCACGGGCCTGGCTACCGGCAACCACCTCCACTACGAGGTACGCATTAATAACGTGCCGGTCGACCCGTACAACTACCTCAGCGCCAAATTGCCGGTTCACATCGTCGACGGCAGCAAACTAAAGGTGGTCGAGATTCCCGACGACGCCGACCTACTTATCCCGGACGAGGTTTTCGAAGAGTACGAGAAGAAAGCCTCGGCGGAGGCGGCGAAAGTTCCCGTTAAAGCAGTTCGCGAAGAAGCGGAGCCGAATAAATGAAGGCTAAAGTGGCGTTGACTATAGGAGGGCTCGACCCTTCGGGCGGCGCCGGCATAACCGCGGACGTCGTTACTTTTTCGGTTATCGGCGTGTACGGCGCCGCGGTCGCGACGGCTATCACGTACCAAAATACGCGCGGCGTCTCCGGATTTTGGGCCGTCGGCGAGCGCGACCTGAAGGCGCAGTTGGACGCGGTGTTGGACGACGTCGACGTAGCCGCGGTGAAACTCGGCATGTTGGCGTCCGACCGCTTGGCGTACGAGTTAGGGCCGTACTTGTCCAAGTTCAAGGACGGCGGCGTCCCGGTGGTATTCGACCCCGTAATGAAGGCCGGTGCGGGTCAGCCGTTATACGAGGGCGTACCGGAGAAGGCGTTTGCGGACGTCATCCTGCCGCAGGTATCGTTGGCGACGCCCAACAGCTTCGAACTCGCTTACCTCGTGGACGACGAGCCGGCGCAAAATCACGGCGAGCTGCGGACGCAGGTGCGGGTGTTCCACGGACGGTACGGCCTGTCGGTCCTGGCCACCGGCGGCCACGTGGGGAGCAAAGCCGACGTAGTGGATATTCTCTTTACGGGCGCGGAGATGCGCGAGTACCGCCGGGCCCGGGTGGAGGGGCCCATCCACGGGACCGGTTGTCTGGTCGCGGCCGCAGTAACGGCCTATTTGGCGTTCAACGCCGACGTCCTGGAGGCCTTCGAACGCGGGGAGGAATACGTAAGCGCCGCGGTGACGGGCGCGGTCACCCCCGGGAAGGGCGCCTCGGTACCCGGTCGGACGGCCGCGGTGTTCGGCGACGCCGAGCGGTGGCGCGTATACAACAATTTGCTCCGCGCGGTCAACGTCTTCGAGGCGGCCAGCGGGACGTACAAGTTGATACCGGAGGTCGGGACCAATATCGCGTACGCAATACCGGACGCGCGTTCGGTGGATGAGGTGTGCGCGGTGTCGGGGCGGGTCGCGCGGGTGGGCGCCGCCGTACGCGCGTGCGGGACGCCGGCGTTCGGCGCGAGCCGCCATATGGCGCGCGCGGTGCTCGCGGCGATGAAGCACGACGCGTCGGCTCGAGCCGCTATGAACGTCCGTTTCGGCGACGACGTACTCGCCGCGTGCTCGGAGCTCAATTACCGCGGGGCGGGTTTCGACCGGGCCCGGGAACCGGCCGATATAGCGGGCGACGAGGGGCGGACGGTCGAGTGGGGCGTCGACGAGGCCGTGGCGGGAGTCGGTATAGTCCCCCCGATTATTTTCGACCGGGGCGCCGTAGGTAAAGAACCTATGGTTCGCATATTCGGCCGGGACGCGATGGAAGTCGTCCGGAGGGCGGTCGCGATATCCCGGCGCCTCTGACGCCGGGAGGGCCGGGAAGTGCGACGCTTCGCCGTAATTTTATTGGCCGCGGTACTCTCGTCTTGCGGACGGCCGGAGAGGCGCCCGCCGGCGCGGCCCGCATACACGCCGGCGAAGACCTTATACAACCTGAAGTTGGCGTACAACGCGCCGGATTGCCGGACGTACGAGACGTTGTTCTCGCCGGAGAGGTTTACGTCGAGCGCCGAGGAGCCGCCCCCCGGATTCCCCGCGAAATGGGGTTGGCGCGAGGAGATGGATGCTACGCGGGCGCTACTCGATGATGCGTACCACGTTGTATTGGAGATGGAGACGGCGCCGGGATTAGTGGGAATGCCGCCGGCCGCGGCGACCGAATTCACGACCGTGCCTCTCGACGTCCGCGTGAGGGTATGGCGCGAGCCGACGTATTGTTTTTACGCCCGCGGCGAAGTTACGTTCGGCCTGGCGCGGTCGGACGCGTCGGGCCCTTGGGTTATCGTAGAAATGGTAGACGGTACCGGTGCATCGTACGCCGACGTTGTCGCCAACGAGCAAACCTTTCCTTGTTCGTGGAGCGCCATAAAGTGGTACTATTTGAACCGAAAGCGGGGGGAAGATGCGCGGTATTAACTGGGTGGACGCCGCGTTGGCGGTGATCGTCGCGGTTAATTGCGTCTTGGGTGTAAAGAGGGGAATCTTCCGGGAGTTTTTCAATTTAGCGGGCATCGTGCTCGGCCTTTTCGCCGGTTTCAGGTTGTACGAGGCGTTGGGTTGGAATATCGGGGGTTGGTTGGACGCCCGGCCGGCGGTAGCTAATTTGGCGGCTTTCGTCGTGATATTTTGCGTCATCGCCTTCGGCTCGAGCTGGCTCGGCCACCTTCTCCACAAGGGCGCCAAGAGACTCTTCGTAGGTTGGTTCGACCGACTGGCGGGGGGGGCGTTCGGCTTCGCCCGGGGGTTGATCTTCGCAAGCGTCGCGGCGTTGGTCTTCGCGTTATTTCCGTTCTTCCCCAAGTTGGAGCGGGACCTGAACACCAGCTTGCTCGGGCCACACATCGTGAAAGTCGCGCCGGCGATTTACGGCGCCGTTATGACGAAGGTACGCGGAAAAGACCACAAGGGTTTGGATATTAAACAGTTGGTCGACGAATATCTGCAGGAAGAGGAAAGCCCCGAGGAAGAGACGGAAGCTCCCGGCGAAAACGACGAGGGGGAGAAACCGGAGTGAACGCTAAGGAGCGACAGCCCCGTCTTCCCGTGGACCATCACGTGCATACGCCGTTATGCGGCCATGCCGAAGGCGCCCCCCGGGCCTACGTCACCGCGGCCGACGGCCTGGCGGGCATAGGCTTCAACGACCACCTGCCGTTCCTCGAGCCGAGTATGGCCGACGCCGCGCTGGCTATGTCGTGGGACGATTTGCCGGTTTACATCGACGGAATCCAGCGTCTTAAAGCTAAATCGCCCACGCCGGTGTTGTTGGGGGTCGAGGCCGACTATTTCCCGGGTCAAGAGGCGCGGCTCGAGGCGGTGCTCGCGGCGCTGCCGTTGGACTACGTTTACGGCTCCGTCCATTGGGTGGGGGATTGGCCTTTCGACCATACGCAAGGTTTGGCGCGTTACGAGGGGGCCGATATAACCGCGTTATACCGCGATTATTACGCGCTGGTAGTCAGGATGGCCCGGTCGGGCCTTTTCGACGCGTGGGCGCATCCCGATTTGCCGAAGAAATTCGGTTATTCGCCGGAGGAGCCGGTGCAAGACGCGGAAGACGCCGCGTTGGCGGCGGTCGCCGCCGGCGGTATGGTCTTGGAGGTGAATACCTCCGGCTTACGGAAGCGGGTGGGCGAAATTTACCCTTCGCTCGAGTTGTTGCGGCGCGCGCGCGACCTCGGCGTTCCGGTAACGTTCGGCTCCGACGCACACGCCCCGTACGAGGTGGGGCACGAATTCGAGCGGGCGGTGGCGCTGGCGAAGGAGGGCGGGTACCGTTCCTACGTAACTTTCTTGCGCCGGGAGAGGATTCGCCTACCGTTACCCTGAAGTACCGGTTCGGTTAAGATATCGGCTTAAGGAGAAGGTTATGCGTTTGGGAGTCAACATCGACCACGTCGCGACGCTGCGCCAGGCGAGGGGTACTTTTGAACCTGATCCGGTGGCCGCGGCGTACGCCGCCGAACGGGGCGGCGCCGCCCATATCACGATACACCTCCGCGAGGACCGGCGCCATATCCAAGACCGGGACCTCGAAATACTAAGCCGGACGGTGGCCACCGGCATCGACCTCGAGATGGCGGCGACCGAAGAGATGGTCGCCGTGGCGTTGAAGTATAGGCCGAAGTTCGTAACGCTCGTGCCGGAACGGCGCGAGGAGCTCACTACGGAAGGGGGCCTCGACGTCGCCGCAGGCC
>Ga0307377_10006523_pt1 | contig 12201 bp, 13 predicted proteins | sample TR3MG_FD_202535 | JGI IMG/M metagenome (GOLD analysis project Ga0307377, IMG submission 202535) | Soil microbial communities from Risofladan, Vaasa, Finland - TR-3 | ecosystem: Environmental > Terrestrial > Soil > Coastal area > Acid sulfate soil | place: Finland: Risofladan, Vaasa | collected...
CAGACTTGCCATCAATTATATCAAGCAGGCGGGTTTCAGTTTTGGTATAAGCGATGAGGATATTCCAAAGGAAGGGAAGGAGCAAATAAGGGAAGAGGCGGTGCATGAAGCTGAGAAGAAAGTCGAGGGATTGATAAGAGCGTATGAAGGTGGAGAACTGGAACCTTTGCCTGGGAGAACAGTAGATGAGACGCTGGAACTATTGATCATGCAGGAACTTGGTCGTGCAAGAGATTATTCCGGCGACATTGCAGAGAGGTATCTCGGAATAGAGAACCCTGGTGTGCTTATGGCAAAATCGGGTGCGAGAGGATCCATGCTTAATTTAACGCAGATGGCCGCATGTGTAGGTCAACAATCGGTTAGGGGAGAACGGATAAAGCGGGGCTACCGAGGGAGAACGCTACCCCATTTTAAACCCGGCGACCGCAGTGCAGATGCTCATGGCTTCGTAAGGGCATCCTTTAAGGATGGCTTGTCACCAACCGAATACTTTTTCCATGCTGTTGGGGGCAGAGAAGCATTAGTGGACACTGCAGTTCGTACTTCTCAGAGTGGGTATTTCCAGAGAAGACTTATCAATGCTTTACAGGACCTCGAAGTGAAGAACGACGGAACGGTAAGAGAAACAAGAGGGACTGTGGTGCAATTTAAATATGGCGATGACGGCGTAGATCCATCAAAAAGCGATTCCGGGGAATTTGTAGATGTAGATGAAGTAATAAGAGAATCGATAAAAGAGGAAACATGACATATTCAAACATTTACCAAAGAAACTTATATTGGGTAATAGCGTACGTAGCTGAGATAATATGGAGCTGAAGCTCGTGGCGAGAGGGAAGGAAGAAGTGATGGAAAAACTTAGGGATGTTGAGTTAGAAGAAGAGATAGCAGAGCAAATAAAAGAAGATTTTTTGCCTCTTGAGCTAACTGTTACTTCCGAAGAAATGTCCGAACTGTCTACAGAGGGTGCATATGCGGAAGATATAGCAATGATGCTGGGCAGGGCAGAGGAAGGAGAGATTAAGCAGGGGGACATAGAGCTAAAAGTAAATAAAAGCGGGCTACCAGAGAAAACAAAAGTTGAATTGAAGAAGAAATTAAGAGCGGTGAGGACAGAGCTAAGCTGGGAGAAACTGGATGATATTTTGAGTAAGGTTGTGGCTAAATATGAAAAAGCGAAAGTGGATCCACGGGAAGCTGTTGGAATAGTTGCTGCACAGTCCATCGGCGAGCCGGGAACTCAGATGACGATGCGTACTTTCCATTACGCTGGTGTTGGTGCCATTTATATCACACTCGGTTTACCAAGAATAATAGAGATAGTGGATGCGAGGAAGAAGCTTTCTACTCCGACAATGACGATAAAGCTATTAGGGGAGTATGCATCGGAGCGGAATAAGGCAGAAGAGTTAGCAATGAAAATACAAGAGACGCACATAAGCGATATAAGCAACATAAAAGCATCCACAGAGGATACGTCCGTGTGGCTGTCACTAAATGAGAAGGAATTGGAGAGGAGATATATAAAGAGAGAGGAAGCAAAAGCCAAGATAAAGGACATGGGCACGGATGTGCAGGTAGACGAAATGGAAGACGGACAATTAAGAATACATAAAGAGGGTATTGAGTCCTTTCATGAGTTGTCAAAACTTGAGAAGGATGTATCGAAGAAGTTGATAGAAGGAATAGAAGGGATAAAAAGGGTTTTAGCGAGAAGAGAACCCGGAGGAGAATATGTGCTCTACACCGTGGGTTCGGAATTGAAAAGGCTGAAAAACCAGAAGATTGAAGGTGTAGATTTCAATAGAACCACAACGAATAACATAGCCGAGATAGCAGAGGTATTGGGCATAGAAGCAGCTCGTAATGCGATAATAGAGGAGATGATGAGCACATTAAAGGAGCAAGGGTTGGACGTGGATGCTCGGCATATAACGTTAATCGCCGATGCAATGACGATGGATGGCGAGGTGAAGCAGATAGGAAGGCATGGTATAGCAGGGGAGAAAGCATCAGTTCTATCAAGAGCCGCTTTTGAAGTCACCGTGGATAACCTCTTGGAGGCGGCGGTACACGGGGAAACGGATGAGTTGAAGGGCGTTACAGAGAATGTGATTGTTGGCCAACCCATAAAATTAGGAACGGGCGCTGTAGAATTAGTGGTCCGGAAGTAAAACAAAAAGGCATGGAGCTGAGATAAAATAGGAGAAACAGGATGGCAAAGGCAAAAAAGAGCTCAGTTGCGCTTTCAGATGTGAATAGAGAATTACAAAAGGTTTTAAACAAAGGTAAGGTACTAATAGGGTCTAAGGAGACGATAAAAGCATTTATGAGAAATGAAGCAAAGATTATCATCCACGCTTCCAATTGCCCAGAGGACATAAAAAGTGTGTTTGGAGATGCAGATATAGAGGAAAATGGGGAACTGACCATTTATGAATATCCGGCGAATAGCCTTGAACTGGGACTTGCATGTGGGAAACCGTATCCTGTTGCCTCTTTATGTATTACCGATACGGGCGATTCAGAGATTTTACGGCTTCTGACCCCTAACGTTCACCTTAAAGAGAAAAGATTGAATATCACTACGAGATAAGAGAAAAGCACAGGTGAGTAAAACTGACGGTAAAGTTAGACACTGAGGGAATAAGGTGCATAGGAATCTTCGAGAGTTCTACCGGTGCGGGAGTCAAGGATTGCATAGTGGATAAAGAAGCGAATAAGGTAATAATGGTGGTAAAAAAAGGGGACATGGGCTTGGCTATTGGCAAAGGTGGCGCAAACATAAACAAGGTAAAAAAAATGCTACGAAAGGATATAGAGGTCGTGGAACATTCACCGGATCTAAAGGAATTCATAGAGAATTTGCTTCGCCCTGCTCTTGTGAAGAGTGTTGAACTGTTGGACAAAAATGACAAACTGTGTGCATACGTCGAGGTTCTCACAAAGCATAAAGGCATTGCAATAGGACGAGATGGAGAGCGAATAAAGAAGGTGAACTTGCTGGTTAAAAGAAATCTGGGCGTAGACTCTGTAATCATAAAATAATGCACAAGGCACATCGAAAAAGACAAAACTTGTAAAACATTTTATCAAGAAAAGTAAATTTTAGATTAGTACAGTCAGTTCTTGTGGAGTGAAAGAGATGGGAAGAGGGATATACGCAGCGAGGAAGGTGAAAAATAGAAGAAAGGTGTTCAGAATGAAGAGCCCGGCCTATGCACGACGGGTGTTGAAATCCGCGAAGAAGGCGGACCCTTTGGAAGGCGCACACATGTCCAGGGCTATTGTCTTAGAGAAGGTAGGGATAGAGGCGAAACAGCCGAATTCAGCAATAAGGAAATGTGTCCGTGTCCAGTTGATTAAGAATGGTAAGCAGGTGACTGCTTTTTGCCCTGGTGATGGTGCAATAAAGTTTATAGACGAGCATGACGAGGTGCTCATAGAGGGCATAGGAGGGCGAAAAGGCAGGTCGTATGGAGACCTCTCAGGAGTACGGTTTAGGGTCGTGTCGGTAAACGATATTTCGTTACAGGAATTAGTGAGAGGCAGAAAAGAGAAGACATTGAGGTGATGTTGATGCAGATACAAATGCAGTTCGATAAGATATTTGACAGATGGGGCATTTCAGAGGTGGAGATAAAAGACATGGGCCTGGAGAAGCATATCAGTCTCCAGCCTGTGTCTGCACTGCATACCGGAGGGAGACATGCGAAACAGCAGTTTGAGGAATCGAAGGTTTGCATTGTGGAACTACTGATTAACAAACTGATGCGGTCGGAGAAGAACACGGGGAAGAAACTGAAAGCCTACAAGAGTGTTAAAAACGCTTTTGATCTAATATATGAGTCTACGGGTATGAATCCACTGCAGGTGTTCGTGGATGCAATCCAAAATGCAGGACCGTTAGAAGAAACAATCAGGTTGCGATTTGGTGGCATATTAGTTCCCAAAGCCGTGGACGTGAGTTCACAACGGAGGATAGAACAAGCGTTACGCTACCTTACACAGGGAGCGCAGAAATGTGCCTTTAAGAGCAAGAGGAGCATAGAGCAGTGCCTTGCTGATGAATTAATAGCAGCAGCTAAAAATGCGAAGTGCCACTCGATAAGCAAGAAAGAGGAGCGGGAAAGGATAGCACGAGCGGCGAGGTAAAGAGATTGGATTGGTGGTCTTGTTTTTAGATTTTAGTTGCAAGTGTTTATATAAGGGAAGAATATAGAGGTAATTACGTGGTGTGGAGTAATAAAGCGATTAAAAAAGCGGTTGCTCTTTCTTTGCATCACAAACGAAATAAAAAGCGAAAGAAAGTATAAATGGAGGTTTTGTAAGATATGGAATACAGTGGAGAAAGAAGGGGATTTAGTTCCCCTATAAACGTTGGTGAGACCTACGACGCGAAGATAGAGGACGTAGGAAGAGAAGGCGATGGAATAGCTCGAATAGAGGGTTTTGTATGTTTCGTGCCCAACACGAAGAAAGGGGATGAGGTGAAGATACGAGTAACGAAGGTATCAAGGAGAGTTGCATTTGCTGAAGTAGTTGCGGAATGATGGATCATTACGCTTATAAGATACTACATCTTCAAAGCTAAGCTATAGTTTCTCTATAGCTTTTCCTTTTTTATTTTTTTAATATCTTTTTTGAACACCACGGTTCGATATGGGAAAGGTATCTCCACGCCCTCTCTATCAAATCTCTTCTTTACCGATTCTCTTATTTCTGCACCTGTTCGCCACGCCGTAGGTCTGTCAGGCACCCAGAACAATGCTCTTAGATTAACTGCAAAATCTCCAAGCTCAGTAACTCGCACCTTCGCTTCTCTATCTTCTTCATGCATCAAATCCGGATGCTTGTTTATTTCATCAAGGATTATTGACCTGGCAAGGTCTATATCAGAATCGTAACTTATCCCGAAATCCACCGCCCACAGCACCGTAAGGTCCCCTATCGTCCAGTTTATTATGGTTTCTTCACTTATTCGTGAGTTAGGGATGATCTGCCTTTTGTTCTGCCATGTTCTTATCACGGTATGCCGGAGTGTTATATCCTCTATGGTTCCATATTCCTCTTCCATTTCTACGACATCGCCGACGCGAAACGGGCGAAAAATAGCAATTGAAATACCACTAAATACGTTAGAAAGCACTTTTTGTGCCGCAAAACCTATGACGATAGCAGCGATACCTGCACCGGCTGCCATGCCGAGCATTAAGTTGGGAAGACCAGGGATGAGTGAAATCACGAGTACACCGCCTATTACGTAAATAGTGACGATTATTATTCTTCTAACAACCATATACGTAGTCGCATCAACTTTGAGCTTCCCGCTCGCGATTTTGAAGTAAGCAGTCAAAGCCCGGTTTATGAGCTGAGCAGCTATGACCGTGGCTATAATCGTAATTGATATTTTTAGAAGGGTGATGAGGGTATTCGAGGTTCCTGTTAGCATATTCGTTATGTTTAGTTGGAGCATATTAAAATGAATTCACTCAATATAAATATAGACCGGTCTATGATTAGGTTCTAAGGAATGTTTGGCGCTGTACTGTTTTGGCATCATGTGAAAAGCCCCAAACGCACGCGTATATACTGGTAAATTTGTTCTGGCACATTCACGCCCGTTGCCTTTTCCAAACCCTCAAATCCGGGTGCGGAGTTCACCTCACATACCTTGAAATGTTCTCCATCAAAAAGAATGTCCACACCGGCAATGTCCAAGTTAAGAAGTCGTGATGCCTCCATCGACAGCCACTCTACTTCCGGGTTCAATTCATAAGGTTCTCCCGAGCCCCCGGCTGCGATATTTGCTTTGAATTTTCCCTCTCCTCCCTTTCTTAGCATTGCGACTACAGGCATACCCCCGACCACAAAAACCCGTATATCCTTTCCTTTACTCGAAGAAACAAATTCTTGAACGATGAAATTTACATTTACGTCCCTGGCTTCATTCAATAAGTCCGATAAGTCCTCAAAATGCCCTCGGTTCTCACAGAGAAAGACCCCTTTACCCTCTGATCCTGACAGAGTCTTAATAATTAGTGGACATTCAAACTCTCTCACAATAACATCTATATCTACAGGGAATCGAGCCAGCATTGTTTTGGGTGTTGGTAAGTTATCGGCGGCTAAAATTTGTATCGTGTGAAGTTTGTCCTTGGCTTTCTCTATGCTTTCTGCACTGTTGATCACCGGAACTTTAAGGCGTTCTAATTGGCGGATCACGGCAAGTCCAAAATAAGTGGTCCCAGACCCCATACGTGGAATTACGAACTCAGGAAGAGAAACTTCCTGTCCCTGATGGATAAGACTCTTCCTACCACCTTTTGTTGTAATTATGTCAAAATCATTTGGATCGTAGAGTTCAAGGTCAATGCCTTCTTCCTGAGCCACTTCTTGAAAACGCCGATTTTCGTAGGTATCCCTGTTTTTTTCCTTACAAATAATCCAGCCCTTCACTCTGACCGCCTCCCCATCTATGCCAAGTTTTTCTATCTTCCTTTCTTCGCCGCTTCTTTTTCACTACCCTTACATACCTCCTCTCCGGTAAGAAACTGCAAGTTTAATGGTATTCGCTAATACCACTCACTCATTTACTTCTATAGTTTTTAAAGCCTATGACAGTTATGAGAGAGGAAGAGGCAAGCAAGTGTCCTCAAAGCAAAGATCACTTAACCGTAGGACAATTGGAAGAAAGCAGTGCGTGGGAGGAACAGTGAAGGAACCTTACGGAGAATCCATAGGTTAAGGTTAAATACTTATTTAGGGAATATAGATATATGGACTCACTAGCCTTTTTCGTCTATGCGTTTACCTCGATATTCATTATCGTCAATCCTATTGGCGGGATTGTTACGTTTATATCGTTAACCGTCGGAATGCCCGCAGCAGAAAGGATAGAGATAGCAAAACGTTCCGTGACGGTCGCTTGTCTTTTGGCAATTATCTTCGCACTCGCCGGCGAGTTGATCTTACGGTTTTTTGGGGTGACCGTGGACTCCTTAAGAGTTGCCGGAGGTGTATTGCTCTTCATCATTGCCTTAAACATGGTCCATGCGAAAATCTCGCGCGAAAGTGTAACCGAGGAGGAGATAAAAGATGCTTCGACCCGAGAGGATATTGCTGTATTCCCCATAGCCACGCCCCTCCTGACCGGGCCGGGTGCAATTACAACGGTTATCGTGGTCATAAGAACCGGACAAACGCTGGAGTTGAAACTCATAGCGATCGCAGCCATAGTATTAACCTTTGCACTCTCGTATCTCGTTTTCCGTTTTGCAGGAAAGATCAATAAGATCCTAGGTGTTACCGGCTCGTTAGTGATAACCCGAGTTATGGGATTGCTATTGGGTGCTATCGCAGTCAATTTCATCGCAACAGGAATATGGAATATTTACCAGTCTCTGATTTAGTTATCAGTACTATAGCACTGGTTTGAGCGATGGGTCAAGGCCTATTCTACTTGGAATTTTAGAACACCCTCCAAATGCCTCACCACGTTACCCAGCTCGTCCAGATCCTGCACATTGATTCGCACCCGAAAAACATATGTAAAAGCAAGAGGTGTTTGGCTAATCTCAAAACCCTCAGTTTTCGGTCTGAACCTCGCAAGCAATTCCGTTAACTTTTCCTCAGAGAGTCTTTGGTCAAAGGAAATGGTCACCAGTCTTGCATGACCTCCAAATCCGCGTTTCTCAAAGAGGTAATCAACGAAAAACACGAGAAGACACTGAGCCGTCGTTAGCACACCCACCACATAATAGCCAGCACCAAAAGCCACCCCGGTTGCTCCGATAAGCCATATCGCCGACGCGGTTGGTTGTGAATCCCATGACAGAAGGCCCCTCTTTGATGAGTGTTCCAGCACCTAGAAACCCTATGCCCGTAACAACACCAGCAGCAATGGGAAGACTCTGTCCTGAGATTGTCAAACTTTCGGTAACGAGCATGAACGCGCACGCTCCTGACGAGACCAGGGTAAACGTGCCAAATCCAAGCGGTTTCATACGGATTTGACGCTCTAAGCCAACGACAAGGCCCGCTAAGAAGGCGAAGGTCAGTCGAATAATGATTGTTGCGAGGTTCAAATATTCCATCAAGATACACCTCGATAGGGATAAAATGGCACTGGAGATATAAATAACTTCTATATCCGGTATTTCGTTGAGTTTCGGGGGTTTGGCGGATTATCTCACATTTCTGGTGATTCGTGAAAGGCTACAGTCTGCTATCTGGTTCCTCAAAAGTTTTATTAAACCAAGACAGTTATGAGATAGCAAAGTACGCAATAAAAAGATACGAGTATGAAAGAGGACTTGTCAAGAGAAAAGGCGCAGCCACGGCGGATAGGGGCGAAAGAAACAAAGACTCTGGGACCCGTAGCTAATTTAGAGGAGTATTTGCGCCCAGATTGGTGGAGAAATATTTTTAATTCACTCTATTTGAAAACCGATGCGGATGTCGTTGATGACCCAAAAACCACACTAAAAGAGGTAGATTACTTCTCAAAAATCCTTCGCCTTTCGCCCGAAGACAAGATTCTTGATCTCTGCTGTGGGCAAGGTCGGCATGTCTTAGAACTGGCAAGAATGGGCTTCAAAAATGTGGAAGGTTTAGATCGCTCACATTACCTTATTCAACGAGCGAAAGCGCAAGCGAAGAAGGAAGGGTTGTCACTGAAGTTTCGAGAAGGGGATGCCCGAAGGCTACCGTATCCTTCGGATACCTTTGATGCGGTAATGCTCCTTGGCAACAGTTTTGGGTACTTCGAGACAATTCAAGATGACCTCAGGGTGCTAAAGGAGATCTTCAGAGTGTTAAAACCTTGGGGGCGTTTTCTTATTGACGTTGCGGATGGCGCGTATCTCCGCGAGCACTTCCAGCCACGTTCATGGGAATGGGTAGATAAGAATCTGTTCGTCTGTCGTGAGCGTTCGCTCGCACTGGATGGGCAGCGTCTGATCTCACGTGAGGTGGTAACGCACGTTAGTAAAGGCGTGATTGTGGACCAACTCTATGCAGAACGCCTTTACACACGTGAAACCCTCAACGAGCTTTTGAAGACTGCGGGCTTTAGCGAGATCACGGCCCATGGTGAACTCTTCTCGGATTCACAGCGAAATCAAGACCTCGGAATGATGGAGAAACGCATTCTGGTTACTACAGTGGTTAGAAAGGAGTGGACACCCGTAAAGAAAAGGAAGAGCAGAGAGATAAAGCATGTAGTGGTAATTCTGGGCGACCCCAACAAACCAGATAGTGTAAAGCCCTCTTGCGTCTTTGATGACGACGATTTATTCACAATTGACCAGTTGAAAGGGGCATTGAGGGAATTGAAGGGCTTCCGGTTCACGTATCTATACAATCACAATACGCTCATTCAGGATTTGGTAAAGAAGGAAGCAAAGATAGATTTCGTCTTCAATCTCTGCGATGAAGGGTTTTCAAACGATGCGAAGAAGGAATTGCATGTTCCTGCAATTCTTGAAATGCTCGGCATTCCTTATACAGGCTCAGGTCCACAGTGTCTCGCGTTCTGTTTCGATAAGTCGCTCGTGCGAGGGATCGCAAAAGAGATGGAGATTCCCGTGCCTGAAGCGGTATTCATCAAGCCTGAAGATAGCACTTTCGAGTTGCAATTTGACTTCCCGGTACTGGTAAAGCCCAACTTCGGCGATTCCAGTTTCGGGATAACGCAGCGAAGTGTGACATACAACCCGGAGGAACTGACGAATGCTATTTCAGAGATACGGGAGAAATTCGGCTATGATAAACCGATATTGGTGGAGGAGTTTCTCACCGGCAAAGATTTGAGCGTAGGCGTCGTTGGCAATCCACCCGAATCGTACACGGTTCTCCCGATTATCGAAGAGGATTACTCATCGCTTCCAGAAGGATTACCGAAGATCTGTGGCTACGAAGCGAAGTGGCTTCCCGAGTCGCCCTATTGGAATATCCGCTCCATTCACGCAGAACTTCCTGAAGAAGTGGAGCGAAAACTCATAGAGTGGTGCTTGAAACTCTTTGAGCGGCTGGATTGCAGAGATTATGCTCGGTTCGACTGGCGATTGGATGCACAGGGCAATCCGAAACTCTTAGAAGTTAATCCTAACCCCGGCTGGTGCTGGGATGGACATCTCGCAAAGATGGTTGCCTTTGCTGGAATGTCCTATACGGGGATGCTGGAAAACATCCTGAAAAGCGCTGCCGCACGCATGGCGCATCTGCAGGAGGGTGAAAAGAAAATACAGGAGATCGCAGAATCACCGGACGCAAGCGAGTAAAACGGAACATATATATCCATAAAATCTATCTCGAATTGAGAGGAAAAAGAGATGGAGCGACGTGACAGCTCACTTATAGAAGAGTATTTTCACATTGCACTTTTCAGCATGGAGATAGGTATGCATCCCAAGATACCGACGTATAGCGGCGGACTGGGTGTATTAGCCGGAGATATCTTGAGATCATGCGCAGATCTGAATGTCCCACTGGTCGCAGTTACGCTCGCCAGTAATAAGGGTTACCTATCCCAATACCTCGATGAAGAGGGGAACCAAACAGAAGGGTCGATGTGCTGGAGGATCCAGGATTTCGCAACACTCATGACCCCCAAAGTATCAGTCCCTATTGCGGGTAGGGCGGTGAAGGTACAGGCCTGGAAATACCTCATAACCGGTTTGGAGGGCCATCAAGTACCGGTCTATCTTCTTGATACCGACCTTTTTGAAAATAGCGATTCGGATAGGGAAATCACATCGTATCTCTACGGTGGCGATTTGAGCTACAGATTATCACAGGAGATAGTGCTCGGAATCGGCGGTGTACGCATGCTCGCGGCCTTAGGGCACACCGATCTCCGAAAATATCACCTGAATGAAGGGCACTCTGCACTGGCCGTGGTCGAACTGGCGAAGGAAATCAAAAAAAATTCGCCGAATCTCTCTGCTGGGCAGATTGAGGAGTTAGTACGTCAAAAATGTGTCTTTACGACGCACACACCGATTCCAGCAGGTCACGATATATTTTCGGTCGACTTGGTCAAAAGTCTCCTGAAAGGATACTGTGACGAGGCGGAAATCGATACCATTTGCTATAAAGACGAATTAAATATGACCTTACTCGCGTTAGAGCACAGCGGCCATATAAATGGCGTGGCGAAGCGGCATGAAGAAATTTCACGGAATATGTTCCCTGGTTATCCTATCGATTCGATAACGAACGGTGTGCATCATGTATTTTGGACTTCCAAACCGTTCCGCAGGCTGTATGATAAGCATACCAGCGGTTGGCGAAAAGATTCGTTTAATCTGAGGTATGTGATGTCAATACCACTGGAAGAGATTGTGCAAGCACATCGCGAGGCAAAGAGGATGCTGATCGATCTTGTTAATACAAAGCACCATATCGGGATGGATTATGATACCTGTACCGTGGGTTTTGCCCGGCGAATGGCACGGTATAAGCGGCCGCATCTTTTGTTCAGTAATCCGGACAGATTAGTAAGTATTACGAAAAATAGTGGCCCGATTCAGGTCATCATTGCGGGCAAAGCGCACCCTAAGGATACGTTGGGAAAGGAGCTGATAAAGAGTATCTTTGCCGCCATGAAGAGATTGGAAACGGATATAAAGATTGTATTCCTCGAAAATTACGATATGGAGCTCGCGCAGTTTATCACTTCGGGTGTGGACGTGTGGCTCAATACGCCGAAAATACCGTGTGAAGCATCGGGCACCAGCGGCATGAAAGCGTGCCTCAACGGCGTCCCGAGCTTGAGTGTGCTCGATGGCTGGTGGGTGGAAGGGTGCGTAGAGGGTGTGACCGGATGGGCGATAGAGACAAAGGTTGCAAATGTCTGCGAATTGGAAATGGATGATTCAGAAGAGGCGGAAAGCCTTTATAGGAAATTAGAACAGGTGGTATTACCAATGTTTTATACCGACCGCGAGAAATGGGCCCAGATTATGCGCTATGCCATTGCCTTTAATGGCTCGTTCTTCAATTCGCATCGAATGGTCCTGCAGTATCTCCTGAATGCTTATTTTGCAGAGTGAGCCATTTTTACCCTGTCATTCTGCTGAATGCTAAGGACTGGTACTCTCATCTCTCTTTTTGCTCACTACGTATCTCCAGTTACCTCGTCAAAAACCACCGCCACTTTTAATAACGGCTGCCGCTTGTTCTTTTTAAGGTAAG
>Ga0307377_10006524_pt1 | contig 12201 bp, 6 predicted proteins | sample TR3MG_FD_202535 | JGI IMG/M metagenome (GOLD analysis project Ga0307377, IMG submission 202535) | Soil microbial communities from Risofladan, Vaasa, Finland - TR-3 | ecosystem: Environmental > Terrestrial > Soil > Coastal area > Acid sulfate soil | place: Finland: Risofladan, Vaasa | collected...
TATTGAAAAGGTTTTATTACACCTCGATATTGAGGATATCCAAATCCTTTTTTTACTTTTCCCAAAAAGGAAGATTCAAAAAGTATGGCAAGAAGTAATCTTAGTACGAGAACCATTATATCATGGTTTAAACAGGCTCTATGCTTTTCTTTTTTTCAATATTGAGCATCCTGACAGGTATATACGTTATTATAAAAAGAAACGCTTAAAATCTCTATTATGCAAGGATTAAAAGAAAAAACGGAAAAGATATTTGAAGCTGTTTCTTTGTTGGACTGCTTAAAAGAATATAAGATGTTCCTGCAGTAGAACAAATTACAGGAAAAATTAAAGACAAAGGATTATCAATGCAAAACTTTTTAATAACTTTAATCCAAAAGTCGCACTTGCATCTTGAATTTTCGGTTTGTTCGTCTTACAGCAACGCAACTCCGGGACAATAAAATGGCAATGACAAAAATTATGGTTCTCTCTGATGGCTTAGATATTGCCGGGGGATGTACTGCTACAGAATCAAACCCTGACACGGATTCCCATATCGATTTACTTACCCGTCCAAAGCGACCACAAGGTGAATTTGTCGTTACAAACAACCCGGGAAATGTGATACCGGTAGAAGCATGGAAGCCGGTAGCTTATAAGGCGCAAACGCCATTGGGAGGTGTGCATCTGGACGATGGTTTGTTTAAAAATACAATGGAAAACAATATCAGCTATCTGATGAACTCGTTTACTTTCGATCAGCTTGCCCGTAATTTTAGGGTGAAAGCAGGTCCTGAAAATATTAAAAAACTGCTTATTCCGGTTCAGGGCTTACCTTTGCATTTCTCAATCGAAGGTGATAACCAATTTGAGTATTGGCCATATTTTGAAGTTCAGGAAGAGCCATTCTCGTGTTTCCCGGAGCTTCTGAAATAAATCGTACTCTCCCACCGTCGTACCGCCCGGTAATCAGTCAGACTATTCTTCTATTCCACCGGGATCACCGAAAAATGTGTAAGTGATAAATAGGATTGTATATAGATTTGTATAAATTTGTTGTAGACTATATTCCTCGGATAATGTACGAGAATAAGGAAAAATTAATTATTGATCTGAAGGACAAAGAGTTAAAAGCTTATGAAGAACTGTTTTTCAGGTATCATGGCCGTCTTGTCTTGTTTGCCCGTAAATTTACAGGTGACCTGCAGGCAGCTCAGGACCTTGTACAGGATGCTTTTCTGATTCTCTGGGAGAAAGCAGATACTCTGGATATCCATTCATCCCCTAAAGCATATCTTTTTCAGGCTGTCCGGAATAGTTGTTTAAATTACAAGCGCCATATTAACATTCGTCGTTCAGTCGAAGACGAATTGAATTTTAAAATTAATTTTTCCGAAAAATTAAATTATGTCGATTTTAATGATCCTTATTATAGTTTACTTGAATTGGATTTACAGCAAAAAATAGATTCAATAGTTAATTCATTACCTGAGAAATGTCTTGAAGTTTTTAAACTGAGCAGACAAAATAATTTACGGAATAAAGAAATTGCTGAAGAATTAGGAATATCCATAAAAATGGTGGAAAAACATATTTCCAGGGCACTGACTGTTTTAAGAGGCGAGTTGTCAGAATACCTCAGTTTACTACTTCTGTTTCTCTTATAATTACTCATTATACTTTTTCTTATTTTTCTCTATCTCAGCCCATGGCTTATTTACCACCTACCCTTTTCGCCCCACCCACACCATAGGGGATAGGGGCAAAGCTGTTAACTATTGCAGTCAAGGTATTACGAGCTTTTTTTAAAAATAGAAAAGGGGTGTCATTCAGGCATTTACGGTGAAAAAAGTCATGTGGCGCTTAGGTAAAAAAAATGATTACAAGGTAGGGTTATTCATGCCTCAAGTGTCTTAGCAATAATATAAAAGTATTTATGGATTCAAAAAAGTCAATAAAATCGAAGATCATTGCTCATTTGGATGGAGACCTGGACATAAATGAGTTAAATGAATTATTTACCTGGATAAATAAATCTAAGGAGAATTCCAGGTATTACACTGAATTAAAAGATTTGTGGGAAGCATCAACATCAAATGCATCAGAAATTGCGGAAACGGAGAAAGAGTGGAAAAGGTTTATCGAAAGGGTAGGCAAGAGGAAAAGGAAGGTGCTATTCGGCAACAATGCCATTTTCGGAACATGGAGGAGAGTGGCAGCTATTTTAATAGCATGTGTTATAATCAGCAGTTTAATAATCAAAATCTCTGTTCGAACAGAGCCAACATATATTTCTTCTTTTGCCCCTAAAGGATCCGTTTCACAAATGGTCTTGCCGGACAGTACCATTATTTATTTAAATGCAGGAACTGAAATCAAATACACCATCGATAAAAAAAGTAGAAAAAGGGAGGTTTTTCTAAATGGTGAAGCATGGTTTCAAGTGACAGAAATGAAACATAAGCCATTTGTTGTACATACACAATTTTACGATGTCAGTGTACTCGGCACCGAATTTAATGTTAAAGCATATGGATCTGATTCAAAAATTGAAACCACACTGGAAAAAGGTAATGTATCGATTTCACCACCTGATATATTAAAAATGGATGGAAACGTTAATTTGATGCCTGGTGAGCAGTTGACATTTGACAGGGGAACAAACGATATGATTGTAAATAAGGTTAATACAAAACTTTTTACTTCATGGAAGGATAATAAACTCATATTTATTAATATGAGCCTGGAGCAGTTAATTATACTTATAGAACGCAAATATGATGTTGCTATTGAAGTTGAAGATAACAGCATCCTTGATTACCATTATTCGGGAACAATAAAAAATGAGACCATTTTTGAATTGTTGGATATTATAAAATTTACCATGCCAATTCGGTATATTATTGAAAACCAAAAAATAAAGATCAGTAAAAAATAATGAAAGGAGGTAACAAATGAAATCCGATTAGAATCATCAAAAAGCCGGAAGATACTGTAATATCATTCCGGCCAATCTGTTTTAAAATAACGGTGGTGTTACACCAATTATTTAATGTATTAAAACATCCAAATTTATGAAAAAAAATGAGATTAATTGCTCTCAACGAAAAATGTTGTGGCAAAAAACTTTATTGAAAATGAAAATCATAGTAGCTATTTTGTTTTCGTGCTTAGTACAGATCTCAGCATCAGTTTACTCCCAGACTACCAAATTTTCGTTAAACTGTAATGAGATGCAGATAACTGATATTCTGAAAGAAATCGAAGGTAAAAGCGATTTTCGCTTTTTCTATCAGAATGAACAAATTGATGTTGAACGTATGGTAAATCTGTATGTTTCAGACCAAACTGTTAAAGTGATCCTTGAGAATATATTTGAAAATCAGGGTATTACATATAAGGTTTTTGATGATAACCTTATTCTGCTGGCGCCTGAAAAAACCTTATTATCGGCATATAATAAAAATTCTGAAAAAAGTGTTATTGTTCAACAACGTAAAGTAGCCGGTACCGTTACCGACAAGGATGGCGGGCCTCTTACTGGAGTAAATGTTGTTGTCACCGGGACAACAACAGGAACGATTACCGATTCAAATGGTAAATATACTCTTACCATTCCACAAGGAGCAGAGAGTCTGACATTTACTTTTATAGGGATGGAAACTCAGGAGATCAGTATAGGTACATTGACCCAGATTAATGCAACTATGTCGGTGTCAGCGATTGGCTTGGGTGAGGTTGTTGTTATTGGGTATGGTTCCCAGAAAAAAGCAAATGTAATAGGCTCTGTAGCTACTATGAATGTTGAACAAATTACAGCTGCCCCTGTTGCAAGTATGTCTAATGCTTTAGCTGGACGTATGCCAGGAGCTATTATTCAACAAAGAACTGGTGAGCCAGGGAAGGATGCTGCTCAGTTATTAATTAGAGGAGTTGGGACACTAGGTAATTCAAACCCTTTGATAGTTATTGATGGTATTCCAGGACGTGATTTAAACTCAATTAATGCCGATGAGGTTGAAAGCATAAGCATTCTTAAAGATGCTTCGGCAGCAATTTACGGTGCAAGGTCTGCTAATGGAGTTGTTTTGGTTACTACAAAACAAGGTAAAGAAGGAACTCCTGCAACATTTAATTATTCATTTTACATAGGGCAGCTTTCTCCTACCCAGTTGCCCAAAATGGCTGATGCTGGTACTTATGCACAAATGCTGCGCGAAATGCAATCTTACAAAGGGACTGCTGAATCAAACATGACATTTTCTCAGGAGGATGTTGAAAAGTATAAATCAGGCAATTATCCATGGACCCATCCAAATACAAATTGGGCTGATGTAACTTTGAGAAAACACACACAAACCGCACACCATGATTTCTCAGTTAATGGTGGATCTAATTCAATAAAGTATTATGCAGCTTTCGGCACTCAGTATGATGATGGGCTGTATATAAACTCTGCACAATCATTTAATAGATATAATTTAAGAAGTAATGTTGAAGTTAAAGTAAATAAATATCTGGATTTAGGTTTGCAGATATCTGGTATTCAGGAAAACAGAAAGAACGGAACAGCAGGTGCAAGCACCGTATTTAATGTAATGAACCAAAGCAAGCCAACTGATTATGCAACTTACCCGAACGGTTTATATGGAAGGGGTTCTTTTGGTTCAGGCTATCAACCTCAACTAATTGCTACAGATAAAGGGGGGTTCGACGACGATAAACGTTATATTATAAACAATAAAATTAATGCTACTTTGAAAATTCCGGGAGTGGATGGCTTATCGTTGTCAAGTTATTATGCTTATGATGTTTTAAATGGCAAAAGAAAATATTTTAATAAGCCACCCGTTGGTGCTTATTCTTTCGATAAAGCAGCTTATCTAGCAGCTGGTAATACAGGAGTTGAAGATGGATCAGCTTTTCTTATACCAAGTCAGGGCACCTGGTCGCCCCAGTTAACAGATTACTACAATAACTCTACCACTACTACTTTTAATTTAACGTTAGACTATACTAAGGTCTTCAATGAGGTTCATAGTCTGAGTGCATTTGTAGCCTATGAAAATTCACAATATAATACAGAGGGAATTAATGCCTACCGTGAAGGTTTTATCAGTAACGCTTTACCGTATTTGTTCGCCGGGGCCGATGCTGGTAAAAATAATTCTGAGTATGTTGATCTGGATGCAAGAGTCAACTTTTTTGGAAGAGTAAGTTACAATTATAAGGAAACATATTTATTCCAGATTGGTTTCCGCAGAGATGGCTCTTTAAGATTTTCAAAAGATAGTGGACGATGGGGTAATTTTCCAAGTTTACTTGCAGGGTGGAGAGTTTCTAATGAAAACTTCTGGAAAGATAATATTAATTTCATAAACTATTTCAAACTTAAGGCATCATGGGCTCAAATGGGGAATGACCTGGTACCTGCTTTCCAATATTTGGCATTTTACGGAATTGGTGCTGGAGAAGTATTTGGGTCAGGTAAAACTTACTACCCCAGTTTGTATCAGACAAATGTCCCAAATCCCGCGATAACATGGGAGGTTGCTAATAATTATAATGTTGGATTTGAATCACAGCTATTTAATAGTCGGGTTGTATTGAATGCTGACTTTTTTTACCAAAGGAGAAGTAACATTTTGATTCGCAGAAATGCTTCTGTTCCCAACTTCACAGGACTTTCATTACCGGATGAAAATTATGGAATTGTAGATAACAAAGGCCTTGAGATTGAATTAGGCTATAATAGTGAGAAAAGCGGGGATTTTTCTTATTCAGTTAATGGAAACTTTGCAATTGCTCGTAATAAAGTTATTAATTTCGATGAACCTGAGACATCTGTGCCTTGGCAAAGACTTACAGGCCACCCGATAGGCGCTACATTATTATATAAATCCAATGGTATTTTTAGAGATGTTGAACAGATAAATAATACGCCACATGTATCCGGAGCCATTCCCGGGGATGTTATTATAGAAGATTATGATCAAGATGGTCAAATCACGGAGAAAGATAGGATATTAGTTGACAAAACATGGATACCCCAAATTACATATGGTTTATCTTTTAACATACGTTATAAAAATTGGGCATTGAATGGTTTATTTGCTGGTGCAGCAAAATCATGGATAAGAATGCTTGGTTCGCAGCAGGGTACAGCAGGAGATTATTACCAATTATTTGCTGATGGAAGATGGACTCCGGATAATATTGATGCAACTATGCCAAGAGCATATGATGGATTTACTACATATTGGAGGAATACGTATGCTACTGAATTAGAATATCAAAATCAGGCTTATATAAGGATGAAAAACCTTCAGCTTACTTATACTTTCCCAAGAATTTTAATTAATAAAATTTTGTTGAAGAATGCTCAGATATATTTTTCCGGTGATAACTTATTCCTGATTTATGCCTCGAAATATAGAATATGGGATCCTGAATTCCCGGGAAATTGGGACGATACATATGGAAGCAGAGATAATTACCCTTTAATGAAAACACTTACTCTCGGGGCAAAAATTTCCTTTTAGTAAATAAAAAATATTCCAGTTATCTGAAATTTAAAAATTAAAATGATGAAAAAATATAAAATAGGTATAAGTATTTTTGCATTTTTGATTTTATTATCATCTTGTGAAAATTCAATACTAGATAAATCGCCTCAAGATCAATATTCTGACGCTACCGTCTGGAATGATATAGGATTAGCTGATTTTTACCTTAATGATATTTATCATGGTATAAGAACAGGTTTTGATGGAGAAACTATGTTATCATGTATAACGGAAGAAACACATCAGACTTTTACTCATGGAGCTGAAGTATATGTTGAGGGCAATATAAATGCTGACAATGTTGCTCCATGGGATGGGGGCGGATACAGCCTACCACTAAACTGGGATGCTAGCTTTCTTAATATTCAGAAAGTGAACGTATTCCTGTCAAAAATCGATGGAGTGGCAGATGCTTATTCTACATCTGAGCAAGCAGGAATAAAGGCGCAAACAGATATAAAGAAAGGGGAAGCATTGTTCCTCAGAGCATATTATTACACCCAGTTGGCCAGATTATACGGAGGTGTTCCCTTAATGAAAGAACCAAATAAACTTGGTGATGATTTTAAGTTATTAACCAGAGCGACATTTGAAGAGACCGTAAAATTTATTTCAGACGATTGTGATGCAGCAGCTACTCTTCTTTCAACGAAGGATCAAATGGCCATGGGAAGGGCAACTAAAGGGGCAGTATTAGCGCTTAAATCAAGGATGTTATTGTTTGCTGCCAGTGACCTTACAGCTGATGGAACTGCAGACAATGACCTTGTAGGTTATACAGCACCTAGTCGAACTACTCTATGGACTGCAGCCAAGAATGCAGCTAAGGCTGTTATGGATTTGGGTTATGAACTGGAGGATTTTGGAGCCCCTGATCAAAATGCAGTAGCTACAAATTATTTCAATTTTTTTAAGGAAAAAGACCTCTCCAGCAATGAAATAATTTGGGGTAAAATGTATTTGTACCTGACAGGAGATCAAAATATGGCGAATGGATATAATGGACCAAATAGCTGGGGTGCATGGACAGGTAATGCTCCTACACAAAATTTAGTGGATGCTTATCAAATGAAGGACGGATCAGACTTCTTTGACCATTTCACCCTGGGAGCGGATGGGTATTATGAAAATATATCTTCCCAATTCCTGAATGTAAATCCTTATTATAACCGTGATCCTAGATTTTACGGATCAATTTTATATGATAGTGCATTTTGGAGGAACCGTTACGTAAGCGGTGGACTTGCGAACATAGATCCAATAGGAAGGTATGATAGACGAACTATCTATGCAATTACGGGAACTGACACTATAAAAACTTTTGGACTTGATACGCATCAGGGCCCGGTTAATTCTATGAATGCCGGCTATACAGGGTATTGCATGAAGAAAATGTTAGACGACACACAACCGGAGAATCAAAATGCCAACACGAATGTGTGGATTGAGTTTAGATATGCTGAAGTATTATTGAATTATGCTGAGGCTTGTTTGGAATTAGGAGAAATTGATGAAGCTGGCACTTATATCAACAAGATCAGAAACCGTTCAGGAATGCCAGATTTTACCGGAGATATTACCAAGGCTCTTCGCTATGAGAGGCAAATTGAATTGGTATTTGAAAATAGTCGTTGGTACGATATCAGAAGGTGGAAGATTCTCGATGAAGCACTCTCAGATGCCAAGGGCATGGAGATTGACGAATTCAGAAAGGACGGTAACGTAGTAACCACCTGGAAACAGATTTCGGTACAGAGGCGTAATCCTTCAACTAAAATGTATTGGGTACCTATTTCGACTACCGAGATAAAGAAATCTTCACAATTAGTTCAAAACCCGTTGTATTAATATTTAATAAAGTTATTTTCAAAAGTCAGAGCTCTGCATGTATTGATTTAAACGTTTTGTTTTGAGATGCTTGCAGAGCTTTTCTAACGAATGGTTATTTCCACAATGCCTGTAATTCAGATTTGTTTAAAAAGTATTGACCTTATTAACGTAGTTCGACGAGAATGGGTATAGTTTAAAATTTGCTCTCCACCGCATTCACCAGCTTCAGGGACAAAAATTGCTTTCGTCAGTAATTAGGCTATCAATACGCAAATTGAAAAAAGTAACAGAACATTTATTTTGCCTATATAACTTTGTGAAACTTAATAAATATAAATATGAGACTAATGCGAATAATCACAATTATTTTTATACTGGCAATGGGATCATTGACAATGATTTCTTGCGGGAGAGAGATGTCAAAGGCAGGGAATCCGCCTATTTTGAAAATTTCTGCGGAAAACATGGAAGGTCTTGATCAAAAACAATGGTCTGACATAAAAGAGATTGACAGTAAAAAAATTCGCAGCATTATTAGTAATGAAGCATTTTTTACTATGCCTGCATGGTGGGGAAATGATGCCAGACCAAAAGAAGGTGATATATTTGTATTGGAGATAGATTATAAGGACGTTGTATCCAATCCCTTTGTAGTTTCCTCTTTTGGTAACTGTAAAAATAGTGTAAATTTCATATCTGCATCGCAGAAAGCTGCATATGAATTTGAAGTAGGGAGAGGAATTAATAATTTGAGCGAACTTCATCGCGTGGCAGGAAATAACACTTCAAAATGGAAAACAGCAATGGTCCCGGTTTCCTGGGATTATCTTTATGCAGGGGAGGGCAATCCGAAGGGAATAGGAAAACAGGAGTTTAGTATTAAATTGGGCAATGATGATGAAAATTTGCCTATATCGGAGATAAGGATAAGAAAAGCAACAAAAGATGATGAAGTCAGGTATAATGCTGAAACCAGGGAATGGATTAAGAAGGATCAACAAAAATATTTTACTAATGATAACCCTACTGTAGCTCAACTTCCGGATATATGGAAATCAAAAGAGGTAGTTCCTTATTCACGTAATTATTTAACTCCGATTCTTCCTTCAGACACACCCGATAAAGAAGAAGCTGGCGCAGCAATGAAAGTGCGCATGGCTATGAATGAAATTGAATGTAAACAATTGGGAGTTTATGCCAATGGGAAAGATCTTCAAGGAGTCTCGATTAGTCTCGCAGAACTGAAAAATGATAAAGGAGAATTGTTTAAGGGGAAAATAAATCTGTATACAGTTGAATATGCATATGTTAAGAAAGATGAGGGACCTCCAAAAATAGATGCACAACGAATATGGCCTCTTTTTGAAACGTCGGTGAAGGCAGGTAATTCGCAGGCTTTTTGGCTCACTTTTGATACTCAGGAAAAATCAACTAACCCGGGTTTATATAAAGGAGGAATCAATATTGTAGTTAAGGGAAACAGGCCGGTAATAGTTCCAATTGAAATTGAGGTTATGCCAATAACATTACTGACCATGGATGAAGCGGGTTTATCAATGGGAGGTTGTGTTACAGGGTTTGTTCCGTTCCATGATATTTCTTATGCAGTGAAAAACAATGTTAATGCAACAAATTTATGGTTTATTAGTGTAAGACCAGCCATGAGTAAGGTTGATGGAAAATTAGTATTGGATTTTACACTTATAGATGAATGGATGAAAGAAGCAAAGCGGTTTGGTTGGCAGAATATAGTTTATTTTTTAGGTGGCAATCCGTATGGATTTCCAAAAACAATGAACATAGAGCAGGAACTTTTTGTTGTGATGCAGGATGAGGGCAACAGGGAAGCCAGGGTAGAGAAATTTTTAAAACTGGCAGCAGATAAATCAAACAGAGGAAAGGTACTTGAAGAAATACGGGGAGTTTATAGTCAGTGGGTAAAGGAAGTTTCGGAGCATGCCCGGGAAAATGGCTGGCCGGAACTTATTTTTACTCCTTTTGATGAACCGGCAAAGGCTGGACAAAAGCCTTATAGAAAAGAAGGCCATGAAAACGATGATTTGGTAATAGGAACAGGCCCTTGGATTAGGACACATTTTGAAGATGCATGCAACATGATAAGGAAATCGGCATTGCCAGGTACGCGGATTTATGGTTCTATTCATGCTGCTTCCGGCATTGAATATCTACCTTATATAAATGTATTTTGTACTAATGCCATACATGACGATCCTGCTTTGGGCGACAAAGTCCGTGCTGGCGGAAAGGATAAATATTTTTGGCAATATACAGGTGTTGGCGCTAACAGTGATCCGGCCAGATTAAGATATTCCTTTGGTTTTTATTTTGGCTCATTCAATTCGCGCGGATCACTCTTGTGGGCATATAATTGGGGAGCTCGTTTCAATACAACTGAAGGAAATAACTGGATGATATGCTGGGATACACCGTTTAGTACGATACCTACTCTTTCTTATGAGGGTCTCAGGGAAGCCTGGGATGACAGGCGGTATATTGAAACCCTGAAAAAAACAGCTGTATCAAAAGGCTGGGAGAATGAAGTGAAATCATTTTTAGATAAAATTTTTAGCGAGGCGGTACACTCGAAAACTAAAGGGGGAGAAGATACGGTCAACGATTTTTGGAACGCAACAAAAGATTTGCAAAAATTAGATGAATGGAGATATGCAATAGCAGATAAAATCATTGAGATATCCAAATAAATATTTATTGTAAGGGAACTTAACAAATAACGTAGTGATATGCATCATTTACTTAAGCTTAAATTAATACATATATTTCTAGTTTGCATTTTTCCTGTGATTGCTTATACGCAGAATGTATCTATAACAGAAGGGTATGAAACAATCAAAACTTATCCCTTTTCCGATCCTAATCCGTTGCCTGCAATGGCTATTAATAATTTAGTATCACGTTTCTATCCATATTTCATGATAGATGGGTATACTAATCAGGGAGTTAATAAGAATTGGAAAGTGGTTACGCTGGAGAATGACTTTATCACCGTGACAGTGCTGCCTGAAGTGGGAGGGAAAATTATGGGTGCGATTGAAAAATCCACAGGTAAGGAATTTGTCTATCTGAATCATGTCATGAAATTTCGTGCTATTGGTTTAAGGGGACCGTGGACAAGCGGAGGTATTGAACATAATTTCGGCCTCGATCTGGGGCATGCACCCTGGGCCTCGGCACCGGTGGATTACATCATGATAAATAATCCTGATGGCAGTGTAAGCTGTGTTGTTGGCGGCCTCGATCTTGCTTCCCGCAGTGAATGGAGGGTTAGAATAAATTTGCCGAAGGACAAGGCATTCTTCGAAACCGAAGCATTGTGGTTCAACCCGCTTCCACTGCACCAGGCATATCTGTCGTGGGAGAATGCTGCATTCAGAGCAACTGATGACCTGCAATTTTATTTTCCGGGTAATTATCATATCGGACACGACGGTTTGGCAAGCCCATGGCCCATCGACAGTAAAGGCCGCGATCTTTCGTTATATAAGAATAATAATTTCGGGGGCAGCAAGTCTTATCATGTAGTGGGTGATTACCGCAACTGGTTTGGCGGATATTGGGAAAATTCATCTTTTGGTTTTGGGCACTGGTCCTCATACACCGATTCTCCCGGGAAAAAAATATGGATATGGTCACTTGCGCGTGACGGAGCAATATGGGAAGACCTGTTAACGGATAAAGATGGACAGTATATAGAGGCGCAATCGGGCGTTAAGTTCAATCAGTCCGCAGAAAGGAGCGGGTATCACAGCCCTTTCAGGCAGTTGTCGCATAAGCCCCTTTACGC
>Ga0307377_10006527_pt1 | contig 12195 bp, 26 predicted proteins | sample TR3MG_FD_202535 | JGI IMG/M metagenome (GOLD analysis project Ga0307377, IMG submission 202535) | Soil microbial communities from Risofladan, Vaasa, Finland - TR-3 | ecosystem: Environmental > Terrestrial > Soil > Coastal area > Acid sulfate soil | place: Finland: Risofladan, Vaasa | collected...
ATAACAGAAGCTACGAAGCGATCCGCGGAAAAGGTAGGCCGGGAGAAAACCATAAACGAGCTGGCGGCGATGCCGAAGGAGGACATTACCGCCGAACTTGTGACAACGAAATTGTTTAATAACATAGGACAGGAACGGGCCAACCAAAAAGTAGCCTGAGTACGGACATGTCCCCGCCCGCGGTGGGCAGCGGGCGGGGCCTGGATTGAATACCCGAAATTGTATATCGGACAAGAGAACCAATGACAGACAAAAAGAAAATTAAAAAAATTATAAAGTTGCTGGAAAAGGTTCGTGCAGAGTTAATAAAAATAAAGGTGTGGGGTATAAGGTTTAAAAGCTGTGATGAAAATATAAGCAAAGCCCTCTCCAAACTCCGAGAACTGCTCTGCCCGACCTGGGTGGGCCAAGAGCCTGCCGAGAAGCCGACAAAAAAGCGATTCATGGAAGAATATAAAAAATTATACGAATCAGAAAATTTAAGGGATAATGAAAAAGCGGAATATTTTTATGTGCAAACTCTTATATTAGCCGCCAAGCTCGACGCCGCCAACACAGACAAAGAGGATTGGATGGATATAGCCCTTAAAGCCCAACAGGAATCAGCAAAATGGAGCATTAAAAATGAGCAAGGAAGCAAAAGAAAAGACAGGGACGAAGGAATGGGCGGGGGACAACGTCAATATCCAGATCGGTTGTGAGAACGGATGCCGTTACTGTTACGCCAGGGACAACGCGGTCCGGCGGTTCAAATACTGCCGGCCTAACGAATGGAATGAGCCGAGGATCAATCACAGTAAGGTCGATAAGAGTTATGGTTATTTTCCAGATGGGGTAATGTTCCCATCGACCCACGACATAACGCCGAAGAACTTATCGGAGTGTCTGGTTGTTATCAACAGACTTCTGGACGCCGGCAATAAGGTCCTCATTGTGAGCAAGCCACGATGGAGCTGTATCACTGTGATCTGCGAGTCCATCAAGGTCAACTTTCCCAACTTCTGGCAGAACAAGGTGACATTTCGTTTCACGACAGGATCGACCTCGGACGCCGTGCTTAAATTCTGGGAGCCAAACGCTCCGGGCTTCACCGAGCGGTGGGCGTGCCTTAAATACGCCTACGAGGCCGGGTTCGATACGAGCGTTAGTTGTGAGCCGTATCTGGACGCTCACCCGGAATATGTTTACGCGGCCACCGAGTCTCTTGTAACCGACAAGATCTGGGTCGGTATCTTGAGGGACTTCGATAATCGGGTCGTTATGGACAGTGTAACGTTTTCTGAGAAGGCCGTTTACGTAAGGCCGCTGAAGGCCCTGCAGAACCCGATGTTTGTAAAGACGATTTATAACAACATGAAAGAACTGCCGAAGATCGAGTGGAAAGACTCGATACGGGAGGTATTAAATCTTGAAAAGAATTAAGGAGATAATCTGGATGATTTACAGTCTTTATATAGCTATTCGAATAGCTTTGAGCATTCGGCATAACGACACGGCGCCCAAGGGCAAGGCCGAAGGGGAGCTGAGTGAAACATGAAAGCATTATCGTTACATCAGCCCTGGGCCTCGATGGTCGCAACGGGGGCCAAAACAATAGAGACGCGACCCTGGTCAACTGATTACCGGGGGGAGTTATTGATAGTTTCAACGAAGAAACCGGAATTGCCCGGATTCCCTTCGGGCCAGGCATTGTGCATTGTCAAATTAGTCAACTGCAGGCCTATGATTGCCAGTGATGAAGCGGCCGCTCGGTGCAAATTATATAAAGGGGCATTTTCCTGGGTTTTCACTGAGATACGACAAATCAAGCCATTTCACGTAAGAGGTCAACAGGGATTGTATGAAGTGGAATTACCAGATGAATGAAGCTAAGCCATTAACAAAAGAACAAATCTGGGGAGTGCCAGAGGACGAACTACCTGAGCCGGAACCAAAAGATTACTTCGATCTGGATGATTTCGGGGATCCGAACTGGTGCCCGGATTGTGGGGAACCGAGAGAAGTATGCTGCTGTATATTCTGTCCGCATTGCGGCCATAACATTACAAGCCTGGACAGGATGGGAGAGTATTGTCCCGTTTGTAATTGCCATTTATGGGGTGGAACATAAACAGACTGACTCTTTATGATCCACCGGTACCGTCGAGAATCAGTCCGAAGGGTTTTGTTGAGCCATCAGAGATGAATGGACTATGTAAAAAAATCAGGGCATTGCGGCAGGACAGGGGAAACGTTATCCTGCAGTCGGATTGGGAGGCCCTGGAAAGATTCACCACATTACTGCGATGTTTTTCATTCGCTGAGCGGGACCTGATAGACAATTGCTATAGCTGGCTGGGAAGAGTTCAAGGATGACAAAAGCAAAAAAGAGTAAGTGCAATCCTAAAACATCGGCTGAAAATCAATTCTTCGAGATAGTCAACTGGAAGCGTGCCCAGCCGAGGATGAAGGACGGGCCCAATGACTGGTTAAAACTGTACACGAGCCTCCTGGAGCACGATGGCTTTTGTGGGATGGATGATTCGGCCCGGATGCTGATTGTGGCACTGTGGCTGTATGCGGCTCGCAGCGGGCTGTATATATTCCCGTCCGACCCGGCTTGGCTGGCCAGGAAGATACCCATGCTGAACAATAAGCCGGATCTGGGACCGCTTCTGGATACGAAGGACATTTACGGCAATCCAACGCCGTTTGTCCGCTACTGCGATCCGCCGAAAACTAAGAATGTCAAGAAGGCTGGCCCACCGGCAAAAAAACCAAAAAGCAAAAAAGAGAAGAGCAAAACAGAAGAGAGTAGAACAGAAGAGAGTAGAACAGAGAAGAAGAGAGAAGAGGAGACGAAATCCTTACGGATTTCGGAAAAGAAGAAGAGAGAAAAAAAAGAACGGATTAGCACAGAAGCAGAACAGACAGCAGTGACAGCAGCGCCACAGCCAGAAGCATTAGAACCCGAGAAACCCGAAAACCCGATAGATTCCGAAGCAGGGTCGGCTAAACGGTATGTCTTGCCGAGGCCGACCCGCTCGGATATTCGCGACAAACGCCCGAAAAGCATTGGCGCCATTATTGGCGAATGGATACCAAGCCACTGGCTGGATCCCGATGCAGAGTCGTTTGGGTGGGAAATCGTGCGGGCATTAGGATATCCGGATGATCAGTATAACTTAAAAAGCCGCTCGGAATGGGGAGCGTTTGCCGCCTGGTGGACCAGAGTCAAGCAGTCTGCACCGACGATTGTGCTCGATGAATTGCGGGCCAGGGCGATCAATAAAGCCGTGTACCTCCGTACAAAAGGCAAATCAGCCAAGAATCCAAGTGCCGTATGGTTTCACATAATGAACGGCGAGTTGAGTAAGCGGGGTGTGACAATGACTCAGCCAGCACGCGCTTCACCTTAACGGCGAGAAGATGAGCGATGTGACGGGACGAATCCTATGGGATTCATTATGGAGTACATTATGGACGGGAAAAAAGAATGCACAATTTGCGGCTTTAAAAAAACATTCAGCGAGTTCTACTTGTTGATGGGTGGCAAGTTCGGCCGAAGCCCTTACTGCAAAGAATGCCATTCGGCTAAGAATGTGAAGTGGAATCGCGAACATCCACAGGTGATCCGTAACGGCCGACAGAAATACCGTCGAAAACACAAGCTAGCACTCAATGAGAAAAGCCGTAAATACGTAAAGAACTTAGGCGTCTCTTACGTGAAACGCATGATCCTCGCCAAATACGGCATACATCCGGAAGACATAAGTCAACAAATGATTGATCGCGAGCGTGAAGTTATAAAACTTAATCGAGCATTAAAGGAGAAATTATATGGCAACGCAAAGAATACTGAGCGAACACGAGCTTAATGAGCAGATTGGAATATCTATAAAGAAAGAACTCCTGGCATATATAAAAGATGGTGTTCCGAGATCACAAAAGACAGCCGACATGATTGAGATTTGGAAGCAGCACAACACAGAACTCCAAATTAAGGAAGCGGCATTGAATAGATATGCACGAATGTTACAAATGCTGCCTTCCGTGGAGAGAACTGTAGAAATCAAAAGAATAAGGCAATTAATGCTGCCAATGAGTAATCAGAATAGTAATTGTAAACCCAAGTAAACTCAATAGTTAAGTATGTTTAGAGTGTTTGGTGGAACTGTGATAACGAATATTAAATGCATAATAGAAGAACATAAGTATTGCAATTTAATGCACTTATATCATGGGTCCTTCCTGGGAAATATCGCTTTGCGGATAAATGAATGGCGAAAAGCGTATGGTTTTGAATTTTTTTTATTTAGGTTTACTTACATAAGTTACTGGTATTGCTTTGGTTATGAGCGGGTTTTTGTAAGGCTTTTCACCCGTATTTGCCGTTTTCGCCATTGAAAATGAGGATTTTGAAATGAGGATTTTGGAATGCTTATGAAGCGCAGAAAAATGGACAAAAGACCGTGGTTAGTGGTGAAGATTTGCGGGCATATTGCCAAGGTGTTTAGCCGGCAGAGGCAGCCGGTCTGCATGGAAGAAGATGAGCGTAAAATGGCGGCAAGCGGATACTATTCCCCACACCAACCCATAAACTCTATGAATGGGAAAAAACCCAAACCGCCCATAGGCGGGAGCGGACAATCAAATATATGGATAAAGAATAAACTGATTGTTTATCATTATGTAAAAACGCCGGGCGGGGCAATCGTATATCAGGCATTGTGCGGCCATGACTGCTCATCGAAAAACGACATAATCACAGTTCATTATCTGACCGGATTGGCGAATGAGGTCAATTGCCATAAGTGCATAAAATTGATGAAAGGTGAGTGACGTTATGGAGAAATGGCAAGTAATGGCCTCTGTCGACGAATTCGCGAAACGATGTGTGAACCACTGGGCCGAATTGATGAGCACTTTAATCTGTGTCACACCACAGGACGATTTGATAACGATAAAAGAAAAGGCACCGAAGAAAACTCAAAAGAAGGCCTCGAAAAAGTCCATGAAGGATCAGGTCGAGGCCGAGGAAAGTGAAAAATGATAACGCAAAACCAAAAATATCTTGAAGATTTGATATATAAGACGCTCAAAAAAAAGCGGTTTTGGGGCGAGAGTCTTAACGAAATATCCTCATCAGCCCGCGGAGGAATTAGCTTCGGTTTTGACCGAGATGATGATGTCTTGTTTTGGCGGGATCATCATGGCTCTCGATAAAATGTACGGTGTCTTTGGCCATGATGTGCTTTGCGGGAAAGCGGCGTTCAGGGCGGCTGTTCTGCGGTTGATAAAAGTTCAAAGATCAAAGGGGCTGACGACAGGAGATCGAGATATGGCAAAAAATAGAGAGGTTAAAATGACGGACAGAGAAAGAAAAATTAAAGCGATAGCGAAAAGAATCGTAAATAGAAAAGAAATAAAATTAGTCATGGCGGGGTTTGACGGTGAGGTAACAGAATTAGACGCCGCCAGAGTGATGGCGCTGGATATTGTTAAATTGCTCGATGAGCCTGCCGATGAGCCTTGCCGGCACCTCTTCACTATGGGTATAGGCATAGAGGAAAGCATAAAAAATCGTTGTGTAAAGTGCGGCGAATTAATTGATGCCAAAAAGCCTTTCTCATGGGAGTCGGAAGTTGCCAAAGAAAAGATCGAGGCGGCAAAGAAATGTTGGTTGGAAGATGCCAGAAAATGTTTAATTAATCTTCGCAGTGTAACCCTCGGGTTTAATAGTAATCCACACTACCAATGGGTCGAAGAAGCGTGCGACTATATCGAGGCCATGATCGCTGAATTAAACAAAGAAAAAGATGACGATGGGCTTGACGGGAGGCAGAACCGCGAGCTTAAAGAAGAGTCAATAGCGTTAGAAATATTTGATGCTTATCAAAGATATCAAATGGAGAGGGATTCGAGTGTGATAGGTATATCATGGAATGATGTGCCTCCAAACAGCAAGAAAGTATGGATTGCCTGTGCAAAACCTGTCTGCGCCCATATAGAAGCGGCTGAAGAAGCGAATAGATTTGGCGGCGAAATGCTTACGAAGTTACATAACAGAATTAAGAAACTCGAAGCGGAGTTAAAGTCGAAAAGGAAGTGACGTTATGGCAAAAAATGAAAACGCAGACGGCGTTAAAGTGACAAATAAAAGTGACCTTGCCCGGGCGAGGGATGAATGGCTGGCGTCTGACGAAGGTGTGAAGTGCTGCCGGGGCGGCACTCAGGGGCGCTTTCTGAAAAACCGTATCGAGTGTGCGTTTGTCGCCGGCTGGAATTTCTGCGGGGAGCTTGCGAAGCTTGAAAAATCACGCACGCTGAGGAACAAGGTCCCGGCCAGGCTGCTGCATGAGAATCTTGTTTTAAGAAAACGGCTGGCCAGGTGGGAAGGGATACCGGCGAAGAAAGGTAAGTGACGTTATGGACATGAAAGAAAACGGTAAAACAAGTAAATATCTATGCTGGGTATGCGGCGAAGATAATGCTTTTATTCCCGTTACGGTTGAAACGGACAAACCGGACGGCAGTCACGTCAAGCCGCATAATGTGCGTGTGCATTTCAGATGTTTTAAAGTGTACAGAACGGTGAAAGGGAAGTGAGTTATGGCGCTGAATGATTTTGCGAAAAATACGAAGGTCTCGATGGACTCGTCGAGGGCCGAGCTGGAAAGGCTGCTTCGTAGGGCGGGCGCGACCAAGACGATGACCGGATGGGACGGTAATACGGCGTTCGTGGCCTTCGTTCTGGAGGGCGTGCCAATCAGGCAGAAGGTGACAATGCCTTCGAGAGAGAGCTTCTCGAAGACCGGCCAGGGCAGGGACCGCAGGCAGGAGGCGGCACTCAGGGCCTGGGAGCAGGGCTGCCGGCAGAGGATGCGGGAGTTCGTGCAGCTCCTGAAGGCCAAACTGATAGGGGTTTCGATTGGCCTGCGGACAATCGAGCATGAGTTCTTTTCCGATATATGCCTGCCGACCGGTCAAACCGTGTTCGAACAGCAGGCCGAAGAGTTACATACGGCGATGGCGGCGGGCAGGATGCCGAAGATGCTTCTTGGAATATAACGGAGTGACATTATGGATTCTAAGGTGCATTTTGCGGTTATTTGGAAAGGGCTTCATGCCAAATCATGTGATAAAAACTGCTGGTTTATGAATCCTTTGAACCATCAATATACAACGGAACCGGGGAAAGTGACATGCAAAAAGTGCCGCAAAACAATCGAATTCGGAAAGGCAGGTAAAATATGAGTTTTGGATATAGTGTAATCACAACTCCCGAGCGAGAAATAGACGGATATATATACTGTGGAAAGTGTCAAACTAAATTGATGCTCGTATCCGCGCATGGAGAATGGAAGGTTGATTCGGAACCTTTTAAGGACGGGGAAGAAAAACCGGAAGATTGTCCGGACGAAGTGTTTCCCGGCGAGGTTACCGGTCATTATTGCGTAACGTGCGAAGTGCTGACAAGCCTGACATATAACCATTTTTGAAAAACAGTTAATGAGGTAAATTATGAACGAAACGTATGAAATGATTATACTTGCGGACATCGTATTATCGAAGAACAATCCGCGGACGGTCAACCAAAAGAGCTTGAGCTTTATCGACCTTACCGAAAGTATCCGGGGACTGGGCGTTATCGAGCCGGTCCACGTGCGCCGCTGCCCGGAGAAAAAAGGCCGTTACGAGCTGCTGGCCGGCGAGCGGCGGTACCGGGCGTCACTCGAGGCGGGGCGAAAGGACATCAAGGCCATCAATCACGGGGACATTACCGACGCCGAGGCGTTCGAGATAACGTTCGCCGAGAACTTCGGGCACGAGGACCTTACGACTATCGAGCAGGGCCGGGCAGTGGGGATACTGCTGGAAAAGTATAAAGGCGACTACGTTGCGGCGGCGGCCAAACTCGGCAAGAGCGAAAAGTGGGTGCGGACCCGCGGCCTTATCCACAGCCAGCTTACCGGCGATTGGAAAGAGGCCCTGGCCACGGTGCCTGAATTGGCGTATCTGACCACGGCCCACCTGGCCCTTATAGCACGCTTCCCCGCCGATACGCAGAAGGCCATAGCCGGCCATATCAAACAGCATTACTGCCGGTACAGCGTGGCCGAGCTGGATAAGAAGCTTGCCGACTGGCTGAGACTGATAGCGAAGGCGCCGTTCGAGAACAATGACTGCCAAAACTGTCCGAAGCGAAGCGGCGCCCAGCCGGGGCTGTTCTCGGACAAGACGGAAGAGGACACCGGCAAAAACGATAAGTGCCTTGACCTTAAATGCTGGGACAAAAAGGAGATCAAGTTTAATAAACAAAAATTCGCCCGGCTCAGGGAAAAGTACCCGGGCGGTCTTATATGCGTGGCGAACGGATGGATGGGCGGCGGCGATGGGCCTAAAAAGCTGAAGAACAGCTTCGGAAAGATTATCAATCACTATGGATTCGATAAGGCCGGAAAAAAAGACAAAGGCTCGGTGCCGGCACTGGTGGTTTACGGGACCGGGAAGGGTAAGGTCATCTACGTCAAGGTCAAAAAACAGCAGTCAGAAAAAGCGGCGGCCGGTAAGCCGATGAGCTTGAAGCAGCTCCGGGCCGGGCTCGAGCAGCAGCGGTGGACAGGGACTATCAGGCGGTTCATTGAGAAAATAGAGAAGATACCGGCGGTTGACCGGGCGGGCAATCCCTATTCGAGATTTGCCACGGCACTGCTTATAGCGGCATACGGATCCGGTTCGCTTTTGTACGGAACAGAAAAAGGGCGATTCATGGCAAAGGCGGTAGAGGAGCACAAAAAAGACCCTGTCAGGGGCGATGTCATGGTGTTCGAGCAGCTATGGGAAAATGTCGCCGTTGGCCTGGAGAACCGGATGGATACGAACGGGTGCGAGGATTCTATATGCAAGGCCAAGCTGATATCGACATATTTCGGAATCGACCTCGATGATATATACGGCGAGGTCTGCAAAGAGAAAGAATTCGCCGAGCCGGCCGAATGGGCTCTCCTTAACGCGAACGGGATGCCGAAGAAAACTGCCTTAAAGGCAGGTAAGTTAAAAAAGGTGAAAGTGACTAAATCCGCCGCGGCGGATAAAGTTGAAAGCGAAAAATGAAAACGGCAAGTGAAAATAAGATGAAATATAAGGCTATCCTGCCGTATTTCGGGGGTAAGAGGAACCTGGCGGCTTATTCGAATGATAAATAAAGGAGTGACATTATGAAACAGACGGAAATCAAATTCTTTACAACCGACGGCTCGGACGTGTGGGTCTTCGAGAAGTTACGGTTAGTGGTGGACCTTCGCAACGCGGCCACCGGAGAGACGGTGACGTGTGAAAAAGGCGATCCGAGGTTCCGCCCGGCGGAGATCAGGGTCGCCGAGAACAAAATCAGGGCGAACAAAAAGGCCGAAGTCAAAAAGAAATCACCGGTGCGAAATAAAACAGCCGCCGAAAGCAAACCCCGCCGCAGCAAAACCTCCAAATTCAAAGGCGTGGGCAAAAACAAAGACGGCAAATTCGTCGCCACTTACTGGGACGGGGCCAGGAAAAAGGCCGTGCACCTGGGCGTGTTCAAGGGTGAGCTGCTCGCCGCAGCGGCCTACCAGGAGCATATCGGCAAAAAGAAAGAGGCGGACCGCTTGAGAGAGGAGCATCAGGAAGGGGACGGCCCGCCGGAGCCAGACTCAAAACACAAAACTCGAAAATCGAAAATTATTGGCACGGACAAAAGAATCGAGGACCTTAAGGGGCCGGTGACTTACATATGCGCCGGGTGCGGGCAGGACTATGAGGTGAAAACGCTCAAGTGCATAAAATGCGGAAGCTGCGCCATCGAGCCGGTCCGCCTGGCAGCGGCCGCGGCGACGCCGGCGGTGCATACGAGAAGAATTTAAGTCCGACGGCGGAAGATTGAGAATTATTTATGGCGACAGACCTCGAAGAGATCGGATCGAGTGCCTTTGAGGCATATAAGCAATGAAAGGCGATGCGGACATAAAAGAAATACATGGCATCATCGAGGCGGCCAATGCCCTGCAGGGGCGGCTCGATAAGCTCGCGGCCCGGCAGACGTTCAGTATTGTTCAGCAGAAGGCCGTCGCCGATGCGGCAAATAAGATGCGGGACATACGCGGCTGGGGCCTGTCGATACTGCTGGCGGCCTTCGACGATGAGTACGCAGAGAAGATGAAGAAACTGACCATCGCCGCGAAACGCGGCGGATTGCAAAGTGACTAAAGTAATTACGAAAGGAAAATGAATATGTATTATTATAAACGGCTTATAAGCGATAGAAGAGTAAATAACATGGCAAAGGCAAAGATAACATTTGAAGATGTAAATGAGAATTTGGTTATTGGGATAGAAAATGTTATATCTGATAATCAGACGCCCGCACAAAAAGCAGCACTTGAATATTTCAAAAAAATAAAAGTTGAAATAATAACGAGTGATATTTTAATTAGAGAGGCCATAATCCAAGAACAAAAGAGTATTGAAGGACGGTGACAGATGGAACCATTGAGTGATAACGAAGGCGATTCATCAAATAGTCAATAGTAAATCGTAAATAAAAAATCGATTATGTCACGGAAGACATCAAAAAAAGCATCTGCGAAGGCAGGTTCCAAAAAAAGGGCCGCGAAGCAGACCAACCGGAAACGGCTTCCGTTTCCGGGGCATCTCGCACGCCGTCTCGGCTTCGAATGCGAGGACCTTGCGGCGGCGGATATCGTACTTCATACCGAGCGGCCTTTATTACGCAAGACCCTGGCCGGCTACTGCGGGAAATATCCGCCTATAAGGCAGGGATTTGAAAGGGGCCAGCTATTACGCAAAGTCGGCGATTGTGCCGAGACGATGACGGTCTCCCAGGCGGCCAGGTGGCTGGGTTATGCCGACGGCCTTGCGTTTCGAGCCGTATTAGACAGTGACGCCGAGGTGAGGGACGTATGGGACAATAAGAAGCTTGAAACAATCGCCCGGGCCCGAAAGGGGGTATTGGGCCTGCTCGATAAGGGGGATGCCCGGGCACTGAAGCTGCTGGAATTGATTGCACGCGATGAGCTGCAGGGCCAGGCCCAGGGTGCGGACTTTACGCGGATCGGGATAGTCCAGCTTGCCGAGCTGTTCGGGTACAGCCGCCAGGCGGTGAACGAATGGTACAACGATAAGGGCCTGCCGAGAAATTCCGACAATACCTTCGACCTGAAGACGACTATCAAGTGGTTCGAGGACTTCACCCTGAAAAAAGCGGCCCGGGGCAAGAGTACCATCGGGCCGCTGAACCCTTTTCAGCAGGTAAAGACCGAGCGCGAGCGGCTGCGCCTCCTCGAGGACAGGGGTGAGCTGGTCAGCCGCGGGTCGGCCATCGGCTTTCAGATAGCACAGCTCCAGAACGTTATTAACGCATTCGATAAGATAGCCGACTACGCCAACCTGATGTTCGGCCAGCCGAGGGAGGAGATCGTAAAGGTTTTAGAGGACCTGAGAGACGATTGTTTCGCCCGATTGGCGGCGGTGCCCGAACAATTGAAACTGCCGGCGGAGGCGGGTGAAATACTGACTCGGTTATACGAGGCTTTAACTAATAATAATCATGCAGGTATTAACGCAGGAAAGAAAGCAGGTGACTGATGAGTGAAATTTTGGGGTTGATAATATTGGCTTCTTTTGTGTTATGTTTAATAAAAGGCGAGTTCGGTTTTGTTCTGATATCAGCGATATTGATTATAGGCTTCGATTGTATAGAGCGGGTTTTGAAGGATAAGAAGTGACAATAGCGATAGCAAATATTCAATCGACAATCGACAATAGTCAATACAAAGAAGTCAAAGACTTCTTTGCCCCCATGCCCGTAAGTGCCGAGCATACCGAGATACTGGCGCCGAGGAAGAAGCGGCACATGCTGGACTGGATGGAGAGCTTCTTCATACTGCCGGACAAAAGCTCGAGGATCAAGGGGCCCTGGTCGGCGGCCATAACACCGTACTGGCGGACGGTCATCGACTGGCTCTGCGATATGACGACCAGGGTGATATGGGTGTATGCGGCGACCCAGGTGGGGAAATCGACCATAATGACCGGGTGGATGGGCTACGTGATCGACGTTGACCCGGGCCCTATGAAGCTGGTGCTGCCGGACAGGAAGGTATGCAAAAAACGCATTAAGAGAATAAAGCCGATATTCGCCAATTCGCCGAGGGTGCTGCG
>Ga0307377_10006530_pt1 | contig 12191 bp, 34 predicted proteins | sample TR3MG_FD_202535 | JGI IMG/M metagenome (GOLD analysis project Ga0307377, IMG submission 202535) | Soil microbial communities from Risofladan, Vaasa, Finland - TR-3 | ecosystem: Environmental > Terrestrial > Soil > Coastal area > Acid sulfate soil | place: Finland: Risofladan, Vaasa | collected...
TACAAATTGAATCTCCCATTGGGTTAGTATGGAACTTACTTGAACTGCAAACAGGACACTTCTTTTTAGGTTTTTTAATTGGTTTCATGATTAATATCTCTCATTGCATCTTGCTTTGCTAGTTTATTTTCTATTTTCATTTCAAATCCTCCTCTTTATCCCAAACATCATCTTCTGCCCATTCTTTTATAAATCCCTTTTCTTCCGAGCATAAATCTGCTCCGAATATTTCTTCTATATATTTTATAGATAACTTAGAACTAATCATTCCAACAAATTTAAATTTTTCTTTCAACTTCTTAATCTTTTCTTTGACAACTATTGATGCTAAAAATTTATCCTTTGAATTAATTGGTAATAATTCAGTTATTCTATCTAAAGTTAATTGATTATCACTCAAACTTGTCATTTCTTCACTCCTATCTCATATCTATTATCCCATTTCTTTTTACTTACTTCTTTATTAAATATCCAATATTTAGTTTTATCTTTCTTTTTTAGTTTTAGATTAATACACATAAATCCATTAACTAAGTTCTCACAAAATTTACAAGAGTTACAATAGTCACAATAGTTACAAGAGTTACAAGAGTTACAAAGGTTACAACCGTAACAAGAGTTACAATAGTTACAAGAGTCACAAGATTTACAAAAGTCACAAGAGTAACAATTATCACTCATTTCAAATTCTCCTCATTATCTGCAAAATCTTCCCATAGGTGAAGTAATTTATCGTGTATTCCGGATTTTAGTGCATCTTTTAAACTTTTATGGTAAGTTTGCTTTATTGCTTTATTGTATATTTCTATTTCCTTTTCAGTTAAAGCAACCGATACAGTTATCTTTTTTCTAAATTTTCCATCAGTGTATTCCTTGAATCCTTTCTTTGTTTTTTGTGTTTTCATTTCAAATTCTCCTCTTCTGATAATTGAATTATTTCATCTCTCTCTTTTTGAGATAAGTTTATCATTTTATTTGCTTCTCTTCTTACTATTCTAATTATTTCTTTATAATCTTCTTTATCAAATTTAATGTTCATTTCAAATTCTCCTCTGTTAAATCATTTCTTTCAATAATTTCATCATATCTACCTTTAAAGTAAAAATAATCACTTTGAAATTCTGATGTTTGCATCATCTCATAATAATATTTAGCACACTTCACAGCTTCTGCTTTTATATTATCTTTATAATTTATTATTGCTTCTCCAAATTCATCATTATCAATTATAAAAGGAATATCTTTCAAAGTTTTAAGGTTTATTTGTTTTTTCATATTATATCTTGATGTTTACTTATTATTTTTGCAATTTCTATCATTTCATTCATACAAGCATCTTTATCTTTAAAGTCTGCAAATGATGGTATTATTTGACTAAATGATAATACTTTTTGTACTTCTTTTATTGGAGTATCGGGGTCAGCTAGAAATATTGCTCTTAAAAAGTGAGACATTGGAATTTTACATAAAATATCTTTTCCGGCATCTTTTAATTCTTTTAGTTTTTTAGATAATTCTGTTGAAGGTTTACCCTGTTCATCCTTTCCATCAAACATACTTTTTAACGCACTAGAGTCTATTAATATCATTAATCCTTCCTCTTCTTTAATTTTTTTTAATAGTTTTTTCTCTCCTTTTATTGGTTTAATCATTTCTCCTCCTCCGAGCATAATTCTTCATGATTATGCGAACAACCATATTCACAATCACATATACCCCTACAACATAAACAATTATTTAAATTTCCTTTCTCCGAGCATAATCCTTTTTTATTCATTCTTCCCACTCATCCATTTTCCTTATATCCTCTTTGGTGTGTTCCTTTAATCCCATTTCTTTTCTATCTGAAATTAATTTATCTTTATTTCCACAAGATAAAACAAGTACCTCTACAACATTAAGAAAATCTTGTTCAGTTAAACAACCTTTTAATTGTTCAACTAATAAATCTCTAGTAAAATCCCAACTGTAATCTCCTATCAACCCAGCCACTTCTAAATCATCATCTTTGATGTCTGTCATCTTATTCTTTTTTTTCTTCAGAATCAGTTTCTTTGTTTAATAGTCTCTTTTTAGTATGTTTGAAGACATCTGCTAATATTTCTGCATTGCCTTGTAGTTTAGATACATCTATTTTACCTGCTACAATTAAATCTTTACAATATGAAACTATCATTCCAGCAACTTTACTTGCTTCTTCTGCCTCATAATCTCTTGGAGTATAATCATAACTTTTAACTGGAGATGAAGTGTTAACAGTATTTGCCTGTTGAATTGGTGGCGTTGATACTGGAGTTCCTGCATCTCTCTTAATCATTGTATCAATATTTAGATATTTTCCGTTAGCTGAATAATTAACTTCAATCAAATCTCCTACTTGGAAATCTTTATCCATTTGAGCATCAAAAGAACTCATAGTTAAATCACCTATCTTATAACTATATCTAATCCAATCTTTTCCATTAGTATTTCCAGCTTTACTGGTTTTACCATCAATTGTTGCTATTGCTGTCGGCATCTTTGTGATTCCTCTCCATTAATTTAATTTTCTTTTTAATATCTTCTAGTGCATCTTGTTCTAATCTATATAGCACTTCTAGATTTTCTAATTCTAGTGCTGCTTTCTTTTCATAATAACCAGATTCTAAATCTCTCTTTAATCTTTCTAATTCTAATTCTTTTAATTGTTTATTTGGAGTATTTTGCTGTTCCTTAATTTCTTTTTCTTTTTGATGAATGTAGAAGTTATTTTCAACATTTTCTTTTATTTGTCTATTCATTACTTTTTGAACTTCAATGTTACATTCCAATTCTCTTATTTGAATTAATTTTGGACCAACCCAAGTTGTTAAGCTCTTTATCTTAGCTTGTCTATCTTCACTTTCTTTACTCATCTTTTTCTCCAATATAATTAAATTTATTTGGTGTTCCACTTTCTTGAATATAACCTAACATAGTAAATCTTTCCATTGCTGCTTTTTGTGTAACAGGACTTGCGTATGCCCTAATAAAATCTTTTAATTCTAGAAATCCTTTTTCTTTTGCTAACTTTAATAATTGTTTTTGCACTGGGGGTAAATTTTCCATATGTTTTAGTGTGTTTGTTTGTTTATAAATTTATCTATTTATTTCCAATTTTTTGGAGACATCCACGCATTAGAATTACCAAACTTAGTCTCAATTACTTTGTTTCTTGTTTTCTTTTTCTTTTTATTTTTATCTGTAGGTTCTTCATAAGTTACTTCTTCTCTAACTTTAACCTCTTTTGTTGTGTTTGCCATTAAAGATTAAATATAGAAGATTTTAAATAATTAATTGTTCTTAGTTAGATATGGCAAAAACCGAACTAGATGAGATAAGAAAAAAGAATATATCTAGAAGAGTCTTTAAGTTGAGGAGAGAAGGTAAAACTTGGAGTGATGTTGCTGATGTAGTAAATGATGAGTTTGATGAAGAACTTAGTAGTGTTAAGGTGGAGAATCTATATGATTATTATGTTGCACTCAACGAGGTTATATTAAACACTAGAGATAATGAAAGAAGAGAAGCATTCAAGGTTAATGAGATATTTGATGAGGAAATGAAAAGGATGATTAATGCTATAAAAACTAAATCTATGAAACATCTTAAAATTGCAGATGATTTATTGGTAGAAGCATATGAGGAAAAAGATACTAAAGCTTATTTTAGGAACTTACCCGTTGCTATTCAATTATTTAGAAGTATCTTAGACCAGATTAATTTTTTAAATAATAGACTACAAAAGATAGAAATAAATCAGAATAATTTAATACTTAATGAACCACAGATATTGAATATTGTAAACAAGGCCTGGAAACAAAAAGAAAGAGACGAAGAATTTATAATACATCCAGGTACCAATACATTAGTTCCAAATGCAAAAAAAAATAAAAAACCCAAAAAATCTGAAGCCGGAGTTTAATTCTATTTTGGACTTGACTTGTCCTATTTGTGATTCTAAGAAAAAATTGAATTATGTAAAAGAAGGGAAAAATCATAGTTATTTTGTTTGTTCGGAGTGTAAGGCAGTAGTTTGTGTTCCTTTTACTCTAGTTGGAAGTAAGCCTTAATTGATTGAGGTAACTTTTTTGGATTAACTCTTTGAGTTGAAATATTTCCACTAATTCTCTCCTTATATTCTTCATAATCCTTTGACATATTTTTGAATAAATAATTAATTCCGGAGCAATATTTTAAACTCCATATGGTATCTTTGATTCCCTTTGATGTTGCATTTCTTCCAAGTAATAATGTTGGATTATCTTTATTTGTATAGTAATTTACCTCTCCTAATTTAAACAATCTATGTAAGCTGTAAAATGGTGAGCTTCCATACTCTTCTTTTCCTAAGTCTCCTATCAGATGTCTTATTCTTAAAGAAAATGCACCAGATTGGTTTATTTTGCAAAATTCACGTATCTTAGAGAAGTTATCAAGTACTTCATCACAATCAATGCAAAGAATAAAAGTATCTTTTGGGTAAGTGTTTTTTAAATGATTTAAGTAGAAGTTTCTTTGTTTAGATTCTGTCTCCCAGGGATTGTAAATAATCCTTTTTTCTCCATTGAAAGTAACATTGAATTTAGTAAAGCCATTTGATTCCAAATAGTCTATTAGTTCTTTATTTTCCTCAAAGTCACAGAATACTATATTATCTGATTCTTTTACACTTTCCAGACAAATAGGTAAGAATTGGGTATTTCCATTGTTAAAAATAACTGTGATTATTTCCATTTTATTTTGTTCCGTAATCTTCACAGGTTACATCAAAACCTACACAATATTTGCATTTGGCTTTTAGGTTTGAATCATAAAAAGACGCTCTTCTGTACCCTCTTTTATGGATACATATTATTGGTATACTTTGAGTTTCATCATTTTGAAAATCTCTTTTAGCATCTGATTCTGCATTATCCTTATCTACTGAATCTTCTAGTCCCATGTTAAATATAATATTTCCTTATTAATTAATCTTTTGATTATCCAAAAAATCATATAATTGTAAGTCATAATCACAATTGTTTAAGATTAATGCTTTATCTCTTTCAGTAGGGATATATCTTTTACTAGCTACATTTGTATTTTTATGTAATCTTTTTAATCCCATTCTTTGTAATAATCTATTTAATTCACTGTCTAAATGTTCTGTTAACCCCACAAAATAGAATGTTTTCAAGGCCTTTTTTAGCTTTTCAAAAGTGTATTCGTCTAATTGGGTAGTGTTTAGAACTTTAGCTAAAAGCCATTTAGTTTGGAAATTATAATATCTATAACCAAACCATTGCTCAAAAGACAAATCTTCTTTAGTATTATTTCTAACTTCATTATAGTGTGAGATAGTTCTTGCAATAGGATGTCTTATAAAAGTTATATTACGATGTTCACTATTGTATATTGTTTCATGGTTTATTCCATCAAATACCACATCTTTTGATTTATTTGCTAGAACATTCATTCGGAACGTACTTCCAGCAGTCTTAGGAATATGTAAGAAATTGTATTTAATTTTCATTGTTTAGCCTCTTCTTTTTTATATTTATTAACTGCTTCTTTCTGCAATTTCTTAACTAATTTTCTTAAAGCCAACAAATCTTCTTCTCCATCACAAACTAAGTATCCCATATAATTATGAAATCTTGAATGTATTTCATATGCTTCTTCTAATCTTTGTTTTTGTGTTAAACTCATCGTACCATACTCCTGAAAGTCCATGCTATTGCCCAAGCAATTCCTACAAACATAAAAGCATCAGGCCAAGTCATCTTTCTTAGTATCCTCTTTTAATGTCTTATTCTTTCCAGACACCTCGAACCTAAACTTTTGAAACTGTTCATACATAAATTGTTTAAATGCTTTGAAGACTAAGTCTTCATCATAATCGCATTCTATAATTCCTGCAAATGTAATTCTATTTGTCATTTTAAGTAGTTAATTCATTTATTCTTAATATTAATTTCTTTATTTCCATACCTTTTTTTGTTAGATATATTGTTTTACAACGTTTTGATTTAGTTGGTATTATTTCAAGAAGGTCTTCTTTAATCATTTTTTTAATTATTCCACTCACATATGATTGTGTTGAACCTGTTGCTTTTACTATTTGAGATATGTTTAATTGATTTTTTAGTATTTTAAACATCTTTACAGGAAAGGGATACAGTAAAGCTAATTTCATTATATTTTTTCCTTTGCTTTTTTCAAACATTCTTCACAAACAACAAACAATAAATTTTTATCTTTGCTTAAATGAAAATTTTTATATGAATGGCTATCACATAAATAACAAGGAAAGTCCAAACTTCCTTCATACCATTCTAATTCGTTTATGGTTACTGTATCTTTAATGTTTCTTATCATTTTAGTAATTGATTGATTCTAACTTCTGCTTGTTTCTTTGTTGCAAATCTTTCAACATCCTCAAACAGTTCTTTCTTAAACCAAGTAAATGGATTCCACCATACTTTTTTTGTATCTAAACAATATATTTCCCAAGTAAAAAACATACCTTCTCTCATGCCTGTTTTTAAACATACTAAAGAAATCTCTCCTTTTTTAGAAGAATAAATGTATTGCCATTTTTTAACCCAACCTTCCTCTCCAAATAACATGGTTTTTCTTACTTTTTTAGGAATTGTTTGCCATTCAGTCCAACCCTTGTGTACTCGTTTCTCTACTTTTATTTTCATTTTGAATTTTTAATTGTTCTTTTTCTTGTTTAATTCTTAATTTTTCTGCTATTTCCCTTAATTTTTTCTTACTTTTATGTCTTCCTTCCCTGCAAGGCTTTGCTTCATAAACGTCTAAATAACCCTCTTCATTCTTTTTACAATAGTAAAACATTCCTTGTGTTGATTTAAACTTAGTATTTAATATTAATTCGCCCATTTTTTAAGTAGTTAATGTAATCATCAGTATTATAGCCTCTATAATTGCTATAACTTGCCATATTTTTAAAGATTTGTTTTGTCTAACAAAAGCAGAATGCAATCTCGTTAATGCTCTATTTACTTTTTTGTTGCTTTTCAGCACTTGTTCCTTTGTTGGTATCTTTAGTTTTTCTTTCATTATAAATTCCCATCTTTAATACTTTTCTTTCTAATCTACTTATTATCCATAAAAATAATCCAAGACTTGTAGCAATTAAACATTGAATTGTATTACCAAGATATAAAACAAATAAAAATATGGTACAACCTGCACTCAAATAATCTTGTGTGTCAAAACTTCTTACCCTACAATATCTCCAAATAGTTTTCCAAAAGTTTACCATTATAATATAACTCCTATTGCATAAACTAATGCAAAAGTTGAAATTATGAAGGCAGTTTTTAACCATAAATTAATAGTTATAAATGAACTTAATTGTGCATTTTTTTCTTCCCAATTTTTTATTGCTAAATTACTTAATTCAACAAGTTTATTATGGTCTTGAACCAAACTTAATATTTTATCTGCTACTTCTGTATTCTTTGCTTTTTTAAGCCATTTCATTACATCTTCTTTAGTTAAGTCTGGTTCAGTCATTTTGATTTATCCTCTATATTTTTTTCACATCTTTAATTAGAAATTCCATTTGTTCTCTAATAATCATATTTATTCTCTCTAAAGCAACTAATAATTTTTTCCCCTGTATATTTGGTGCAAAGCCAACAATCCTAGTATTAACTGTTTCGTCATCTATCTCTTCTACCTTAACTCCAATTAAAAAAACATCTTTTGGATTTTCTAATAATGCTTTAACATTTAATTCATTCATTCTTGTTTGTTGTTTCATCTCATCAGAATTAAGAAATTCATCTAATTCTTCTTGAGAATTAAAAATTTTTTTTATATCTTGTTTTTTTTCTTCAGTCATTTTTATCTCCTATATTTTCTTTCATCACTTTTGCTACGCCTTCCATAAAACTTACTGCTTCGCTCATATTTTCTTTAAATTTTTCATCATCATCTATTGGTTTACTTCTAAGAGATACTTCTCCATTTGGTCTTACTAATTCAAACATAGCTTTTTCTTTTAATCTATATATATCCAATTTATATCCAAAGGCACATTCTTTAGTTTCTTTAACACCATTTTCTTTCATCATATCTATTTGTCCACTTATAGCATATTCTTTTACATCTTTTTCTGTCATATCAAATGGGTTAAATAGGCTTTGACTTTCTTTTGATAAATCTCCTTCTTTATCCCAAACTAAGACTTCTTTACCTTTTACCTTTTTTCTATGAAATGGTAACATTTGTGTCATACATTTATCCTTTGAAAAATAAGTAACTGTAAAACATTCTTTTCTTTTTGGATTGTCTCTAATTGGAGTTTTTAATGTAATATTTTTAATACTTTTTCCTTTGTAATCTTCTTTAGAATGTTCCAAGTAAAATGCTTCGTTTGAGAATATAATTTCTTTTAATCCTAATGCTTTAACTATCTGATATAAGGTTACTTTTATTGCGTTTTTACTTGAAATTGCTAATACTGAAACAACATTTTTACCATTGTTTTCAAAGTATGCCATAGGACTATCTCCTAATCTAGCACATTTTTTAGTTCCTTCAATAGTTGTTTTAAGTAATTCAGGTATTTTCATTTTAAATAATTAATACAATAACAAATATGATTAATGCTAATATTCCAGCTACAACATCATCACCACCATACTTTGTTGTTTTTTCTTTTCCAATACTTCCAAGAATAATGTTACCTATTCCTTTTAGTCCAAGAGAGAAAAATATTATCCAGAGCATTAAGTTAAAGTTTGGTTGTATCATTGTGTTGGGTGTCTAACTATTTTTCTCCTTTGTTCTTTCTTAATGAATTTAGTTTTAGTAATTTTCTGTGCTTTTTCCTTTACTTGTTCCATAGTTAATACTGTTTTTTGTTTCTTTAAATCCCATTTATCATAATCATCTTCATCTTTTAAAACATTTTGAATAAATCCTGCTTTTTTAGGAACAGGTATCCAAGTAAAAGGGTATCCTTCCCAATAATTTAAGTTAGAAACACATATTCTTGCTATTGCTTCAGAGATATTCAAACTATCCATTATATCTTGATATGAACAAATTGCATTAATACCATTTTTTCCAACAAAATTCCATAAATAATCTGCTACTTTTCTTATATTAGAAGTGGTATTGTTATATGTGTTCTCTATTTTTTTATGCTTTTTCCCACCAATTAATTTATCCTTTTCGTATCTTTCATCTATTTCATCTGAATATAGTCCTGCTGAAATAGGTATTACTGGAGTTTCTGCATTACCTATATTAATGATATGTTTTGTTTTTTCTTCCATTTGAGTATTTATATCTTACTTTGAATTTGTTCTGCTAATTGTAACCCTTCATCTAATTTAGCAATAAATCTTTCTAACTCACTATCTAATTTTTCTTTTTGTTTTGTATCCATTACTTGAATAAACTTCGTTGATAGTAATAATGTTTTAATAGCGTCTTTTATCTTTGAGTTTGCTTCTGTAACTGAATTTCTAAATGATAATATCCAATTACCTGCTTGTAATAATTGTTTGTCAAATACTTTCTTTTCTTTTGCTGACATTTCTCTATCAATATTTCTTTCAATTCCTTTTTCTACTACTGCAATAGACTTATGCTCATTTATTGCTTTAGTTCTATCTTCTGGTCTTTTTAATTTGATAATTCTCTCTGCTTGTTCAGTTGTAATATCCTCATCTAATAATGCTTTTTTTACTTCTGGTGTGGATTGTCTAAGAATTGGAATTATTTCCTTTGCTCTTTGAGGAATTATTTCTTTATTTTCTATTTTTTTAATTACTTTTATTTTTGTATCTTCGTCTAATGTCTTAATTTTCTTCATTATTTCTGTATTAATTGAAGGGGTTCGAATCCCTGCTTTTTTTAGTCTATCTCTTTCTTCTTTTGCATAAATTAAATCACTAATGAATGTTCTTCCGTTACCAGAAGTATAACCAATCCTTTTACTTAATTCTATATGTGTTTTGAATTTTCCTGTTTTCCAAATAGCATAAATATAATTTTCTCTTTCTAAAGAGTTTAAATCTTCTCTTTGTAAATTTTCAATAAGGCTTTCAATTTTCCAATCAATATCTTGTTTATATTCCTTAACAAATGCTTCAATTTCTTTTTTCTTTAATATTTTACAAGCCATATATCTTCTTTCTCCTGCTACAATAATATAATCTGCTTTTTCTTTTCTTATAATAATAGGATTAATTAATCCATTAGAAAGAATACTTTCTGCTAATTCTTTTATTTTTTCTTTATCAAAATTATCTCTTGGTTGAGATTTATTTGGTTTGATTTTGTTTATTGGTATTGTTTTAAGTTCCATTTTCGTCGTTATTGCTTAATTACTTATTAGTTTGTGTTTGTGCTTGTTTATAAACTTTTTGGTTTTATTTTTCCCACATTTTTTCATTTCAGCTTTTAAGTCAGCTTTTGTTTCAGCTTTTAAGTCAGCTTTTGTTTCAGTTTTTGACATAAAAGGATTAGTTAAATCTTTTTTACTATCCAAATTTTCATTATATTTAAATGAGCATTTTTCTACTAAACCCTCGTTTGTTATAATGTAATATGTATTAATTGGCATTTCTAAACGATAATCACTTGTATTTTCTTTTATACTTATTATTTTTCTTCTTAAAGTAGTTCCTCTTACTAATGCTTCAAAATCTATTTGTTTTACAAGATAACACTCTATTAGGCTACAAATAAATTTATTCCAAAAATTTACTTGGGCAGAAGAAACCATTACATAATTGTTTAGATGTGCTAATCTATTAAAAAATCTCTTAATTTTATCCTTTTGTTTGCTTTCACTTCTTGTATCAAATAAATCTCCAAATTCATCTAGATAAATAAGAGAATTTTTAATCTTTAAATCTAGGACATCTTCAATAGAATAAAGTATTTTAATTTTCTTTGATTTAAGATAATCATATAAATTAGTTTCTACTCCTAAGACATAAACATCTATTTTGTATTTCTCTTTAATTTCTATTAATTTACTTAATGCTAAAGAACTTTTTGCACTATTTCTATCTCCAACTATTCCTATTGCTCTATGTTTTGAGAATAAATCAGTTATTTTTGTCATTTTTTATTATTTTCTTATAATATTTTCTAAATTTTTCTTTATTTTCTCTGTAATATTTTCTATGGTTTGCTAATACCTTTTCTTTATTTTCTCTATAATATTTTCTTGCTGTTATCCTTAAATGTTCTCTATGACTTTCTATGTATCTCCTCATTATTGCTTTCATCTTATCTGGATTTTTATTTACCCATTTTTTCCTTTGCTCTATACCTTTATCACTTTTGCTATATCTTTTCTTACTACAGTCACTACAATAACCTATTCTGTTTAAATCAGTTAAAATTATTTTACAATCCTTACAAATCTTTGGTTTTGGTAGTTTTATTTTTGGCATTTTTAATATAAAATTAGGGATTAAAATTTGGAACAAACTGTAACACTACTAATTATCCTAATCCCTAACCCTCAAATTAATGAGTATTCTCCTTATTATCTTCAATTTCTTTTTCAACCATTTCATCTTTCATCATATCAAATATAGCGTCATCTTTAGTTATACAAAATTCACATTTATTCATATCAAAATTATAATCTCCAATCTCTACAAAATTATCACAGGTTTCACAATAAGGATAACTGCTTTCTTCATCTTCTAAGTCGTTTTCTCTTCCTGCTTCTAAAACATAATCTTCTTGTTCTTTTGTTAATTCTTCCATTATTGATTACACTCCTGTTCCATTTCAATTTCAATATTTACTAGCTCACCAATTAATTTTAGTAATTTAGTTTGAATTTTTGGTTTCAAATCAGCAATTAAAATAGCAATTTTTCCTCTAATTTCATTATTTTCCTCTTGTAATCCTTCAAATTTTTCTTCTATTTCTTTTCTATCACAAGTAGAGCATAATCCACTAAAACAATTTATACTATCTTCATTCCCACATTTATCACATTTTCCAACTATTTTTGTTATCATTTTATACCTGTAAATCCTTTTGTTTAATTTCATATAAACATTTATCACAAATATTAGTTTCTGTAAAGCTCTCAAATCTAACATCTTCTTTATCTTTATTACAACTTTCGCAAATCATTCTAAATCTCCCCTATCATAAACAATTTCATCAAAGTT
>Ga0307377_10006533_pt1 | contig 12188 bp, 8 predicted proteins | sample TR3MG_FD_202535 | JGI IMG/M metagenome (GOLD analysis project Ga0307377, IMG submission 202535) | Soil microbial communities from Risofladan, Vaasa, Finland - TR-3 | ecosystem: Environmental > Terrestrial > Soil > Coastal area > Acid sulfate soil | place: Finland: Risofladan, Vaasa | collected...
CCAATCTGCGCGAGGCCCAGTTGCATGCCGGGGTGCCGAAAAACCTGGTCTATGACCGCACGCTGTATATCCTTGCGGGATTGCTGGTGGTGGGTTTCTTGTTGAATATGATGATCAAGCCGGTGGATAAAAAGCACTTCATGACTCCTGAAGAGTTGGCCGAGGAACAGGCGCTGACGCTGAAGGTGAGCCATAAATCCGCTACTGCCGAGACCGCCGCCCGCGGCAGTTTCGGGATGGGCGGGGCGATCGCCTGGCTTGCCGTCGGGATTCCGTTCCTGATTGGTGTCTGGTTCGCGCTGGACAAGGCCAAGGTACTGTTTTTCAACTAGACAAGCTGTCTGAAATGCCGCAAACCGCCCGGTGGGTTGTATCTGCCGGGCGGTTTTTTTTGTTCCCGGACTGTCCCGGTTTTGCGCAAGGTACAATGCAGGCACGCTTGATTGGTGTAAATTCGCCCGGATTTCACACCCGATACCGGTCTCTTTTTTGAACAGGACATATGGAATATCTATCAGTAACAAATGCGCAGCAGCGCGTTCTTGAGTGCGTGTACAAACTCGATCTCGAATCGGTGGGGCTGGAGCATTCAATAGGCCGCGTGCTGGCGGATGACGTGCGCGCCAATCGCGATCTTCCCCCCTATGACGTTTCGGCGATGGACGGCTACGCGGTGCGCAGCGCCGACCTCGCGAAAACACCCGCGGTCCTGGCAATTGTCGAGGATATCAAGGCGGGCGACCTGCCGCGCAGCACGGTGCAGGCCGGGCAGTGCGCGCGCATCATGACCGGTGCACCGGTGCCGCAGGGCGCGGATGCGGTGATACGCGTCGAAGATACGCTGGCTTTACCGGATAATCTTGTGCAAATCAATGCCGCGGTGAAGCCCGGCAACGACATTCGTTTGCAGGGCGAGGGCATGCGCAACGGCGATGTGGTGCTGACAGCGGGTACCGAGATCACGCCCGGCGTGGTCGGTGTGCTGGCGACGGTGAAACGGGCCGAGGTGCAGGTCTACCGCCGCCCGCGTGTCGCGATTCTGTCTACCGGCAACGAGCTGGAAGGCATGGACGATCCGGTCGATCCGAACAAAATACCCAACTCCAACAGCTATGCACTGATGGCCCAGGTACAGGCGCTGGGCATCGAGCCCGTCCTGCTCGGCATCGCGCGCGATGATCCGGACGAGCTGAAAGAATATCTGCAGCGCGGCCTGGGTTTCGATGTGTTGCTGGTGTCGGGCGGAACCTCGGTCGGCGTGCACGACTATGTTCGTCCTGTCATCGAATCACTGGGTGTACAGATGAAATTCTGGCGCGTGGCGATGAAGCCGGGGCATCCGGTCGCTTTTGGTGTGTTGCAGCGAAATGTTAAAGCAACAACTACAAATGCTTTTGTATTTGGTTTGCCGGGCAATCCGGTTTCGAGCATGGTGTGTTTCGAGCAGTTTGTCGCGCCTGCGTTGCGCCGCATGATGGGACATGCGCGCCTGTATCGCCGAACGATCACGGTGCGCCTGACACACAGCATCAAACATCAGCCGGGGCGCAGCGAATTCGTCCGGGTCACGCTGGCGAACCAAGCGGGCGGTTACGCGGCCACGTCCACCGGCGCGCAGGGCAGCGGCATGTTGTTGTCGATGGCCAGAGCAGATGGATTGCTGGTGATACCCGCCGAAAGCACGGGACCGGCTGCGGACAGTATCGTGACCGTGCAGCTGCTGGACGGCACGGTGTTTCAGGACGATGCGGGATTCAAGGTGTAAATATGGGTGTTGCACGTATCGGCATTGTGACGATTTCAGACCGCGCCAGCCGCGGCGAATACGAGGACAAGGGCGGGCCCGCGATACACGCGTGGTTCACGCGCGTGCTGGCCAGCCCCTGGGAAGCGGTTGCCAGAGTGATTCCCGACGAGCAGGCGCAGATCGAGGCGGTGCTGCGGGAGATGAGCGATGTGGCAGGTTGCAGCCTGATCGTCACCACCGGCGGCACCGGTCCGGCTTTGCGCGATGTCACGCCGGAGGCAACCGAAGCGGTATGCAGCAAAATGATGCCGGGTTTCGGCGAGCTGATGCGCAGCGCCTCGCTTAAGTTCGTGCCCACCGCAATCCTGTCGCGCCAGACTGCGGGGATACGCGGCAACAGCCTGATCGTCAACCTGCCCGGCAAACCGTCGGCGATCGACGATTGCCTGAATGCGGTGTTTCCGGCCATCCCGTATTGCATTGACCTGATAGCGGGGGCTTATCTGGAATCCGACCCCGAACAATGCAGGGTATTCCGGCCCGCCCACGCCAAGCCCGGATAGCGGTCCGCCCGGAACGCGAAATCCTGTCCGCCCGCTGTGCGGAATCAATGCGTTCCCGTACCTGAATTTGCCGGGTTCACCCATGTGATGACTGTTGCAGCGCAGATGAGGGTGCGGCTTTGATTGCGTAATATAATGGCCGGTGTGTACCCGTTGCCTGGGTTTTGTCATAGGGAGTCAATTCGAACATGAGTCGTCTGTTAATGCTGTTTGCGATCGGGGCCGCGGTTTACTGGTTGCTCAGGTCTTACGGCAAGGAAGATGTGCCCCGGCAGGATAGCCCGGCTGTCGAGGATATGGTGCGTTGCGCGCATTGCGGCCTGCATATTCCCAGAAGCGAAAGCCTCCAGTCGGGCGGAAATTATTTTTGCGGTGCGGGGCATCGTGATGCGTACCGTAAATGAGCATGGCGCAAGACACGAGCCCACCCCGAATGTGTGTTGTGAACGATGACTGATCATCCGGCTGCCGATTTTCCCACCGTCGATTTCTGGCGTTCCCTGCGTTATTTCAATTATTACCGGCTGACGCTCGCCATCATTTTTGTAGTGGTGGGCGGAATATTCGGTTCTTCGCTGTCGCTGGGTCCGCACAACTGGCGGACATTTTTTGCGGCCAGCCTGTTGTATGCGGCTGCGGCGGCATTTTCCCTGGTGCTGCTCAGGCTGCAATGGCCGCGGTTTGCCTGGCAACTGGCAGGCCAGGTCATCATCGACATCGTCGGCTTGACGGCACTTTCACATGCCAGCGGGGGGATACAGAGCAGTATCGGGCTGTTGCTGCTGGTTTCGCTGGCGGCGGCAGGGTTGATCAGTCGCGGCAGAATCACCCTGTTCTTTGCCGCGTTGGCCAGTATCGCCACGCTGCTGGAACACGCTTATGCGGTGCTGTACGACGAAGCGGATGTGGCGAATTTTGTACAGGTCGGATTACTGTGCATGGCCTATTTTGCTGTGGCTTGGCTGGCGCACACGCTGGCGAAATACGCCGTCGACAGCCAGTTGCTGGCACAACGCCGCGGCCGCGATCTGGTCAGCCTGGCGGAAGCAAACCGCCTGGTAATGCGCGATATGCAGGACGGAGTGCTGGTGGTGGACGGAGAAAGCCTGATCCTGCAAATGAATGCCCGTGCCGAACAATTGCTGCGAAAAATTATCGGTCCGCACAGCACCCTGTCGGACACCTTTCCGCTTCTGTTCGGGCAGTATGCATTGTGGAAACAGACCGGACATGCGAGCCGGGATACGTTGCAGCTGGATGTCGGATTGCAGGCCAGGGTGCGCTTTGTTGCGATTGAGCGCAATGCAGAAAATGGCGCGGTGATTTTTCTCGAGGATATGCGGCGTGTCCGTGCCGAAGCCCAGCAGATAAAACTGGCCGCGCTGGGCCGCTTGACCGCGAATATCGCGCACGAGGTGCGCAACCCGCTGTCGGCAATCAGCTATGCGACTGAACTGCTGCAGGAAGAACTGGCTGATTCCCGCAACCGGCGCCTGCTGCAAATCGTGCTGGATAACACGCTGCGCATCAACCAGATCGTTGAGAATGTGATGCAGTTGAACCGGCGCGATCGCGCGCAGCCGGAGATCTTCGGTCTGTCGGCAGTATTGCGCAATTTTGTTGAAGAGTTTGATCTGGCGGAACGGCATGCCGGGGTAATGCAGCTGCATGAAATGACACCGGGCGAGGTTTCATTCGATCGCGGTCATTTTCGTCAGGTGCTGTGGAATTTATGCAGCAACGCGTTGCGTTACGGACGCAAGGTGCCGGGCAGCCTGGTGCTGAAGATGGGTGCGGAGAATGGCCGGGTGACCCTGGTTGTCCAGGATGACGGTCCCGGCATAACTGCCGAACACCAAGGCAAGCTGTTTGAACCCTTTTTCACCACCGCGCAGAATGGTACCGGTCTGGGTTTGTATATTGCCAAGGAATTATGTGAGGCGAACGGTGCGCGGCTGGAATATCATGCCGACGCGGCGCGGCCGGGCGCATGCTTTTGCATTACGTTCGGCGGCAGACACAGTGACGGCGGAGTGGATGAAAATGGCGGATAAAATTACGGCAAAAGCGCCCGGGGTGCTGCTGGTGGATGACGAGCCGGACATTCTGGAGTTGCTGGAACTGGCACTGCGCAAAATGGGACTGGAAGTGGACCGGGCCGGAAATGTGCGCGAGGCGATTGCAAGGCTGTCGGCGCGTCGCTACGACCTGTGCTTGACCGACATGCGTTTGCCGGACGGCGACGGATTGCAGGTGGTCAGGCATATCGCGCAGCACAACCTGGATGTGCCGGTGGCCGTGATTACCGCACACGGGAACATGGAAAATGCGGTCACCGCGCTCAAGGCAGGCGCGTTCGATTATCTGAGCAAGCCAGTTTCGCTGGACCAGTTGCGCACGCTGGTGAAATCCGCGCTCAATTTGCCCCAGGCGGGACCGTCCGGGGACAAGCTGCTGCTCGGCCATTCGCCCGCGATGCAGAAGGTGCGCGACCTGATCAAACGCGTGGCGCGCAGTCAGGCACCGGTGCATATCAGCGGCGAATCGGGCAGCGGCAAGGAGCTGGCCGCGCGGCTGATCGTGCAAAGCGGTCCCCGTCACGATCAGGCGTTCGTTGCGGTGAATTGCGGGGCCATTCCGGACAACCTGATGGAAGCGGAATTTTTCGGCTACAGGAAGGGCGCGTTTACCGGCGCCGACAAGGATCGGGACGGATTTTTCCAGGCGGCGCACGGCGGGACACTGTTTCTGGACGAAGTGGCTGACCTGCCATTGGCCATGCAGGTCAAACTATTGCGCGCAATACAGGAAAAGCGCGTGCGGAAGATCGGCGCCAACAACGAGGAGCCTGTGGACGTGCGCATCATCAGCGCGACGCATCACGATCTGGGCGAACGCGTGCGGCGCGGCGATTTTCGCCAGGATCTGTATTACCGTCTGAGCGTGATTCCAATCCAGATGCCGGCACTGCGCGAGTCGCGCGAGGATATCCCGGAAATCGCATTGCCGATTCTGGAGCGCTTGCGCGGTAATGCGGATGTGGGGTTCTCGGAACAGGCATTGCGCGCGCTGCAGGGTTACAGCTTCCCGGGCAATGTGCGCGAGCTGGAAAACATCATCGAAAGGGCGTTCGCACTTTGTTCCGCGGGGGTGATCGAGGAGGAGGATTTGTTGCTGGTGCCGGTGGAATATGGGCAGGCTGAAAATGCCGCGCTCAGCAGCAAATACCCATTGCCGAAATACCTGGATCAGGTCGAAAAACAGGCATTACTGGAGGCCCTGGAGCAGACCGGATTCAATCGCACCGCCGCAGCCAAGTTGCTGGGGTTGACGTTCAGAACCATGCGCTACCGCATGGAACGGCTCGGTATCAAAGACCCGAATGGAACGGATGATCCGGAATAACATGGACATCAAAGTTGATGCGTTGGGATTGCTGTCCGGTTGCGAATATATCCCTTCGCCCAACTGCGATGAACGCCCCGCCGGCCCCATCGAATTGCTGGTGATACACAACATCAGCCTGCCGCCGGACGAATTCGGCGGCGATGGCGTGCAGCGTTTGTTTACCAACACGCTGGATCCGTCCGCCCATCCTTATTACGCAAACCTCTCCGGGTTGAAGGTGTCATCCCACTTCTTTGTGCGCCGTGACGGGCGGATCATCCAGTTCGTTCCCTGCCTGCAACGGGCATGGCATGCCGGAAAGTCATGCTGGCAGGGTGCGTTCCGCTGCAATGATTTCTCACTGGGCATCGAACTGGAGGGCACGGATGCGGTGCCGTTCACCGAGGCCCAATATGCAGCGCTCCATCGCCTGACCATGGCATTGCGCGCGGCCTACCCGATACGCGGCATAGCAGGACACAGCGACATTGCGCCGCAGCGCAAGACCGATCCCGGCCCGTGTTTCGACTGGATGCGCTTTCTTGCCGGACTGTGTGAAGCATAAGGATTTTCTCATGTACCTCCTCGTCAATCTGGCCGAAAAACATCAGGCCATTTTTTGCTTGCAATATTTTTGTTAGCTACTACAATTAGCCACGCCGCTATAAAAAAATACTACATATAGTGGTTTCAGGTTTTTTGGTTAACAAAGGTTTTTCAAGGGAGTCAGTATATGTTGCATGCCGCTACCGATAGCATTCAAACCCCTCCAAAGCATGATAATAACGTTACCGATTCTGTTTCACCCTCTCCCGCTTCTTCCAAGTCATTTGATCAATACAAGGTAATCCGCCGCAATGGTTCGGTGGTTGTCTTTGAGCCGTCCAAGATTTCAATCGCGTTGACCAAGGCGTTCATCGCGGTGAACGGCGGGCAGGGCGCCGCGTCCGCCCGGGTTCGCGAGATGGTCGAGCAATTGACCGGTGGTGTGGTCGCGGCGTTGTTGCGCCGCCAGCCGCATGGCGGCACGATGCACATAGAGGATATACAGGACCAGGTCGAGCTGGGATTGATGCGCTCCGGGGAACACGATGTCGCGCGCACCTATGTGCTGTACCGCGAAGAGCGTTCGCGTTCGCGCGCCAAATCCAGAAGCAAAGAGCCGGCACATATTATCAATGTCACCGGCGAGGATGGCGTGGTGCGGCCGCTCGACCTGGAGCGCCTGTCCGCATTGGTGCAGGATGCATGCGCGGGGCTGGGCGACGCGGTTTCGGCGGATGAGGTCATCAAGTTGACGATCAAGGATCTGTACGATGGTGTGGCGTTGCACGAGGTCCGCAAGTGCCTGGTGCTTTCCGCCCGATCGCTGATCGAAAAAGAGCCGGCCTACAATTTCGTAACGGCGCGCCTGCTGTTGAATACCATTTGCAGCGAGACGCTGGGCGAAGAGATCGCGCCGGGAGATATGGCGACGCGTTATGCGACCTATTTTCCGCAGTTCATCAAGCAGGGTATCGCGGCGGAATTGCTGGATTCGCGCCTCGGCCAGTTCGACTTGAAGCGTCTGGCCGGGGAGCTGGATGCGCAGCGCGATTTCCAATTCGGCTATCTCGGCCTGCAAACCCTGTATGACCGCTACTTCCTGCATATCGAAGGCAAGCGCATCGAGTTGCCGCAGGCCTTTTTCATGCGCGTCGCGATGGGGCTGGCGCTGAACGAGATCGACCGGGAGGCGCGCGCGGTGGAATTTTACCGGCTGTTGTCCAGCTTCGACTTCATGAGTTCCACGCCGACCCTGTTCAATTCCGGGTCGCAGCGTTCGCAATTGTCCTCCTGCTACCTGACCACGGTTGCGGATGACCTGGACGGCATCTACGAGGCCATCAAGGAAAACGCACTGCTCGCGAAATATGCCGGCGGCCTGGGCAACGACTGGACGCCGGTGCGCGCGCTGGGTGCGCATATCAAGGGTACCAACGGCCAATCGCAGGGCGTGGTGCCGTTCCTGAAGGTGGTGAACGATACCGCTGTGGCGGTGAACCAGGGCGGCAAGCGCAAGGGCGCGGTGTGCGCCTATCTGGAAACCTGGCATCTGGACATCGAGGAGTTCCTGGATCTGCGCAAGAACACCGGCGATGACCGGCGCCGCACCCACGACATGAACACCGCCAACTGGATCCCGGACCTGTTCATGAAGCGCGTCATGGAAGGCGGCGACTGGACCCTGTTTTCGCCGTCCAACGTGCCGGACCTCCATGACAAATTTGGCGCCGACTTCGAGCGCGCCTATGTTGGGTATGAAGCAAAAGCTGCCAGCGGTGAGCTCAAGCTGTTCAAGACGGTTCCCGCGGCCGGCCTGTGGCGCAAGATGCTGACCATGCTGTTCGAGACCGGTCATCCGTGGATCACCTTCAAGGATCCGTGCAATATCCGTTCTCCGCAGCAACATGTCGGCGTGGTGCACAGCTCCAACCTGTGTACCGAAATAACGCTGAATACCAACGACAGTGAAATCGCGGTATGCAATCTCGGCTCGATCAATCTGGTTGCGCACCTGTATCCCAAAGGCCACGAAAAAGCCGGGCAGATCGACCATGAAAAACTGCGCCGCACCGTCAATACCGCGATGCGCATGCTGGACAATGTGATCGACATCAATTACTACGCGGTCGACAAGGCGCGCAATTCCAATCTCAAGCACCGTCCGGTGGGACTGGGCATCATGGGTTTTCAGGACTGTCTGCACGAATTGCGCATTCCCTATTCATCCGATGCGGCAGTCGAGTTTGCCGACCGTTCCATGGAGGCGGTTTGTTACTACGCATATTGGGCTTCCACGGAGCTGGCTGAAGAGCGCGGCCGTTACGCGAGCTATCGGGGCAGCCTGTGGGATCGCGGCATCCTGCCGCAGGATACGCTGGAGTTGCTGCGCCAGGAACGCGGCGGCTATGTCGAGGTGGACATGTCGGCCAGCATGGACTGGGATTCGTTGCGTGCCCGAATCAAGCAATACGGGATGCGCAACTCCAATTGCATCGCCATTGCGCCGACTGCGACCATTTCCAACATCATCGGCGTGTCGGCCTGTATTGAGCCTACCTACCAGAATATTTTCGTGAAATCGAATCTGTCCGGTGAATTCACGGTCATCAATGATCGCCTGGTGGCGGACCTGAAGCAGCTGGGTCTGTGGGACGAGGTGATGATCGCCGACCTGAAATATTTCGACGGCACCCTGGCGAAAATCGACCGTGTACCCGCGGAGTTCCGTAGCCTGTATGCAACCGCGTTCGAGGTGGAGCCAAGCTGGCTGATCGAGGCGGCTTCGCGCCGCCAGAAATGGATAGACCAGGCCCAATCCCTGAATATTTACATGTCCGGCGTGTCCGGGCGCAAGCTGGACGAAACCTACAAGCTCGCATGGCTGCGCGGATTGAAGACCACTTACTACCTGCGCACGATGGGCGCGACCTCGGCGGAAAAATCCACCGGAAAGGCTGGCGCGTTGAATGCGGTTTCCACCCACCGCGGCGAGGCTGAGGAAGCCCAGTTTTGCTCGATAGACAACCCGGAGTGCGAGGCTTGCCAGTAGGCATCGCAGCCCGGGTTGCGATGCAGGCCGGCTCTTGCAAAGCAAGTTAGATCCCGAAGCGGCGGCTGGAGCCGCAACCGGGAAATGCGAAGCCTGTCAGTCATTGAGGGCTAAATGAAGTTGGCGTAAAGGAGAATTATCAGGATGCTGAATTTTGACGAAGAGATTAGCCCCGCAGCAATGCCATTGGGTATGATGCGCACTGCCAATTTTGGCGATGATACTGCCCGGCGCGAAGCACTCGTGCCAGAGGCAAAACGGGTGGATCCCTCAATTCAAAAGGCGCCTGCCGGCCGCATCCGCGTCGAAGACAAGCGCATCATCAATTGCAAGGCGGACGTCAACCAGCTGGTGCCGTTCAAGTACAAATGGGCGTGGGACAAATATCTGGCCGCCTGTGCCAATCACTGGATGCCGCAAGAGGTGAACATGACTGCGGATATCGCGCTGTGGAAAAGCGACAGGCTGAGTGCGGACGAGCGTCTGCTGGTCAAACGCAACCTGGGCTTTTTCACCACTGCGGACAGTCTGGCCGCGAACAACATCGTGCTCGGCACCTATCGCCACATCAGCAATCCGGAGTGCCGCCAATACCTGTTGCGCCAGGCGTTTGAAGAGGCGATCCACACCCATGCTTATCAATACATCGTGGAAAGCCTGGGGCTGGATGAGGGCGAAATATTCAACATGTATCACGAGGTGCCGAGCATACGCGCCAAGGACGAATTTTTGCTGCCGTTCATCGATACCCTGACCAACCCGGCATTCGAGACCGGCACACCCGAGGCGGACCGCCAGTTGCTGCGCAGCCTGATCGTGTTTGCCTGCATCATGGAAGGCCTGTTTTTCTACGTGGGCTTCGTGCAGATACTCGCCCTGGGTCGCCAGAACAAAATGACCGGCGCGGCGGAACAATACCAGTACATCCTGCGCGATGAATCCATGCACCTGAATTTCGGCGTGGACGTGATCAACCAGATCAAAATGGAAAACCCGCACCTGTGGACCTCGGAATTTCGCGAAGAAATTCGCGGATTGATGCAAAAGGGTGTGGAACTGGAATATGCCTATGCCGAAGACACCATGCCGCGCGGCGTGCTGGGCCTGAATGCAACGATGTTTAAAGAATACCTGCGCTTTATCGCCAACCGCCGCTGCCAGCAAATCGGTGTTGATGTGCTTTTCCAGGGGGCAACCAATCCGTTCCCGTGGATGGCAGAAATGATCGATTTGAAGAAAGAGAAAAACTTCTTTGAAACCCGTGTCACCGAATATCAAACCGGTGGCGCGTTGTCCTGGGATTAGTATAGCCGTCGTTCATGGGCGCATAACCCGCCCCGGGACGTTTAATGGCAGCGGGTTAAAGTGTACCGAGAGCAAAACGGCCTGGCTTATTAGTTAGGCCGTTTTGCTTTGGGAGAGCTGATTTGGCGAATTCCGATCAAGTCACTGAAACTCATGTGTGTCCTAATGGCGAGTCCCTGGATTCCGGGTTCAATCTGTCCAATGGTGGTCGTGGCGATAGAAGCCATGGCGGTTGCCCGCACAGTTTCAAGGCTAACGTCATACCAAGTTCAATTTCTGATTCAAAATGGTGTATTTCACGAAACAATAAAACGAGCGTGGGTGGTGTGCACGACTAAAATCCTGATTGTAAATTCACGCAATGGCCTGAACAGCAAACAGATGGTTCCAATTGAGACTGTGGCGGAGCAGATTCAATCTGGCGATCAAGGCATTCGAGGGTTGCAGGATCAACAGGGGAATTATCAAAGCCATGACTGGGGCGCTGTGGCACCGGATTGACGCCAGGTATCTTGTATCGCTACATACCCGGTTGGACGGGCGAATGGCTGCGATTGAAGCAGGCCGAATATTTACCAAGCATCGATATCACTTGCTAAACATAGAAGGAAGGGGGAGATAAAGTCTGTGAAAACGGGAAATACCCGCTGCGACTTTGCGAGCTTGTAAATTTGGATGGCCTGAAAAAATAATGCACAAAAAAAGGAAAAAAACAACAACTAATTGTTGACATTAACTACAAATCATATAAAGTTGCAAGTACAAGATGTAGTTCAATACTACATCGTTGGGTACTACCCCTAGTGCCCAACGCCACGCAATAAAGGATATTTGATTTGCACATACTTTACCTTCGAAAAGGAACCAAAGTTTGATGCTGCCTTTTGTGTTTTTGGCGCAATTTTTGAATATCGGGAAATCTTCTCAGGGTTTTTGCCCCTCCAAAAATTTGGTTGATCAACTGAAGCCGGTTTGGCCGGACGATCGAACAATCCGCAGATTTAAATCTAAGAGATAACTATAAATGATGCCTGCTTACTGGTTTCAGGGGTTAGTGCAACTCAAATTAGATTCTTGTCGGCGCTGGTTATGTTTCACAAATCGCATCAAGTGGCGGATTAATCCGCAAGAAAGTAGTAGAAGTTGTTGATTTTATTATCCCTTAAGGGCGGGCTTGTCTGGTCGTGAATGCTTAAGGTAATGGCTTTAGTCCTTGCTCGCAGTTGAGCAAGGACTGGAGGTGTAGGTGTAGTAATCGCAAGTGTTGTGTTTTTTAACTTTCAAAACTGAAGGAGAATTAAAATGGCAGCAAAGAAGAAAGCTAAACCAGCAGCAAAGAAGGCGGTAGCGAAGAAGCCGGCAGCAAAGAAAGTCGCTGCTAAAAAGCCAGCCGCTAAAAAGGCAGTAGCGAAGAAGCCGGCAGCAAAGAAAGTCGCTGCTAAAAAGCCAGCCGCTAAAAAGGCAGTAGCGAAGAAGCCGGCAGCAAAGAAAGTCGCTGCTAAAAAGCCAGCCGCTAAAAAGGCAGTAGCGAAGAAGCCGGCAGCAAAGAAAGTCGCTGCTAAAAAGCCAGCCGCTAAAAAGGCAGTAGCGA
>Ga0307377_10006534_pt1 | contig 12187 bp, 18 predicted proteins | sample TR3MG_FD_202535 | JGI IMG/M metagenome (GOLD analysis project Ga0307377, IMG submission 202535) | Soil microbial communities from Risofladan, Vaasa, Finland - TR-3 | ecosystem: Environmental > Terrestrial > Soil > Coastal area > Acid sulfate soil | place: Finland: Risofladan, Vaasa | collected...
CATAACTCGGCTTTCTGTGCCGCTGTCAAACCTGGTCGATAAATTCCTGCCATCACAAAACACTCCATCTTGCCGTTTAAGATAAAGTGTTGCGTCCATCAGTTGAGACCACCGGGGGAAAGCGGACTTAGTTCAGCTGCGCATCGCCACGGTCGGTCGATCTCAATTCCTCGATGGCCTTGATTATGCGTAGCCAAGTGCGCTGGCCGTCTAAGTCGCCTTTGTCGAGAAACTCATCGGCACGCATGGCCGCATGAATATGCGCCTCCGAACCGAGTTTGCGGATCATCAGGTTAGCGGTCCGATAGATGTCGCGCTCGGAGATCAAGACACCTCTACTTCCTCGATCAGCTCAGCTTCGTCGTTCTTCGGCGTGTTGACGCGTGTGCTTACTGGATGTGCCCGCATCTTTTCGTTGGGGAACTGTGTCTTTGCAAGGTCGGCAAGACTGTCTGTGTCGGCCTCGGTATCGAGCCACCCATCATAATCGTGCGGCTCAAGGATCGTAGGCATCCGAGGGTGGATGTGCGTGATGGTTTTGGCGGCCTCAGTCGTGATGATCGTGAAGGTCTCGATTGGGCCGTCGTCGCCTTTGTCCCATCGTTCCCACAGCCCAGCGAAGGCCCACAAGCCGTCAGTCGGAACGATGTGGTAGGGAACCTTGACCTCTGGCGTCTTCATCCATTCGTAAAACCCGGTCGAAGGGATCAGGCAGCGACGCTGTTTGTAGGCAGCGCGGAAGGATGGTTTCTCAGCGACAGTCTCTGAGCGGGCATTGATCGTCCTGTAGCCGATCTTGAGGTCCTTCGCCCAGAACGGGACAAGACCCCACCGCATCATGACGAGTTCGCGGTCTCCAGGCTCAGTCCGTCTGATTACCGGTGCGTCTTGGCTCGGCGCGATGTTGTAGCGCGCGCGGACGTTCCGAGGGGGTCCGAGTAGGTTGAAATACTCGAACAGGTCTTTCCATGGAGCATGCTGAGTGTAACGTCCGCACATCGTCGCTATTTACCATTGGTTCCGTGGCGTTCGATAGAAATGGCCGTCAACACCCTAGCTCGCGCAAGGAAAACTGTCGGCATTTGCTCGATGGATCAGGTTCCGCACCGTAGCGGGGTGCCATCGCCCGAAACGGGCGGTGAGTATCGAGGACGCCTCTATCGGGTCGCGCTCGGCCAGATCGGGTTTGTGGACCCGGCGCTCAGAATAATCGCCTCGCTCGCCCGGCAAGAAGAATTGCCATTGCTGACCATCAGTAAGGATCGCGAACGGCACACCCTCGTGGAACGCATATTCAACTCGGACTCGTAATCTCTTGCCATAGAGAGCCAAGCGCATCGGCTGCCTGCTCACGAGTTTGGCACCGCCTTAGCGTGGCTCGTTGGCGCTTGCCACTATCCAAAATCTCGTAGGCCACGACAAACCACGAGTCCTCGTCGTCATATGAGCGCTCGGTAGCCGAGGCGTGCTCGAGCACGAGACTTATACGATGCGGTGCCGTCTGCATCTTGTTGACCTTCTATTAGAAACCTGGTTGGGCTTGGCGAAACGGAACCGGGCCTAATTGACCGTTCGATCCGTGTCTGACCGGTAGGACCGGTTTGTTGAGATATTTTACCCGACCTTCCCCAGATGACATCCAAATTCGTGGAAATCGTACTACTGGTCCACCGCCAAGGGAACCTCAGCCATAGTGATCACGCGCTCCCCTGCGGCGGCCCGCCCATCGTCTTGATCTCGGCGATCTGACGCTCGATGTCAGCAACCGTTCGATGGTTCGGACGCGGCGCTCAATGCCGCCGTCTGATGGTGACGCGCGGCGGCGTCGAGGACGCCAGGTGCGGCGACCCGACGGCCCGCGCCTGATCTCGCCGCGCCGGTCCCGTGCAATTAATTTCACACTCCCGCCGACGGACACCGCCACCCGGATCGCTGATGCCCTCGACGCCATGACCGCGGCGGCGGCCCGCGGCGAGGTGGCGCTCGACGAGGCAGAGCCGCTGTCGACCCTCCTCCAGGGCGAGCTGCGCGCGATGGAGACGGCGGAGCTGGAGCGCCGCCTGGAGGCGCCGGAGGCCGCCTTGGAGGGCGAGGAGGGGGGATGAGGCCTGGGGGGGGGCGCGGCGCGCGCGGCGGAGGCTGGAGCGCCTGGTGACCGCGCTGGGCCGCCCCCTTGATACTGGCGAGCGAGGTGTACGGCTGGGGCGTGAAGGGAGACGCAACAAAGGCATCTGCCGTGCTCGGTATGGACCGCGAGGCGTTGGCCGCCGCCGAGGGGCCTGTCGAGCAGGCGGTGTTCCGCCACCTCGGCGACATGACGTTCCTGTAGCTAAATATCGACGACCAGCCCCGTCTGCATAGCCTGGGCGGCGTTATCGAGCGCAACGCCATATGAGGTCACTGTCCGATGCAATTAATTGCAATCTAAAAAGGGGTTATCCCTACTTGGCACCCACAGGGATGAGGGGCTCGTCGTCGTTAGCCGGGACCTTGCGTTCGTCCACGATCTTCGGGAGCTGCTCCTCCTTCTCGCCCTTGGGCCAATTGTCGCGCAGGCCAGAGTGCCGGTTCTTCGGGGGCGGTGCTGCCATGTCGTTCTCCTTCACCGGTAGTATTTCACATTCGGCGGAGCATCTCGGCGACGAAGTTCTCCAGGGCGGCCTCGATGGTCTACTTATGCGCGTCGGTTGCTGCCACAACGCCGTTGTTGAGACCGCCTTCTTGATCCGACAACTCGGGCCGCACTTCCCCGTGCCTGACATTGCGCGACGGATGCGCTGTTCGTCCTGCGGATCACGGGCTGTTCACACCCGCCCGAATTGGGAGACTATTGGGGACATCGCACGGCACTTGTAGGTTCGGTCGTGGGGCCGGTGGTGCTCATCGAGGGCGCGGAGCGGACCACCTACACGGGGCTGGACCTGTCGCACCTACGGGACCAAGATGGCGCGTAGGAGAGGAAGCCCCAATGGGAACACTGGAAGACCTTGTTGGGCTGTCCGGTGCACAGCTTGCGCGCATAGTCGAAGACATGCGGGATGCTGGGTCGGTCGGGCGGTTTGTCCAGAACAAGAAGGGTGAGTGGGACAAAACGCAAGGAGTACCACCGACTGGCACGCCTTACGTCGAGTTGATGGCGAACGGCGAAGTCCTTCGTTGGAACAACTCCATTGACGGAGATCAGACCTACCAACGGATGCTCGGGCCGATGAAGAAGCGGTAGCCCGAGCGGCGAGCCCTGACCGACTGCCCCCGATGCAATCCAAACGCGACATCTACCGCACCGCCAACGTCTTGATCCGCAAGCAAGGGTCGCATGCGCGCACCGTCGCCGCCAAGCGCGCGCAGGAGTTGCTCGATCAAGGTGATCTCGACGGGGCGGCGACTTGGAGGAGGATCATCAAGGCGGTCGAGGTCCTCCAGAATTCGGAATGGCCAACAGCCTCGCGGGTTCACTGACCCCGACGACAACAGCCGCACAACGTCCCGATCTACCAGTTCAGCGGCTGGCCTCACGATCAGCCCAACGCCCGGTCACCGCATCGCCGCCAGTCTCCCCGTATCCGCCATGATCCCTGAACGCGACATCTACCGCGCCGCCAACGTCCTGATCCGCGAACACGGCTCCGAGGCGACCATCCATGCCGCCATGCGCGCGGATGAACTCCTCGACGCTGGTGATCTTGATGGAGCGGCGGTGTGGAGGAAGATCGTAAAGGTGGTTGAGGAATTGCTCACGACCGAACGACCAACCGGCTCGATGGTTCACTGACTTAGGTGCCATGGAGCCATGAAAACCACACTTATCATCCTGACGAAGGTTGTAACTGCGATCTGGCTGAAATGGGGAACGCTCGATCCATGCTCAGCTTTGAAGAAGGGCGTGCGGAAGATGGCGATTGCCCACATGGCCATGGACGGGTCACGTAGCGGGGTGATGGGGGGCTTTTTGCTGTCTGCCACGGCTGATCGGGCGATTGATACTCTTGGTCCTGGTAAATGCATCGAGGTGCTCTGGCGCATCCACGTGGAGGGTGAGAGGCCGTTCAAGTAGAAAGCGAGCTCGGCTAGTCAACAACCCGCCACGCCCAAACCTCGACACGGGATGATCGGCTGGTCAACGGGAGGAGCGCGCCGGGTGGGCGGTGACCGCAGAGTTGTGCGATGATCCGCTCGATTAAGCGTTGTGCTCGATAGTGCGGAGCAGACCGATACTCAGAACACTGACCCTTGCCGCGTTGCTGCTGATGGCGGCCCTGCCGGTCTCGGCTGGGTATTTGGAGCTCCGACCGTGGCGGAAAGCCGCGACAGGATGCTGAACTGGATTGGCCGCCTTCTTTGCCGGTTCGGTTTCCACGACTACCAACTCATTGAGGTGGTCGGCACCTTTGGCGGAAGTGGTCAAGTGCAGAAGGTGGAATGTCGCCGCTGCGGATACGCCACCACGCGCTCAGGATGAAACTGTTTTGAAGGCGTCACGCCTGCGCTGGTCGCGAGACCGTCACGTCCCCCTCGCGCCAGGTGAATTTGTCCGCCCTCAACCGTCGGACAAGGTTCCGCACCGTGGCGGCGTGCCACCGACCGCCGCGGGCGGTGAGTATGCCTCGGTGGTTCAGCTCGCGGGCCATGGCGCGGTAGGACGTGTGGCCATCCGCCCTCACGTCCTCTAGCACGGGCGCCATGTCCTCGGCGAAGGCGTCCGCCCCAGCCCGCAGGGCCTCGACGGCCTCACGGTTGCCGCGGCCTCGGAGGTGCGCCGCGCCGTTGGGGTTGCCTAACCTCACGCCCCGCGCCTTGGCCACCGCCAGCGCGGCCTTGGTGCGCTGGGAGATCATCTCCCGTTCGTGCTCTGCGACCGCCGCGAGTATGTGCACCGTCAGCCGATTGGCCTGCGGGAAGTCCACCGCGACAAAGTCGACCCCGCTGTCCATAAGGTTCGAGATGAACGCGACGTTGCGGCTCAGCCGGTCCAGCTTGGCGATGAGGAGCGCGGAGCCGGTCACCTTGCAGCGGTGAAGGGCCTTCGTCAGCTCGGGCCTGTCGTCGCGCTTGCCGCTTTCGACCTCCACGTACTCGGCGACAAGCTCGCCCCGACCGCCTCTTAGGTGGTCGTCAACCGCCCTGCGTTGGGCCTCTAGTCCCAGCCCCGACCGGCCCTGCTTGTCGGTCGAAACCCGGTGGTATGCCACGAACTTCCCGTTCGCCATCCCCGCATCACCTTTCTGATAAGACCGCTTAACGAGCGTTTGGCAATTTTATACAGCATGCAATTAATTGCAATTCAGGTGTCGTCGGGGCTAAGGCCTGACGATGCGCCGCAAGGTCTGGTGGCAGCACCGGGTCAACCCATACGAAGTGGCGCCGCGGATCGTCCGTCAGGCTCGGCAGCCACGGTGGGCGTTTTGTTGGCGGGTCCGGTCGCTATGCGAATTTGTAGTCACATCGACCTTTTTCGGTGTCCTGTGATTGCCGTCATATCTGAACGATTTTTGGTCTTGGTAGAGTTCGATCAGATCAACCGATCAGCGCACTCCTCAACTGAGTGCGGTCCTCACCAAAGGAAAACCTGACCATGAACGTCAAAGCTCTTATCCGTATTGCCGCAGTCGGCGTGGCTCTTTCGATACCGGCGTCTCTCGGCGCAACCGCCTCGGCCTCGGCCCAATCCGGCGTGTTCGGCGGCAGTAACCTGCCGACACAGGGCACCAAGCGCATCGTGCGCGATCACCGTGGCCAGCCGAAACAGTATGCCCCCCCAATTTTGAGAAGGGTTCAATGTAGCCGCCACGTCTGCCGCTATATTCGGCCCATCGTCCGCGATCACCGGCGTCGCTAGAAATTACAAGGTCTGCCCGCGGACTGCTGACCGAAGCTGGCAGATAGTGTCTTGAGACGTCGCACCGGGGGAAGAACCACTTCCTCCGGACGCGCGCCGAGGTGAACGGCATCTCGATGCGATGCGGCATTGGGTCGTCTTAACAGGTGGCCTAGTGGCGGCACTCCGACGGTATTCTCCGCCAGATAAACAATTGGTTGTCTAGGAGGCTGTAGAAGCTTTCCCATTTTGGCAGGATGACCTGCGGCCCAAGCTGCAGGACACACTGTCCCAGTACGTGGGCGCACAGGCGCGGTTCGCCTTGCGACCCGACGTGCAGCAAGTGCAGGAGTGGCTTGCTCAGCAATTGGCCGTATCGTTCGCCGCAGATGCCGGTGGCGCGACCACGCCACTTCAGAGCATGGGCGACGGCTGGCAGAGCTTGGTCAGACTTGCGGCGCTGGACGTGCTGAGCCAATACCCCGGCCAGGTGGCGGACCGGGTAGTAGTCCTGGCGGAAGAACCGGAGACGCACTTGCACCCACACTTGCGACGCAAGATGCGCGGCGTGCTGGAGCGGCTCGCAGCCCAGGGCTGGACGGTGCTGACAGCCACGCACGGCCCGGAATTCATCAGCTTCGCGCAGCCGCAGGTAGTCGTGCGGCTTTGGCGGCGGGGCGATGACGTGGCCAAGGGCGTGTTCGACACAACCACGACCACCGATGCCGTCAAGTTCCAGGAGCGACTGGACGAACGCGGCAACCACGAGATGCTTTTCGCCCACCGCGCGGTGCTCTGCGAAGGCAAGAACGACCCCTGGGCGATCCGGTCGGCCCTCGCGAAGCTGGACCCAGCCTGGACCTGGATGCGCGCAGCGTCAGCTTGGTGGACACCGGCGGCGTCGGCAATGTGCCCGACTACGCTGACGTTGCGAAGCGGTTGGGCATGCCGTGGTGCGCGGTGACGGATGAAGACGTGCTCCCGGACGGAACCATCAAGCCAGCCGCCAAGGCGGCGCGCGACAAGTTGGGGCGTTTGCTTGGACCGGGGGACCAGTCGGTGATGTGGTCCGTTGATCTGGAAACCTGCCTGAGTGTGCCGCCGCGTCAGAAGGCCACACCGGATTGGCAGGCGGTGAACACAGATGGGAAGTCGTTGGCCCAGCTACAGCGCGACCACCCGGACTTCGTGGCCACGTGCCAGGCGATACTGCGATGGCTGGCTTGATAACATACGCCGGACGAATTGCGGCCCCTGTTGCGGCAGGCCGAACCGCGCCAGCCCGCGGCGCACGGGCAAATTGCGGCGCGTGCCCCGGTACTTGAGGCTCTGGCGCTGGCCAGTGGTACATCAAACTGGTACAAAACCGACCCGCAATGGGAGCATCGCTTGGGCTAAACCGTTGAAACACAACGGCTCGAAAAATGTCCGTCGTTTCCCCTAGGGGACGCCAGAATTTCGTTGCCGGTCCGCGGCGCCGGGCAGCCATTTCTGAGTAAATCAGCGCAGCCGAGGCGAATGCTTGTTGACACCGCGTTGACACGAACGAAACAAGGGCCTAGCGATTTCTCGCTAAGCCCTTGATTTGATTGGAGGGCGATGGGGGACTCGAACCCCCGACCCGCTGATTAAGAGTCAGCTGCTCTACCGACTGAGCTAATCGCCCGCATATGCAGTGGCCTCGGATATAACAAAGGGCTGGAGTCTTGTCGAGCCGGCTGGATATAGGGCCGTGACGGCCGACGCACAAGAGGCCAGGCCGCGCTCGTCATCTATGCGCCACGACGACGTCGCACTCCGCCGATCGCGGCGTCATATTTCGTCATCGAAGCGGCCTATCCGGGCGTCCCGGTTGATATAGACCGACAACACCAGGCCAAACCCGAACATCAGGGTCAGCATTGCCGTGCCGCCATAGGAGATGAGCGGCAGCGGCACGCCAACAATCGGGAAAATCCCGGTCACCATGGCGATGTTGATGAAGACATAGAGGAAGAAATTGACCGACAGGCCGAGGGCGAGCAAGCGTCCGAACTGGTTGCGGCTGCGCAACGCGATGACGATGCCATAACCAATAATCCCCGCGAAGAGCGACAACAGCACCAGCGCTCCCATCATGCCAAACTCCTCGGCCAGTACCGCGAAGATGAAGTCGGTCTGGGATTCCGGAATGAACGACAAGTGGCTTTGGCTGCCCTGCAAAAAGCCCTTGCCCCAGACCCCGCCGGAGCCGAGCGCGATCTGCGACTGGGTGCTGTGATAGCCCGAACCGAGCGGATCGCTTGCCGGATCGAGAAAGCTCAGGATGCGTTTGCGCTGGTAGCTATGCAGCACGCTCCAGACAATCGGCATCGCGGCCAACCCGGCCGCGCCCGCCACGGCGAATTTCCATGCCTTTACGCCGCCAGCGAACATGACCGCCAAACCGACCGCGCCCAGAAGCGCCGCGGTGCCGAGATCGGGCTGTTTCAGGACCAGCGCGATCGGCATCGCAATCATGATCAGCGGCACGATCAGCCGGGTCGGGCGGGCTATGTCCTCCAGGGCCGATTTGTGGAAATACCGTGCCAGCGCCACAACCAGGGCGATCTTCATCACCTCTGAGGGCTGCACGCGCAGAAAGCCGAAATTGATCCAACGCTGGGAGCCGCCCGAGACCAGCCCCATCACTTCAACCGAGACGAGTAGCAGCAAGGCCGCGCCGTAGATGACATAGGCGTGGCGCAACCAGAATCGCAGATCGACCATGGCCGCGCCAAACATCACCAACAGGCCGAATGAGAACCGCACGATCTGGCGGGATGCCCAGGGATCGAACTTGCCGCCACCGGTTGAATAGAGCGCGGCGAAGCCGATCCCGGCGGTCACCACGATCAGGAAGACGAGCCCCCACGTGACCTCACGCAGACGGGCAAGGACCGAAATATGTTCGCGGTAACGGCCGGAGAACTCCATCATCGATCAGCCTCCGCCGCCGCTGGCAGCATCGCCGCGCTGCCTAGCCGATGGCTTTGCCGTGGGCTTGCGCTTCAGGCCGGGTCTCACGGCCGCCGCTTTTTTCTCTTGGCTCTTTTTCTCGACTGTCGGATTCAACCGCTTCTGGGTCTCCATGAGAACGTCCTTGGCAATCGGGGCGGCGGCACGTGAACCGCCGCCGCCATGCTCGACGATGACGGCGCACGCGAACCGCGGCGCGTCATGGGGCGCGAAAGCAACAAAGAGCGCGTGGTCACGCAGCTCCCAAGGCAAATCCTTGTTCTTCCGCACACCGCGCGCACGCTCGGCCCTGGTAATCCGGCGGACCTGGGATGTGCCGGTCTTGCCCGCCATCCACTGGCCTTTTTCGGTGATCCGGGTCCAATAAGCCGTCCCGCCCGGCTCGTTGACGACCCCGATCATTGCCTTCCTTATGAGATCAAGAGACTTCTTGGAGACACCGATCGGCTTGAAGGTTTGCTTGGCTCGCGCGCCGATCTCACGCCCGTCGATATCATCGCGCGCGAGCCGGGGCGCCACCGCAAAGCCGCCATTGGCGATCCGCGCCGTCATTACCGCAAGCTGCAATGGGGTCGACAGCACATAGCCCTGACCAATACCTGCAACCAGTGTTTCGCCCGGGTACCAGGGCTGTTTCATCGCCTTCATTTTCCAGGCGGTCGATGGGATCGAGCCCTTGCGCTCGCCGGGCAGATCGACGCCGGCCAGCTCACCAAGGCCCAGCCTGCGCGCCATCGCCGCAATCCTATCAACACCGACTTTGAGAGCGACGTTGTAAAAGTAGACATCGCAGCTCTGCTTGATGCCCTGGTAAAGATTGACCATGCCGTGACCGCCGCGGCGCCAGCAGTGGAAACGCGCATTGCCGATGTGTTTGAAGCCAGGACAGACAAAGCCGGTGTAGGGCGTGATCACGCCGGCCTCCAGCGCCGCCAGCGCCACGACCATCTTGAAGGTCGAACCGGGCGCGTATTGTCCCGCAATGACCTTGTTGGTCATCGGCGCCTTGGGGTTGGAAAGATATTTCCGCCACAGCTTGCGGTCGATGCCCTCGCCAAACACCTCCGGATCGAAGGCCGGGGTCGAAGCAAGCGCCAGCACGTCGCCAGTATGGATATCCATCACCACTGCCGCGCCGCTCACTTCCTTCAACCGCTCTGCCGTGAATTTCTGCAGTTCGGCATCGAGTGTGAGCACGAGCTTATTGCCGGGTTTGCCGCGCTTGCGCGACAGCTCACGGATCACCCGGCCATGGGCGTTGATCTCAACCTGGCGCGCCCCGGCATGGCCGCGCAGTGCAAGATCATAGGTTCGCTCAATTCCGTTCTTGCCGATGCGGAATTCCGGCAGTTGCAGGAGGGGATCACCGGTCTGTTCTTTCTCCTCCACCGCCGCGACATAACCGATCACATGGGCGGCGGCCTGCCCATATGGATAGCGCCGCGCCAAGCCCTGTTCGATATAGACGCCGGGCAAGTCAGGTGCGTTGACCTCGACCTGCGCAACCTGTTCCCAGCTCAGGCTTCGTCGGATCGCCACCGGCACGAAACGGGGCCGGCGCCTGATCTCCTTCAAGATGCGCAAGCGTTCGATACGATCGAAGTGAATGATGTTTTCCAGCACATCGAGTGTGCGCCGGATATTCTTGATACGCTCGGCGACAATGACCGCGCGGAATTCCTGTTGGTTGGAGGCGATCTCCCGGCCCGTGCGATCGACGATGAGGCCGCGCGGCGGGATCGTCAGGCGCAAGCTTATGCGGTTCTCCTCGGCCAGCGTCTTGAAGCGCTTGCCGCGAACGATTTGGAGATCGTAGAGACGCCAGGTGAGAACCGCGAACATCAGCGCCTGGCCGCCGACCAGGATCGTCGCACGGCGGGAAAACATTCTATGGCGCTCTATATCGGGATGCATGGGAGCGCTTCAGGCCGGCTTAAGGAGGGCCTGGTCAACCCGCAGAAGGAACCAGGACAAACACGGATAGAGCGCGATCGCGAGCAATACGCGTAGCGCCGGATCGCCCAGCGAAAGGAACTTTTGCGCGATCGCGGCCATCAGCAACCAGCGCAAGAACTCAAAAGCCGCCACAACGATCACAAAAATGACCCAGTGGATCGCAAATCCCCTTTCGGCCAAATAGCGTCGCTGCGGTCGCATGAAGGCGGAAACCAATAGAAGCATAAGCGCGTTGAAACCCAGGGTACCGCCGGTCAGCGTGTCGATCACGAGCCCGATCAGAAATACCGTCCAAAAGGGAAGCAATTCCGGCCGGTGGAGCGACCAGTAATAAATCGCCATCACCGGAAGCATTGGCGCGAGTTCAGCGAATCCAGGTATCGGGAGATGCATCAACGCGACCAGCACCAGCACCAATGTCACCGCAACCGGTGCGGTCTTGCGAACCAGATCGTCGAGCACATGGGTAAGCGGCGCCTTCATTTTAGCTGCCGCGCAGCACTTGGCGAGGCCGGGACAAGCCCTTTTGTCTCGTAGTCGATGACACGAACGAATTCGATCCGCGACCAGGAAACATGCGGACGGACGCGCAGGTATCCGCCATCGGACGCAGCGACGATACCGACCGGAATGCCCGGCGGCAGAACGCCGTCATGACCGGAAGTCACGACCCGGTCGCCCGGTCGCACCTCGGTGTCCTGCGGCAGGTAAAGCAATCGCGGCGCGCTGGTATTGTCGCCAGCAAGGATCGCGCGGGAGCGGGTGCGCTGGACACGCACCGAGATCCGCGAGTTGAGATCGATGAGCAACAGGACGCGGGCCGATCGCTCACCGACCTCGGTCACACGGCCTACCAGCCCTTCGGCGGTTACCACGGCCAGCCCACGACGCACGCCGTGCGCAGTGCCCGACGCAATCAGGAAGCTTCGTACGAATCCGCGGCCGGCGTCGGCGATGATCCGCGCGGCGATCGGCCGGCCCTCATTCATTCGCGGCGCACCCAGGAGCGAACGCAATGAGCGGTTCTCGGACTCGATCTGAGCCGCACGCACACGGGTTGCACGAAGCGTTTCGATTTCCGCACGCAGCTTGGCATTATCTTCGCGAAGCGAGGAGGCGGTTGCCATCGCGCCCAGCCAGCCCGACACCGAATCGACGGGGCGCGAGATGGCGGCGAGGATTGGTGCAAAGGCGTCGACAACCTGCGCGCGCATGCGACTGGCGAAGGGCGAGTTTGCTTCGCTGAGCGCGATCAATCCGATCGCGATCAGACTCAACGCCATGAAAGCAAAGCGCTGCGTCCAAAGCTTTACGGGTTTTGCTACTCGGAGTGCGGAGCCGCGGTTTATCACGTCGTCGCTTTCAGGCTTTCAGCGTCAACCTGCCGAGCCGCAAGCCCCCGGGCCCCCCAGCCCTGCA
>Ga0307377_10006536_pt1 | contig 12184 bp, 8 predicted proteins | sample TR3MG_FD_202535 | JGI IMG/M metagenome (GOLD analysis project Ga0307377, IMG submission 202535) | Soil microbial communities from Risofladan, Vaasa, Finland - TR-3 | ecosystem: Environmental > Terrestrial > Soil > Coastal area > Acid sulfate soil | place: Finland: Risofladan, Vaasa | collected...
ACGACGAACACGCGGGAGCGCAGGACCGGTTCATCATGACCGGACGGGTGTTGCCCGAACTGGCCGAGAAGATGGGGCTTGCCGGCTTCGCCGGGCGCGCGAGCGGCGTCAAACACGACCTGCGCGTCGATTATCCGATGCCGCCCTACGACCAGGCCGGGGTGCGCATGGCCACGCAGACGCGCGGCGACGTCGCCGCGCGCGTGTCGGTACGATTCGACGAGATCTTCGAGTCGATGCGCCTGGTGCGGATGTTCGCCGGCCAGCTTGCGCCGGGAGAGATTCGCTCCGCAGTCGCGAATTGCCCAGCCGGCAACTGCGGCATCGGCTGGGTCGAGGGCTGGCGCGGAGAAGTGCTGATCGCACTCGAAAGCGCCGACGCCAACCGGATTCATCGCGCGCATGCGCACGATCCGTCGTGGCAGAACTGGCCGCTGCTAGAGCGTGCCGTCCTCGGCAATATCGTTCCGGACTTTCCGCTGATCAATAAATCGTTCAATCTCTCGTATAGCGGACACGACCTCTGAGATGTATCAATTGCTCAAGCAAATTGCCAAAACCGGTATCGTCAGCGAACCGCCGCCGCTGCCGGACGAAGCCCTGCGCCAGATCGAGCAGCAGCTCGGCGAGGCGACGCTCAAACACTTCGGACGCGCACTCGCCATTCGCCATGTCGACGCCGGTTCCTGCAACGGCTGCGAGCTGGAGATCCATAGCATGAACGGTCCTTATTACAACCTCGAGAAACTCGGCATCAAGTTCGTCGCCAGCCCGCGGCACGCCGATTTGCTGCTCGTGACCGGACCCGTGTCGCGCAACATGGAACTCGCGCTCAAGCGCGCCTACGATGCGACGCCGGAACCCAAGCTGGTGGTCGCGATCGGCGACTGCGGTTGCACCGGCGGCATCTTCGGCGAGAGCTACGCAAGTTGCGGGCGCGTGTCCAATGTCATTCCGGTGGACGTGGCCGTGCCCGGGTGCCCACCTACGCCGACTGCGCTGATGCAAGGCATACTCACCGCGATCAGCGCGGGCGGCCGCGGCGGCGACTGACCGCGCTTTGCGGCGCGACCCCCTCCACGTCGCGCGCACATCGATTCCTCCTGCATTTCGAACGCGGCTGGTCGCGCCGGCACGGCAGGCCGCTTCATCGCAGTGCCTGTCGAAGCGTATTGCAGTTGCGCGCGCTTTCATATATAAACAATCGCAGGCACGGGCGGCCGCAAAGGCCGCAGGGCGGCAACTCAAGACCGCAGTACCACAATTCAAAATCGAGCATGCAGAAAAAAAACGCCTCTTTTTCGGGCAGGATGCTGATGATCGGTTTCGGCGCCGTGGGCCAGGGGTCGCTGCCGCTGATCCTGCGCCACATCGACATGAGGCCGACGCAGATCGCGGTCGTCACCGCCAACGAACTCGGCAAAGAGATCGCCGCCGAGTACGGTGTGCGGTTTCAGGTCGAGCCGCTGACGCCGGACAACTGCGCGGCCATTCTCGCGCGCGAACTCGGCCCGGGCGACTTCCTCGTCAACGCCTCGTTCGACGTCTCCAGCGTGGCCCTGATCGATTGGTGCCAGCAGCACGGCGTGCTCTATATCGATGCCTGCATCGAGCCCTGTCCCGGCGGCCATACCGACGCTTCGGTGCCCGCCAACCGCCGCTCGAACTACGCTTATCGCGAGTCGGCGCTGGCGCTGCGCGCGAAATACCCCTCCGGGCCGACCTGCGTGCTCATGCATGGCGCCAACCCCGGCCTGGTTTCGCATCTGGTCAAGCAGGCGCTGCTCAATCTCGCCGGCGACCTCGGCGTCGAGGCCGGCACGCCGCGCAGTCGCGAGGCCTGGGCGCAACTGGCAGCGCGGCTGGAAGTGAAGGTCATCCACGTGTCCGAGCGCGACCACCAGACCAGCCGCGTGCGCAAGTGCAACGGCGAGTTCGTCAACACCTGGTCGAGCGAGGCGTTCTGCGGCGAGGCGCTGCAACCGGCCGAACTCGGCTGGGGCACGCACGAGCGCAACTGGCCGCCTGATGGCCGCGAATACGGCTTCGGCAGTGGCGCCGCGATCTACCTCGACCGTCCCGGCGTCGCGACGCGCGTGCGCTCCTGGGCGCCGCACGAAGGCTCGTTCCACGGCTGGCTGATTTCGCACGGCGAGGCGATCTCCATTCCTGATTACCTGACTGTGCGCGAAAACGGCAAGGTAATCTACCGCCCGACCTGCCACTATGCCTACCACCCCTGCGATGACGCCGTGTTGTCGCTGCAGGAATTCGCCGGCAACGGCTGGCGCTTTCCGCCGCGCCAGCGCCTGCTGCGCGACGAGATCGATGCGGGCTTCGACGAACTGGGCGTGCTGTTGATGGGCCACAAGAAAGGCGCCTATTGGTACGGCTCGCAGCTGGGCATCGAGGAGGCACGCAAGCTGTGCCCGTACAACAACGCCACCAGCCTGCAGGTGAATGCCCCTTATGTGGCGGCCATCGTCTGGGCGCTGAACCACCCCAAGGCCGGCATCCTCGAACCGGACGAACTGGACTACATGGCATTGCTCGAAATGTCCGCGCCTTATCTCGGAAAACTGGTCGGCGCGTACACGGACTGGACCCCGCTCGCCGGCCGCAGCAAACTGTATCCGGAGGACATCGATGCCTCCGACCCCTGGCAGTTCCGCAACTTCCGCGTAAGCTGACCGGCGCGGCGCGCTCACCTCGCGGCGCGCAAGCTGCCTTTCGCGGCAGGGGTTGATGTACGTCAAATCGACCGACCTGCACTCGTTTAACATGCCCGGAACGACCGCGTGCCACCGTTAGCGGCGGATCATTGCGCAAGCACGGGAGCGAGAAAATCCAAGCCATACACAGGGGCGTTATTGCGGCCGCCCGGGGGAGCAGCGGCCGCGCGTGGCATGTCGCCATTACCGAGGAGACGCGTTCCACCAAACCAAGAATATAAGCGCAGTCCGAACGGCACAAAGCGACGATCACCCGCGTCTGCAAAAGACCGGAAGCAGTGCGTTGCCGTGCTCGGAGCAGGACCGGGATGCCGTTTATCTAACCGAGGAATCGAAGGCCATGCGTTTTTCAAGAATTGCAGTCTGGATTATGGCGGGGGTCATTGGTGCAGTGGGAGCATCCGTCATTTGGCCCGGGTCGGCGAACGCTGCGGACGCCGCCGCCAGCAAGCCGGCCGAGAAAGTGGTCGGAAACCCCGACAACGACCTGTGCCTGGGCTGCCATGGAACCGAAGGCTTCCAGACGCCGGGGCCGGACGGGAAGATGCGCGACCTCTATATCATCAAGGACAAGTTCGGCAACAGCGTCCACGGCAAGCGGCTGTGCACGGAGTGCCACAAGGACATTACCGAAATTCCGCACCGTCCCGGCATAACGCACAAAGTGAGCTGCGTCACCTGCCACGACGCATTGTGGGAAAAAGCGGAGAAGGAGAACAAGACCCACACCCCGGAGAATGCGACGCTGGGCATCGTGGTGAACCAAATTAACCGGTACATGCAATCGATCCACGCGCGTCCGAACAGGGACGACCAGTCGCGCACCAACGCGACCTGCTACAACTGCCACTCTCCGCACTATATCTATCCTCCCGGCACCCCGCAATTCGAGGCGTGGCGGATGAACATTCCGAACATATGCGGAAAATGTCATGCCAAGGAACGCGCGCTGTACGGGACCTCGATACACGGGAAGCTGGTGCTCGAAGACAAGATCGCGGCGGCACCCGTCTGCTCCAACTGCCACAGCGCCCACGACATCGAAAGTCCGTCAGAGAACGCAACCAAGCTCGCCATCACCCAGAACTGCGGCAATTGCCATCAGGAGAAACTGAAATCCTACCGTGAAACCTATCACGGCCAGGTCGAGAAGCTGGGCTACGCCTATACGGCCAAGTGCTTCAACTGCCACGGCAGCCATGGCATCCAGGCCGTGGATGATCCGAGGTCGATGGTCTATCCGACCAACCGCCTGCATACCTGCCAGCAGTGCCACAAAAATGCGACCCGCGGGTTCACCACTTTCGAGCCGCACGGCACGCCCCACGATTTCAATCGCTATCCGTATATCTGGATCGCATCCAAATTCATGATGATGCTGCTGGCGGGCACGTTTGCGTTCTTCTGGACGCATACAGCGCTGTGGTTCTACCGCGAGTACAAGGATCGCCAGGCGCGTAAGACGCGGCCGCATGTGCGCACCGACGAACTGCCGCCGGGCAAATATTTCCGGCGCTTCCCGCTGCTGTGGCGGGCTGCCCACCTTACCTTCGCAGTGAGCCTGATGATTCTGGCGCTGACCGGCATGACGGTGCTCTACTCCGGCACCGCCTGGGCGCCCATCGTCGCTCACGCCTTCGGCGGCCCGAAGGTAATGGCAATCGTACACCGCACCTTCGCGGTCATCTTCGCCAGCGTATTCATCGGTCACCTGATCTATGTCGTTCTGCGCCTGCGCAAGAGCTGGAGAACCTTCCAATGGTTCGGGCCCAACTCGCTGGTTCCGCGCTGGCAGGACCTGTGGGACATCCTCGCCATGTTCCAGTGGTTCTTCGGCCTCGGACCACGTCCGGTGTTCGACCGCTGGACCTACTGGGAGAAGTTCGACTATTGGGCGCCGTTCTGGGGCGTGACGATTATCGGCATGACCGGTGTCATGCTCTGGTTCCCGACCGTGACCGCTTCGTTCCTGCCCGGCTGGGTGTTCAACGTGGCGACGATCTTCCACGGCGAGGAGGCGCTGCTGGCCGTCCTGTTCCTGTTCACCGTGCACTTCTTCAACAATCACTTCCGGCCGGACAAATTCCCGCTGGACGTGGTGATGTTCACCGGCTCGGTACCGCTGGAAGTGTTCCGCCACGAGCATACGGTGCAATACAACCGCCTGGTCGAAACCGGCGAACTGTCGAAGTACCTCGTGGACGAACCGTCGCGGCCGATGACCCTGGGATCGAAGATACTGGGCTTCTTCCTGATCGCATTCGGCTTGACCCTGCTGGTCCTGGTGCTGACCGGATTCATCGGCGGCATGCTGGGCTGACGCAGCCGACACCGCAGCGCCCGGCCGATGACGTCGGGCGCTGCGCGCATGGGGCCGGACTGTATTTTCGCTGCTTAACGGAATAGAATATAAGCGTATGCAAGCGGGCCAAACAACGTCGGCTAGGGGTTGCTCCGCAAAGCTCGCGGATGTTCAGGCAAGCACGAAAGTCCACTAAGCCACTTAACTTCGAGATTACCGATGAAAAATTCGATTTTGGGCGTTATCGCATTATCCGCACTCTCGGTGACGCTGATCGGGTGCACGAACAAGACGGCGCCGGCGCCCCAGGCCCAAGCGCAGGCGGGCAATGCCGCCGCGGGCAAGATCATCGCGCAGCGCGACTGCAAGGCGTGCCATGGACTCGACGGCAAAGGCGCCGCTCCGGGAATTCCGAATCTCGCAGCGCAGCGGGAGGCCTATCTGTTCGACTCCCTGATGGAATACAAGAACGGCAAACGCCCTCATGCCGCCATGACTTCGTGGAACATGGGCGAAACGGATCTGCACAATCTGGCCGCCTACTACGCCAGCCTGCCGCCGGTCTCCAATGCCTCGGCTACCGACGTCAAACACTCGTCCCCCTATGAAAAAGGCAAGGCGGAGGCCGCCGTCTGTGCCAAGTGTCATGGCTCGGACGGCAACAGCACAATTCCCGGCACGCCCAGCCTGGCCGGCCAGCAGCCGCATTATCTCGTCGCCGCGATCCAGGAGTATCACCAAGGAGAACGCGCAAAAACTGCGATGGGAATAGATCTGAGCAATTTGGATAATCTTGATCTGGAAGACCTGGCGCTGTATTTCGCGTCTCAGACTCCGATCAAGCGCGCCGCGCCGACTCACGGCGATCCCGCCGCGGGCGAAGCCGCCAGCGCAATGTGCGGCGGTTGCCATGGCGTGCACGGCGTGAGCGTCGATTCCGAAACACCCAGCCTCGCCGGTCAGGATGCCGATTACCTGGTGAAGGCGATCAAATCGTACCGGACAACGCGCAAGAACTGGGGTATGGAGCGTTATGTCGCCGGCTTGACCGACAAGGACGTCGACAATATCGCCGCGTATTACGCGACGCAGCAACCCAAGGCGGCAGACAAGGTGCCGACGTCCACCGAGGAACTGGCGGCGAAATGCGATCGCTGCCACGACCAGCCCGCCAGCCCGACAATGGCGGCGCCGAAGCTGAAAGGACAGAACAAGGACTATCTGGTGATGGCTCTCAGGGCCTATCGCGACGGCAAACGCGCAAGTTCGGCCATGCACGCGATGAGTTTCCCCTACAGCAACGCGATCATAGACAGTATCGCGACGTGGTATGCCAACCAGCCGGCGAAATAAGCCCTGGTCCAGCGCCGGCGATCTTCGTCAACTGAGCCGGCAACGCGCATCCCGATGACGCCTGCGGCGCGTAAGCGCTGCAGGCGTTTGTTTTTCAGCACCATCGCGAGGGCTGCGCCCGATTGCAGCAGGCGGATTCCAGCGGGCAATGACCCCGTCCATTGGCCTGAATCCTTGGTCCGCTGAGCAGATGCGCGTAAGGCAAGAGTATGCGGAACACCGACAGCCTATCGAAAAGCGCATCCCGTAGCGCAACAGACGCGTCGTTCTTTTTCGCTCTCGGTGGAAGGCGTCTTGCAACAGCGCTGACCTGGTGAAAACCAAGCGGAGGCGTCGCCTCCTTTTCGATAGGCCTGGCGCAAGAAAAGAAACAGCCCGGACAATGCCGGGCTGCCGGGATCAGCGATGCGACCGATTGGCCGCGAACGCCATCAACCGATGACCGAGGCCTCGCCCTCGCGTCTTTGCACAACCGCTTTCGGGGTTTTCCCGATCCACATCTGGTACATGGAAATGAACCACATCGTGGCAAAGCTCACGCCCTGCACGGCGCCCGCGCCCATCGTCGCCCACGCGAACGGATGATATATCTTGACCAGATACCATGAACTGATGTCGATCGCGATGCAAACCAGAGGCAGGCCCATGATCAGGCATTTGAGCCACACCGGTCGCACGTAGGCGTGGCTGAAAATGAGGCCCACGATGAAGAAGATAAAGGTCATTCCGAACAGGTGAATGTGCGAAACCCGCACCAGCGTGAAGATGTTCGCTCCCGTGTCCTGTTCGGTTACCTTCTTGATGTTGTCGTAGCTGCTGAAGTTTGGAATATGCGGGTTGCTGCCGTCATGGCACATCATGCAGCGCTTCTCGATGACCGGCCGGATGAAGGTTTCATAGGTCGCGCGATCCGCGCCCTTCTGCGCCCAGCGCACCAGAGCGTTCGCCTCCTCGGGAGGCAGCATGGTCGACATCGGCCCGCGCAGTGCCGCTTCGAGAGTCGAACCTTTTCCGCTGCCGGCGTAGGCGATGACCAGATCCTGTTCATCGAGCCCCGGTTTTCCATCGCGCCCGGCATAGGTGTGAACCAGGTAAATGATGGCGAACAGGTAACCCATGCCGAGTATGCACAGCGCGCCCGTGTACAGGATGCGCATGCTCGGTGGCAGTTCCGAATAATGGTTATACAGCCGGTGCAGCGGGGCTACGCTCATGATGGTTTCCTTTGACTATTTTGTGGGACACGCAAGTCCGGCAACATCCGGGCGCCGCAGGTCCCCCCCTTAAAATTGTTGCAGCGATCATGCTTTTCCGACAGAGCCGCGACGGCATCGGCGCAGCGGTCTTCAACTCCGACGTTCACTTCGAAGACAGCGGGATGTATACGACCGCCCGCGCTTTCTGCCGCGAGTAATGCGCGGCGAGGGCCTCGATTTCAGTGTCGCTCACCCCGTCCAGCATTGCGTTCATCGTCGCGCTCCTGCGGTCGCCCCTGCGATAGGCGTGCATTACCCGCTCCAGGTATTCGTCCCGCTGCGCCGCGAGTGCCGGAATCTTCGGGCTGGTGCTGTTGCCGTTGACGCCATGGCAACGATCGCAGCGCTGCGCCATTTCCTCCGTCGTGAGCGGCATGCGCACCTTGGGCCGCTGCGGCATCTGGTTCGCGTAATAGGCCGCCAGATCCTTGATCGTGCCCGCGTCGACCGAGGAGGCAGGCGCCTTCATCAGCTCGTCATGGCGTGCTCCGTCCTTGTAGCTCTTTATCGCAGCAGCCAGATACTGCGCATCCTGGCCGGCGAGACTGGGCGCGGTCCCGATGCTCACCCCGCCTTCGCCGTGACAACCGGCGCAGGCCACGGCAGCGCTCTTGCCCGCGGCCTGATTGCCCGGCGAAGGTGTCTTGGCCTTGCCGGGCTTCTGCAAAGCGAAGTAAAGCGCGATGTCGTCGAGTTCGGTATCGGTGAGCGCCGAAACCAGCGTCTTCATCATGTCGTTCTTGCGCTGGCCGCTCTTGTAGGCCTTGACCGCCGCGACGATGTATTTCGGGTCCTGCCCGGCCAGGTTCGGCATTCCGGGAGTACTGCTTACCCCGCCCGCGCCGTGACAGCCCTCACAACCGGACGCGGCCGCCTTGCCGGCACTGACCGGGTCAGTCTGGGGCACAGGCTTGCCGCCGGCCGCGGGTTGCGCCGGATCGAGGCTGGCGTAGTAGGCCGCGACCTTGACCAAGGCGTCGTCGCTCAGGAACTTGACTGCGTTGTTCATGGGCGTATTGCCGCGCCCACCGGACTGGTACACGCGCAATTCCGTGTAGAGGTACGCCGGACGCTGACCCGCAATATTCGGCACGCTCTTATCCTTGCTCTTGACGATGCCGTTCAGACCGTGGCAGCTGGCGCAGGTCGCTTCGGCTACGCGCTTGCCCTCGGTGATGTCCTGGGAGGTCGCAAACACGGCGCGCATAGCGCCGCTGGGAGCAGAATCGGCGGTGGCCGCCGGCGCGACAGTTGCCACCGTGGCCCCCGCAATCACTATACCCATCGCCGCGAATGTAAAGGCAACAATCCGTCCACTTTGCTTCATCAACGTTCCCTCGCTCGATCATCCAAGTCTGCAATATCCCCTCAGCGCGAGCCGAAACTTCGCTGGATTTCGCCGCTCAAAAATTGGGGGTAAGCCTTACGGTACGCGTCTTATGCTTTGCCAGCCAGCATAGGGGCGAATTTTAACATGAACCTGGAATATTGGCAGGTTCGATAGCGCCATTCCGCTAGACGCGACAAAGGCCGGCTGATAACTTATTTTGCCGGATCCGGCCGGCCGCCGCGCACCGCCACCATCGCTGCTTCCATGCGGCTGCGCACATGCAGTTTTTCCAGAATGTTGGTGATGTAATGCTTGATTGTCTTCTCGGACAGATGCAGCCGGTCTCCGATCTCGCGGTTGGTCAAGCCCTGCACTACCAGTTTCAGAATTTCCGATTCGCGTTCGGTCAAGCCTTCCAGCGGATCCTGCGGCGCAGGACTTCGGGTGAGCGTGACCAGAATGCCCGCGGCCAGCGACGGCGTCACGTAGACCTCGCCTTGCGCCACGGAGCGGACCACGCGCGCAAGTTCGTGCGCGGAGACGCCCTTCAGCACATAGGCGCGGGCGCCGGCCTTGAACGAGGCCAGCAATTTGTCTTCATCCTCGGCCACCGTGAGCATCAGCACTCTGGTCGCGGGGCATGCAGTTCTGATCTTGTCGGCAGTGACAATGCCGCCCCAACCGGGCATCGTGATGTCCAGCATCACCACGTCTGGAACGAGGTCGCATGCCAGGCGCAAGGCGTCCTCCCCGCAAGAAGCCTGGCCGACGACATCGAAATCCGGCTCTGCGGCGAGGGAATGCACCACACCTTCGCGAAACAGCGGATGGTCGTCCGCAACCAGAATACTGATCCTCTCAGCCATCGCTATACTCCAGTTGTGTCAGAGGCAGCGACGCGCACACCACGGCACCCTGCCCGATGGCGCTGCGCACCTCGAAACTGCCACCCAGAAGTTCCACCCGTTCGCGCATCCAATCGAGCCCGAAATGGCCATCGGGCTTCAGCGCCTTGGGATCGAAACCCGGGCCGTCGTCTGCCACTTCGACGCTGACCGTGCCGCCGGAACCGGCTACCGTCACCCGCTGATTGCAGCCGCCGCCGTGGCGAAAACCATTGGCCAGCGATTCCTGCAGCACTCTGAACAGCGTGATTCTTACCTGCAGCGGGGCCGCGCCAGGTGCATTGTTGAGCGTGAGCGGCACGGCAACGCCGGTCTTGCGCTGATGGTCGCCGGCAGCGCGCTGCAAGGTCTCAACCAATGAGAGCTGTTCGATTTCAGGCAATTGCAGCCCGCGCAGGATCGCGCGCAGGTCGTTCAACGCCGACTGAAGACCGAGATGCACCGTACGAAATTCCTCGCTCACGCTGCCAGCGCGGCCGATCGAATGTTCGCAGCTCCCGCAGACATCGCCGAGTGCCTCGATGCGCATCGACGCCAGTGCCAGACCCTGCCCCGGACCGTCGTGAAGGTCGGTGGCAATATTGCGCAGGAACTGCTCATTCAGTGTCATGGTGCGCGCAGCGGCGCGATTTATCCTGTCATGGAGCTGCGCGTTTTGCGCGAGCAGCGCGGTAAGCTGCGCAACCTTTTCCTTGAGCTCTCTTTGCGTCGCAGTGATGGTGTCGTTTGCCTTGCGCACCAAAGTCGCAAGCAGCACAAACATCGCCAGCGTGATCGCCCCCTGCACGCCCCAGCTGTGCAGCTGCGCGGCGCGCACGCTTTGCTCCAGGGTCTTGGCGCTGTTGAAAAATCCCGCGACCGCGAGCACGCTCCGGTCACCCTCCGCGCGCAGCGGACTGTAGGTCTCGATCAGGCGCGACCAGCGGCTGTCCTTCAACACGTTTTGCAGTTCCGCCCTTTCCACCACACGCGAGCGCACTTCTCCGGAGAACGCCGATGCCAGCGCCGGCTCCATCGCATAGATGGTACCCACCGCAGACGGATCGGCGCTGTCGTAGAGGATACGGCCATTGCGCCCCCAGATCTCGAGCGCCACGATGTGCTCGCCCAGGTGCGTGCCTGAGAGCATGCGGTCGAGGGCGACCCGATCGGCATCATCCAGCCGATCGCCCGTTGCGAGAGACTGGACGTGGGGCGAAATGGCGCCGTCCAGGTACATATTGGTCACGAGGCCGGTGCCGCTGATGACGCCCTGTTGGATCTGGTTTCCCACCCAAGTGCCGATCAGCGCCATTCCGCCCAGCAATATCAGGAAACCGATCAGCAGAAACCGCTGAACGAGACTGAGTCTGGAAAACGCATTCATGGCGCTACAAGTTTAGCCTATGCCGCGCAAAGCGGAAGCAAACAAAATCTCCCGGCCGCGGAAGACTCGATGTCAGAAACAAGGGGATCCCCGGTTGCAAGAACCCCGGCCCGACAGACGCTGGCCATCTACCCGATTTCTGCCGGCCTTGCCGGCACCGGCTGGGTACCACATGGCCAGCCGCGGCGTGCAGCCGGTGCCGCCAAAGGTCTCGGACCATAGGCGCTTCATCCGCTTGGAAATCGCGCAGGAGGTCCGTTGCGGCCCTGCATCGGATTACGCATCATCCGCTTCAAGGCAAAAAATAACTCTATGCCAACGCAATGCCACATACGCTCGATGACACGAACACCGGTTTTCATGTCGGTGCTGACTGCGATGTTCGCGTGCTGGCCAAATGCCGTCGCGTCCTCGCCTGCCTCGAGCGCCGGGCGGAACGTCGGCGACGCCATATTCGAGGAGCAAGACCGGGCGATACCGGAAATCTCCACCAACGAATTGAATGCAATTCTGGCAAAGGGCAGCGCCATCGTGTTTGATGCGCGCCCCGAAAACGAGTATGCGATCGCCCACATTCCCGGGAGCATCAATCTGGACGCAAGGCAGCTGGGACGCTTCACCCAGAACTATGCGGACCGGAAGGCCGCCATGGTCGTCTACTCCGACGGCCCCTTCTGCGACCTGGCCAGGTCCAAGGCCGAGGACCTCATGCGCATGGGCTATTCGAACGTGCGGCGCTATCAGCTCGGCCTGCCGGTCTGGCGCATCCTCGGCAACGCGGCGGAGACCAGCATCGATGGCTTTCGCGCGGTGTTTCGCACGGGGAATGCCGTGATTGTGGATGCGCGAAGCCGCGCCGAATACATCGCCGGCACCGTACCCACCGCGCAGAGCATCCTTGCGGGCGAGGCGGGCAAAGCGAAGCAGGACCACCGCCTGC
>Ga0307377_10006537_pt1 | contig 12184 bp, 8 predicted proteins | sample TR3MG_FD_202535 | JGI IMG/M metagenome (GOLD analysis project Ga0307377, IMG submission 202535) | Soil microbial communities from Risofladan, Vaasa, Finland - TR-3 | ecosystem: Environmental > Terrestrial > Soil > Coastal area > Acid sulfate soil | place: Finland: Risofladan, Vaasa | collected...
AATAAACCACCTGTTAAATTATTAACGGTATTTAACGCATTACTAGTTTGTTGGGGATTGTTGTAAACGTCAGTTTCTTCAAAATAATCACCAGGAATAAATGATACAGGAAAATAAGTTCCTGTTAATCTATTTGCCAATGCAACAGTTGCTAAGGCAGGGTTTTCAGGGACGGTTATTCTCCAATCTCTAATAAAGAATGGTTGTTGTCCTGTCGCTAAAAGTGATGCTGAAAAAGGATCTGTGATCGTATCTAAATTAATCGAACCAACAGTTGCCTGATTAATTTCTTGTGCAATTCTTTCGTTGAATGCAAACTTTAATTGGGTAGCTCCAATTTGCGCTAAGAATGTATCTTGAGATAATGGTCCATTTGAACCATTAGGGTCGTCTTGAAATACAATGTTAAAAGTTGGGTAAGACGAAAAATTATAATAAGCAGGATCCCAATATGGTTGATAGATATTTTGAATTGATGATAAATCTGTGATGATTACCAAATCTTTATATCCACCTGTTGGTCCCCATTTATTCGTCACATACGCAGACTCAATATAAAATTCATTTATAATATCTAAATTGGTGTCCGCCTTAGGATAATAAGGACCTTGATTAGGGTCTGTAACTGGTGTTACATTTACAGATATTGGATTTCCAAATCCTCCTTCAGGTCCAAATTCGTTTAAAGGATATAAGTCATTTGCAAATAAATTAGTCGATACTAAATTGTTTGGTGAGTCAGTAACATTTGAAACCGTAAGATTAGTTTCATAGTTAATTGGGTTTTCAGGTGATGTGTAAGCACCAGGCACATTGTATGGTGGTAAATTTCTTACCAACAATTGTTTTCTAAACGATTCTGAATTACCAAAAGATAAAAAACTTTCAGCCATATACTTTTTATTATAAATAGATATTACATGATTTTTTTTAGGAGTATAGTATCAGGTTTATTTCTTACCTGTCGCAGCACTTAATTGATTTTTACCTTCTAAACCTAATGCGGTTTGAGTATTTGGGTCATTCACACTTTCTATCATTACTCGGGTAATTTGTTCTTTATCCATTTTAGCGGTATTAGCATCACCTTCAACTTTGACGTTTACATTAACTGTTTTTGTTTCGTTTACTGTCGGCGGTTGTAAATAAGCCTTATCAACTCTACTTAAGACACTTTGAGTAGTTTCACTTAGTGCTGCATCATATCTTGCACTAACATCGTTTATTAAGGATTCAACAGCAGGGAATAATTGAGATGCAGCATTTGTAACACCTTCGGAATCACCACGTAAAACACTTGTTCCAACATCTTCAATGGGTTTATAAACACCCTCTAAAGATTTTCTCAAGTCTTCAGTGCTTCCAACAGTTTTACTAAATCCTTTAGCAATGTCTTTATATGATGATGAAACAACGCCATAAAACTTAGATATTGTAGGTGCGGTTGCAGATGCGAACTTAGTTGCAACTTTACCACTTTCTAATAAATTAAAAATTTGTTTACTTACACCCAATTGGTCTACTGCAATTTCTTCAATACTTTTTGATGAATCTTGTGTTGCTTTTTGTAAGTCTTTTATGTCATCAGGTGTCAAATCTTCAACTTTTTTCTCTGTAATTTTACCTGTTTCATCATCTCGAACTTTTACAGTTGCAACACCATCTTTCATCTGTGCCATTGATGCAATGAGTTCTTTAGTCTCTTGATCACCAACAATACTTGGCATTTTGATTTGTTTCAACTTCATATCAAAATCTGCAGACTTTAGTGCCATTTCACTGAATTCTTTTGCTGTCATACCGGCAGCATCAGCAACTTCTCGTAATCTTCTTTTTGCTCCAGGTAAAATTTCCATTTGACCTGTTTTTTCGTTAAATCTTGTAAACTCTTTACCTAAATTAACCATTTCTTTTTGAAGTTGTTCGGGATCGTTTTGAGCTAAATCCATTGCCCTTAATGGGTCTAGTAACCCACTCGATGTAACACCTAATCTTTGTAATGCTGCCGACATTTCAATAGCCCCTTCAGGATTCATTATTTTATCCGCCTGATTAAATACGGTTTGCATAGATAAACCTAATCTTTCTGATGTTGCGGCCATTTTAGCCAAACCTTTAATTCCACCCTCAAAATTATAAAGGTTCATTTTATCTAAATTTGTAACAACTCCTTCAGATACCGCTTTGACAGAAACACCAACACTTCTTGCATAATCAGTAACCTCTTTCATTCTATCACCAACATCATAGACAGAAACACCAACTTTTCTAAATTCTGATGCTAATACGCTAACATCTTGCTTTGAAACTTTAGAAGCGGCAGCTAATTCGACAATAGCTTCTTTACCTAAACTAGCCGAAGTTCCTAATCCATCCATCGCCTCTTTGATTGTTGTTGCGAATTCGGTTTCTGTCATTCCCATTTTGGTTAACTCAGGAGCGACATCGGCTATGGTGTTTTTAAATTCATCCATTCTAGCTTTTGATAAACCAAATGAACTTTGTATTGATGTTGCGTATTCGTCTAATTGATTTTGAAAATCAGTATCAAAAGGGTCCGTAAGAGCATCGGACATATCCTCCATAGTTTTCTTAACAGTACCATTTATTTGATTAAGACTTAATGAAAAGGCGTTAAATGAATTTAAAGTTTCTGTTTCAGTGTTTTTTTGGCTTTCTTTTAAAGATTTATTCCATAACTTCTCATATTTTTCTTTGTCTTCAAGAAGTTTTTTATACTCTTTTTCATCAACCTGTATATAGCCTGCCATATATGCGTTATTTTATAATAAATACCCCTTTTAAGTTTTTTTATTGTCAGAAACATACTTATTGATAAGGTATTTTCTAACATAAGTTGGTATTTTCATGAACTCAGAATATTGTGTTCTAAAAATTCTAAAGAAATAATAAAGTTCGTCTAATAGTAGTGACTTATATTGATATGAAAGGCCGAAAAAATTCCACCCCAAAGGTGATGTCTGCCATTACCTTTTCTCCTGACGGGGCTATTACTTCTTTTCTTAAGTCCAATCTTGGTTCATTTTCCATTATGAATTTTCTAATGAATTTTGAATCAGCAATTGGCATTTTTTCAATTATTGTTGATATTTTAGCCTTATCGGAATCTCCATTGATAGAAATAATATGATAAAAAAGTCTGGTTGTTACAGATGGAGCAACTCGTCCTGCAGGATATGACTGAACTATTTTTTCAATTTCAACTTTTTCACCAAATGTTAAAATTTTTAATACGACATTACTTTTAGAAACTGGTAATTGAACTTCAAATAGTCCTTCCTCGTTTGGTTTAACAGGAGTTTCTTTGTAATTTAACTCATCCAATAATATGTTGGTAGTAAAAGACTGATTAGTCGCAGAATCAACAAGAGATATTGTGTATTCAGGACCGAAAGACGTGTTTCTTAAAAATAGTAAAATAGCTTCAACATCACCATCTATTAATTCTTCAGGTTTTATATCCCTTTCATAAATTTTATTTCTTAATAAAGGTAAAATTATACTTTCTTGTATACTTTTTTTGAAATCTGCTTCAGCAATAATGTTTTCATCTACCGCAGTTAAATATCCTACTTTAATTGATTTTTTTTTGGATTTATAAAATAACCCTCTACTAGGTAATTCTATAATATCGTGCGGTAAATTAAAATCTTGTTGTCCCGCAGCATAAACATCTTGTTCCATATTGTTCTTATTTTATATTAAAAATAAAAAAAGACCACCACTAGTAAAGTGAAATGGTCTTTATTATGAAAAAAATATATTTTTAATAAACCAATATACAACGGTCCATTCTCATATTGGCCGAAATTTTAGCCACACCGTCAGATGAATATGTTAAAGATCCACCGTCGTATCCTGTTAGAAACGTTCCTTCCAAAATCCATTTCTCAACAACAACACCTGTCGGGTCTAACATTTCAAGGTCAACATTCTTTTTATAACCAGCAGCATAACCCATACGACCTGTTACTGACTCAGCACACAATCTAATCCATTCCATAACAGCTTGTGTTGCAGAAGGACCAATCGGGTCACGAAAAGTTACCGGAAGTTCACCCCAATTAAATCTACCAGCAACATATGTTGAAGTATTTAGAAATTGTATCTCTGTTGCAGCAATTGTTAGTTTTGGTCTTGATGTTGTTTCAACATACCACTCATTAATACCAAGTGATGATGGAAATCTCAAAATCCAGCGGTTTTCCCTTTTTGGTTCGTAGGGAATCGGCATTTTCATTAATAAATCAGCCATATTTTCTTTTTTTTACTTTTTTTATTTTGTTTATTATAAATATACTCTACTTGTAATTTTTTCTATTTACTTTCGGTTTTTTAAAAATATAATCATAACTAGACCGGACTAGTTATTCATATGATGTTTTTCCTTCTTTACTAGTATGATAAATTTTTAAGTCTTCTTTATCTGTAAAATGTTTTCTCATTGTTTGAACATTTCTTAAATCGTCATCTGAAAAACCAACATAAGGTATAAAATAGTTGCTTATCTTATTTTTCATAAATGCCTTTTCTTGAAGTTGTCTTGATAAGTTTTGGACATACGTCATAAACTCTTTCATTGCAATAACCTTTAATTCTTCAGGATTGGCGGCAGATCCTTCTCCGAAACTAACAGGGTGGAAACGACACATATCTAAATAAACTCTAATTAGTTCATCATCAGATAATTCATCTTCATCAGCTAACTCTCTATATTTTTTTAAGTTTTTAACAATTTCTTTTTTATTAAGTCCGTGTTTGTTTGAGTTGATTAGATTATAGACCGCTCGTTTAAGAACCGATGGTGTATGACCTCTTGCTGTGATAATTGAAAAAATTGAACCATTATTAACTGCTTCTACAAAATCATCCCATGCCGGACCAATTGGGGCTTTCATTGAATCAACTAAGAATTTTTTATCTCCAGTAACTCTGAAGTCTCTAAACGAATCCTCATCAAACCCAACAATAGTATGTCCTTTATATTCAAAAGGATCAACTCCAATTTCTGTTCTATATTCCGCAAAATCTTCGGTAGACATACCAACACTTTTACCTTTATCATCTTTCAAATAAATTTCGGTTGGCATATACATAAGATTATCATCCCAATCAAATGCATAATATTTCATACTTGGTTTTAATTGTTCTTGAAAAATCTCAGTAATAATTTCTTTTACAATTTTTTTATAATTCATATTAATAAATATTCTAATAATAAAAAAAGGGAGATTTTCATCCCCCCTTTTTCTTTTTTAATAAACCAACTTATATATTTTCAAATGATGCTCCTGTTGGTGTGATGTAGAACGTGATGTCTATGAATTCAAGAGCTCTTGTAGGTTTGATATAAATCTTACCTGTCAATTGGTTTCTATCTAAATCCTCAGGATCTGATGAAACTGTTACTCTAAAGTCATATAAACCACGGTCTCTTCTAATTGAATCTAAGATCGGGTTAACCGCATTTAAGAAGTCTTGTCTAACTTGTGCGTCGTTTTGTTCAAACAATAACCTTACAGATACTGCTGAAATCAATTTACGAGCTTGTAATAACAATCTTCTAACATTGATTCTATCAAGAGCGGATTCTCTAACTTGTAAAGTTTTATTACCCCAAATTACAGTTCCCACATCTGAGAAAGTCGCAATTGGGTTAATTCTACCAATATAAAGAATATCTCTATCTTCTTGAGTCAACTTCTTACGAGCTTTAATACAGTTAACAATACCACGAGTGTAACCCGCCGCCGCGAACCAAGGGAATGCGATGTTATCTGTCAAGGCCAAGTTTCTTGTAACCTCTGCCGTTGGTGGAATATAGATTTGAGTGTTGTTTACACTATCTCTTGTCAATACCCACGGGTAATAAGTTGCTGTATAGTTAGAGTCAATTCCTGTATTTTCTAAGTTATCAACCGCTTCTGTTGGGTAGATAAACCCGTCAATTCCAGTTGTAGTTGGTAAGAATAAATCATAATCAGGTGTTGTTGTAATATACAATGAGTCAGCTCTGTTGAATTCAATCATTTGAACCGCATCTTCCACTAAGTTACTATTATTAACATAATCAATACCTGGAGTTACAAATACATTAATGTTTGTTGCTTCAGGGTTAGCGAATGTTTGTTGTCCTAATAGATATGCGTAGTAGTCAGTGTTTGCGTAGTTTTGAGTTCCATCACCTAATGCGATTTCTTTAAATGCTCCCCAACCAACTGCTTGTGGGTATCTTGATGAAGGACAAGCCCCGTTTAAGAAACCACGTCTACCAATTTGGAATTCATCACCATTTGTTCTGTATTCTCTATAGATATCCCATCCGTCAAATCCTCCTTGAACTAACAATGTAAATTTACGAGCAAATATTCTATAATAAGGATCTGTCGGGAACTCAGGTTCTGTTGTAAATGTTGCGTTACCCGCCACGAATCTTGGTTGACCACTTGTGGAGAACTCAGGTCCGATTGTTAAACCACTTGCATTTTGATCCATGTGGAAACCAGAGGATCTAAAGTTAAATGGAAGACCATCAATATCACAAGAGTTAAGAGGATTTCTTTTTCCGTAATATTCAAAGAAGTTTGGATCCCAACCTAATGAGTTAGAAATACCCAAATAAGTTCTTCTTACATTATCTCCCGGGCTTATTAGTGAGTTATCATTACCTGATGATAAACCGAATGGTGGGTTATAAATCACTTCACCAGGGAAGTCATATTTACCTTTAATAATTGGGAATGGAGAACTTGCTCCTGCATAATTTCTAAAGTTAAATCCGTTAAATCCACAAGGAAGTGCATCAATCGGAGCGTCTTCAGACATTTCAATCATAACGTAACGAGATCTTAATTCGTATTCACCATCTAAAGTTCCGATTTTATTTGCGATGTAGTTGTTTTGACCTGGATCCATTGAACAGTTTGTAAACTTCTCAATAACCACAGGGTTGGCATCTGTGTCAAAATAGTCACGAATTAATACGTCAAAAGTTAAATTATTATATGTTTGATTAATAATTGAAATTTTAAGTAGAGTATTAGCTCCGTCACCATCTGAAATTGTGTAGAATCTAAATAAGTCATATACTTTATTACCTCTAAGTTCTGATACCACGAAAGGTGATACTGGCGTTTGCCATCTATCCAAATACCAACCAATTGAGTTAGGATCTCCACTTTGGGCCGAATCTAAAGCAATTAGGTTAGGGTTAAGACCTCTAATGTATCCTTTTCTCCAAGCGAAATTTAAGAATGATTGGAAGTTTTCTTCTGCAAATACCGGAACTTCTAATCTTGGTTTTTGGAAGTTTGTAACCCCAAATACTTTTGTCCAATATTCAGCATCGTTTTGAGTGAATGAAGTTTCAAATGTATAAGGTGTTCCGAATCTATCAACAACATTAACACCAAAAGTCGAGTATGGGTTTTTAAGAACCGCAGAATATTGACCAGTCATATCTAAAGTTACATCAGATGTTCCTGTAACAGAATATCTTGGGTTCTCAGCGTTTGTATAAGTTGCTAAACCTCTTGATCTTAAAGTTCCAACAACAACATTATCATAATCAACATATGATGTTCCTGTGTAATAATAAATCTTACCAACAATAGTTCCTGAATAACAATCGATATTGACAGGAGTTGGTGTTGGTGTTGGTGATGTAAATGGAACAGGAGACACACAAGGAGCCTGTGAAGGAGTTGGTGTCGGTGTTGACGAAGGTGATATTGTTGTAGTTGTTGTAACAACAAATGGAGTCAATCCTGATACATATGTGAAGAAAGAGTATCCTGAATAGTTTGTATTTCCTGTATTAGAAAATAACGCATAATACCAAGAGTCATTCAAAGGAGAACTTAAACTAGTGTCGTCTAAAGAAACTGAAGGAACATCAAATACATTTGTTTCTCCTGTATATCCAGCACCACTTAATGTCAAATAATCATTTGTCGCAATTGATCCAAAGTATGCAATTTGTTCATCTTCAGCTGTTGATGGGTTATTTGCGGTTATAATTCCGAAAATCAAATTTCTAATTTGGGCATCCAATGTTGAAGTGTCCCCATTAAATTCCTCATATTGTTCGTCTAATATAGTTTGAATTTCAGCAGGGAAATCAACAGAATAACCAATTGTCGATGTTGAGTTTGTACAAGCCGTAAAAGGAACTGTAAATGATAATTCTTTTGGTGTAACACAAACAGTTTCACATGTTGCGGTTAAAGTTTGTGAACTTAAACACCAAACACCAATAGTTGACGGATCAACGTTAGCGACAGTTGTAACAGACCATGATGGACCTGCATCGTATCCTGATAAACCAAGAATTCTAGTTACGAATAACTGATTAGATTGTTGAAGGTATGCCTTAGCGATATACGACGCTTCATACTTCGGGATTTGAGTATTTACGAATTTTTCAGGAGATGCTCCCCCGAATACCGTTTGAAACTCGTCAAAGTTTGTGATAAAAATAGGTTCAAATGCTGGACCTATCAAAGTTTCACCCACAATACCTAATGTTGTTACACCTACACTTTGTGCTACAAAGCTTAAGTCAACTTCAGAAGTATATACACCGGGTGAAACAAAAACCTTACTGTTAGTTGCCATGTTGTAAAATACTTTTTAAATTATTTATTTTTTCTATAAATACTTGGAAAAAACACAAAAACTTTACAATAAAAAAAGTATTTATAAATTGGTATGATTTTATTCTGCCTTTTTTCTGCCCTATGGATAAAGAAGTTAAAAAGATAAAGAATTTAAAAATTGATGAGGATGTTCACAATGTTCTAAAAAAATATTGCGATAAGAGGGGTATTAAAATGTATAAGTTTTTAGAGAACTTAATTTTAGAAAAGTGTAAAGAAAAAAAGGATATATACGGAGAACATTAAACTAAACTTTGAGTGAACGTAACTGAAGGTTCTTGTCCTGTTAAACCAATAGTTATATCAATTCTTAATTCATCACCATTATTAATTTGAATAAGTTCTAAATCATCACCAACATATTGGTTATTAATAAACACAGAAAATGATATCACATTTGTAGTTCCTTGAAGATATAAATTACAGGTGTAAGCAAAAAGTCTTTCTTCAGTTGTTGCACTATTTGGGTATGAATATAAAATACTTTCTAATTGAGGTGGTTGTTCTTTTCTTTGAGGTCGTTTTCTTGGTTGTTGATCAACTTCAAACATTTGAAAGGTTCTTGAAAGTGCTGGATAAACCTCGAATTGATTTTCATCAATTAAAAAACCCATCATTGTAAAATCATATTTTTGAATATAATATTTTCTAGACTCCAGATCCATTGAAGATTCATCTGTAAATGCGTCATTAATGATTGGAATATAATGTCCGTTTATATTTTGATACGCTTGTCTTGAGGCAAATGTTTCCATTATTCTTTGATTCAGAGTATTTGCTTCTCTCATTCTATTACAAACTATTGCTACCGTGTATTTTAAATCAATTGGAACTGGTTGTGGTATTTTATAAATGTCGGCTCCTTTTCTATTTCCGTCCCATGTTGGAACTTCCATATAATAATACATTCTTCTATTTGGTATATTATATTGAACTGCCGGGTTATTTCCATATTTTACCTCAGGGTTTCTGATTACCGTTAAAAATGGTGGTTCTAAGTTTTTATCTATATTTTGAAAATCCCAAGTTTCAACAAACTGAGACCAATTTTGTGTTGTGATTAGTATATCAACAACAGGTATTTTTTTTCCTTCAGAAACAATATTAAATTTTTCTTTCACAAAATCTAAAAACCCTCTATCTAAATCGGCATGTAATAATGACTTAGGTAAATAAGTTCCGTCCTTTGTAATCATATCCTTTATTTCTTCTCTTCTCGGAAGAAGAGTTTTAGGGTAATTCAAAGGTATTGTTGGTTTTACTGGTCCTCTTTTAGGTAATCCCATATTTTTTTTTAAATCTATTTAATTTTATAATCCTCTAAATTCATTTGGTCCGACAGGGGCTGCAATTATAGTCCTATAAAATGGTTTATACCCTTTATACGTATGTTTAATGTCTGAAACTACACGACCATCATTTACAACAGTATAATAACGAACAAAGTTTTCAGTATCGTAATAACCAACATAATCACCAAAGTCTATGTCAATTTGTAAATCTTCTAAAGTTTTTAAATAAACTGACATCGTTATATTTCCCGGTTCCATTTGATCCATTTTGGTCGATCCAATCATTTTGTTTGTTGGTGCCGCAATTGCAACATATGCATTGAACTCAACGGGAGGTAAAAATTTTATACCGTCCTCAACAACTTCACCATAAACATCATCGGTTTTAATTTTGTTTCTATCTATTTTATACAACACACAAGTGTAATTCATGTCACCAATTAACCACTCTTGACCCATCCCAATTTCAAGTTCAAAATCGCGATCACCAAAAAATTTACCTAACCTTGTTATAGGAACATTACTTTTCATTATGTTGTTTTATTGATAAATATTTATTTTATCGTTATTTTTAATAAAAAGAGTTTTGGAAAACACAAAGTCACTTATAGAACATAAGGCCATTGAGTTATTGGGCTCGTATAGTGGTGCAAATAACTACATTCTTTATTTAAAACAAAAAAAAGAAAATTCTAAAAAGTTTTATCCCACAAGAACACAATCTGATTATATTGTTAATTATTACGATTCAGTTCCTAAAGTCGCAAGAAAGTGGGTTGATCTTGATAGTTATTTCGCCAAAAAGTTTGCTGAAGAAAAATATCTATTAGAAACTCCATCACAAATATATATTGAAAAATTATTGGTCGAGAAAGAAAAATCTTATCATATTTGGGGAAAGTTTTTTGAAAAAGATTCTTTATCAGAGTTTTGGGTTCCTAAATCAGCACTGATTAAAACCCATAACGTTCAAAGTGTTGAAATTGATTATTCAAAGTATTCACATAGACCTCCATTAAATCATCAAAAAATTGCAATTGAAAAATTGGCAGGGTCAAAAAGATTTATTTTAGCCGATGATATGGGTCTTGGAAAAACAACATCAACAATTATCGCAGCATTAGAAACAGGATCCAAAAAAATATTAATTGTTTGTCCGGCTTCATTAAAAATAAATTGGCAACGGGAAATTGAAAACTATTCAGATCGTCCTGTTTTTATTTGTGAAGGAAAAAAGTTTTCAACCGAACATGATTTTGTGATTATCAATTATGATATATTAAAAAACTTTCACGATCCAAAAAGTAAGGAATTAACTTTATTAGAACAATGCAATTTTGATTTAGTTATTTTGGATGAAGCTCATATGATTTCAAATGCTCAAGCACAAAGAACAAAAATCATAAATAGTTTTGTTAAAAAGATTAATAGAGTATGGTTGTTAACGGGAACACCGATGACTTCACGACCTATGAATTATTACAATCTTTTGAGTATCATCGAAAGCCCTGTCGCGCAGAATTGGATGGCTTACGCCATTCGATACTGCCAAGGGTATCAGTTTAAAGCGGGAAATAGAAAAGTATGGAATGTGTCAGGGGCTTCTAATCTTGAGGAACTAAGGGATCGAACTTCTAAACAAATTCTTAGACGATTAAAAGAAGAGGTTTTAGATTTACCTGATAAAATCATTACACCCGTTTATTTAAGATTACAATCAAAAGAATATGAAAATCTGATGGGTGAATACTATGATTGGTATGATAAAAACCCTGACGAGTCATCATCACTTACCGTTCAATTTTCAAAGTTAATGAAAGTTAGAAAAGTGATTGCAAATGAAAAAACAAGACAAACAATTGAATTTGCTGAAAACATATTAGAACAAGGAAAAAAAGTTATTATTTTCACAAACTTTACAGACTCACTTCAAACAATCTATCAACACTTTGGAAAACAAGCGGTTTATTTGGACGGTAGTTGTTCAAATTCAGTTCGTCAACAAGCTGTGGATCAATTTCAAAATGAAGAAAAAATAAAAGTTTTTGTTGGTAATTTAAAAGCGGCTGGCGTTGGTTTAACTTTAACATCTGCTGAGGTTGTTATTATGAATGATTTATCATTTGTTCCTGCAGAACACGCACAAGCAGAAGATCGGGCATATCGTTATGGGCAAAAATCAAATGTATTAGTTTATTATCCTTTATATGAAAA
>Ga0307377_10006539_pt1 | contig 12183 bp, 28 predicted proteins | sample TR3MG_FD_202535 | JGI IMG/M metagenome (GOLD analysis project Ga0307377, IMG submission 202535) | Soil microbial communities from Risofladan, Vaasa, Finland - TR-3 | ecosystem: Environmental > Terrestrial > Soil > Coastal area > Acid sulfate soil | place: Finland: Risofladan, Vaasa | collected...
GTAAATATCCGAAAAATGTTTTCTTGTGGATGACGTCAAATTTTGTTTAGAACATTACGAAGGTATGACAAAAGTTGACGTCATCCACAAGAAAACATTTTTCGGATATTTACCTTGCAAAATGAAATTAAATGGTACCACAAAATTAGTGTTTCCTGTTGGGGAATTTACTACAACGGTTAATTTTAATGAATTAAGATATGCTATTGAATGTGGTGTGGTTGAAGTTACAAAAGTACATTATCTTATTTGGGCAAATCCTATGAAAAGTATTTTTGTAGATTACATTTATAATAATTATTGTGCAAGGAAAGCTACAAAAAGTGTACTTGATAATTTGATTTACAAATTAAAAATGAATTCTTTATACGGTCGTTTTGCGATGCGTATGAAAATGACCACTACATATTGGCAACAATTTCCTGTAAACTACGTTACAAAATTAAGAAGTGAAGGAAAGTTTTGCGAAATAAAATTATTTAGTGCAATGCGTGCAGACTGTTTTATAATAACAGAAAATGAAAAATCAAAAAATTCTTACTTTAGCATACCTACATTTTCAAGTTATATAACATCGCAAGCACGTGTAAATTTACTTAAAAGTCTGACAGAAAATGAAAATAATAAAGTTTGTTATTGTGATACTGATAGCATTTTTCTTTTACATAATTTCATTGGCAATTGCTCTGATTCTTTGGGTGATTGGAAGCTTGAGGAAAAAATTGTTACAGAAATACGTGGATTAAAAAATTATACTTACAAAGATGAAAAAGGAAAAACTCACGATGTCATTAAAGGTGTATCAAGAGGCAGCGAAAAGAAAGGAACGTCTAAAGAGGGGTTTCCGATATATGAAACGAAAAAATATTTCAAAACCAAAGACAGCCTACGACGAAACAAAGGAGCAGGAGAATCCTATACAATGGTAAAAACCATTTCAGGTAATTACGATAAAAGGGAAGTGTTAAATGACGGTACAACTTTACCATTATTTTGTGTTAAAGGTAAACCAATAAATGCGATGACATTTATAAGACCTAAATCAGATGCAATAAGGAAACGACGTGAGAAAGCATTTAGATATGAACCTGAAACATTATATGAAGCAATTTTATTATTCTTTGTAAACGGTGGAAAGGTGTACACTAAAGACTTAATTGACAATGTTACAGGACGAAGCAAAAAAGAATTAAATTCATATCGGGGGTTACATGACAAAGACGGTGTACACATGGATGTATTTTGTGAATTAGTTCCTGAACATTTTTACACTGACAGAATTATAGATGTTTTTCAAGATGTTTTATTAGCTTTTCATCGACGTGTAGATATGCAAAAATATTTAGAAGACAAAAAAGAATTAAATAAACAAGATTATATATTCACCGAAACAGAATTTGATTACGATACACCGTTTTAATATTCACTAACAATAAAAATTATGAAAGCAAAATTAAAAATTAAAGCATTATCTGTTGAAAAAGAAAAAGCACAAATTGAAACAGGTTTATTATTAATACATAGAACGTCTGGTAATATTACAATAGTAATATCTTGTACAAATGAATTAGTAATGTTATATGATTTCAATGATTATGTAAGATGGGAAGTTAATCATGTTGAATTAATAAATGATTTTGAAAAGTTCAATGGTATATTAAAATTAACTCAAATATTATAATCATGGACAAAAAGTATGCACGTTACTCAATTAAAAATCTTACGCAAAAGATGAACAGACCACCTGCACCTACAGGACAATGTATGTATCTTGTAAAAGCATCAAAACTTATAAAAGATACTACAGGTGATGGAGAAAGCCGTACCGATACCTATTGGCATTGTTCCAAACAAGGTAAAAGAATTTCTAAACGTAGTTGTGCACATTGCCAACTTTATTTAAGAGCCGTAAACTAATGAATACACATGAGAAAGGAATTGGTTACAAACGTAAACCATACGTTAAAGTAAGTGAAAAATTTTCACCGAAAAGAATAATTCTAAATGCAGTAAAAGATAAACTGCAAGGTACAGGCATAACACGGATGGTACTTGTATTTAATATACAAAACGATTGTTATAATGTTATGCTACGCAATACAGACGGTAAAAGTCTAAAGCTTGACATTGAAGAAAAGGAAATAAACATGATTAAGAAAATGTTTGTAAATCGTATTGTAAGAAAGTACAACGAAGATTCTGACAGAGAAGTAAAAGCTGTAATAGTTGAAATAAATCTTGAATTAGACGTTGATGATGCACTTCGTGTATTCATACAAGACATACAAGATAGGGTACAAAAATTTGATTTCTAAATTTAATAACTTAAAAAAATGACAAGAGCAGAAATTGTATTAGCTTTAAAAGAAGCAAACATTGAGTTCGATGCACGTGCAAGAAAAGCAGAACTTGAAGAAGTTTACAACGCAAACTTTGAAGGTAACGAATATGACAAAAAACCTTTGTCAAATCCATTTGTCGAAGACCAATATTCAGAGCCACGTGAACCTGAATACGAAACAGATGAAGAGGGTAATTTCTTACTGGATGACGAAGGTAATAAAATTGAAAAACCTTCAGCAGAGCCGTTAAGTGAAGGTGACGAATTATTTTCAAAGATAGAGAATGCTGAAGCACCCTATGATAAAAAACCTACAGGTGAACGTGCATTGTTTGAAAAAAAGAAAAGAAAAATTCCAAAGAATCAATCTTCACCTGATAGTTTCAGGGTTGAAGGGTACGTGTTATTACTTGTAACTGATACTTTATTTCCATTTACATTTTCGTTCTTAAACAATATGTTGGATAAAAAGAATAAAATCAGTGCTACAGATTTACAATTAAATGAAGTTGATTTTAAGAAATTAGAACCGTTAGCAGACCAAGCTGCGGACTTCATGGCTGTAAATCTAAATCCTATTGCAGGATTCTTTTTAGTTGCAACGTTTATGTATTCCAATAATCTAATTGCTTTAAAAATGCAATTACAAAAGTCATGATATGTTTTTATCTACGGTATTATGGATATTGTTTGTTGCTGTTATTTTTATTATTGGTAGTGTCATCGTGTTCTTCATTAAAGAAGGTGAAAACGGTTACTATAGAAACAATAAAGATAGACACAATAGTAAAAATAAAAATAGACACAATAACAATAACGAAAACTTCTTCTATAACCGATACAATAAAGATTGAAAATACTACATCGGTAGCACGTTCATATTACAATCCTGTATCAAACAGGATTGTACTTGAACTTACAGGTAAAGTTTTTGATGTACCTGTACAAATGTTAAAGGAAACAAAGACAAAGACAAAAACGGTAGAACGAAAATCAAATGTATTTTGGATTGGTTATTTTGTAGGTGTTTTTACTTTAATAATATGTATTATTATTTATAAAAAATTAACTTAATGAAAATAGTAATTACAATTCGTAATTTTGATAAAATTGGTAAGTTTGAAAGTGATATATTATTTCAGCAAGTTTATAAAATTAATAAAATATCATTTCAACAACTTATGAAAAGCTTAAATTGGTACATTATAAATCATACTAAAAAATTAACATAATGGCAGGTATAGCAAGTATATGTATTGGTAAACGTGGTTCAGGTAAAACAACTTTCAGTAAAGCTTTACTTGACAAGAGACCACAAAAAATGCCATGTTTAATTTATGATGTAAATCAAGAATATGGACAATATTATCAGTTACCGTTTGAAGATTTTGATGTATTTATGAACAGGTTAACAGATGAAGAAGTACGTAGGCATTACATTTTAATTGAAGAAGCTACAATTTTCTTTTCTACACGAAGTAGATTTGAAGAAATGATGAATGTACTTGTACGTGCAAGACATACAGGTAACATTATACAATTGAACTTTCATTCATTCAGTAGTGTACCAAAAAACATTTATCATTTATTGGATTATGTAACGGTCTTTAAAACGAATGATACATTGAAAGATGTAACAGATAGGTTTGACAAACCAAATGTAATTCAAGCTTACAAAGATGCTATTGCATCATCAGACCTTCATTTCTACAGAACCGTCAAGCTTTATTGATTTGAATTTTTCGGGTAAGGTTGCAGTTAATGTAGCCTTATCCGTTTCAATTTTTATAGCTTCTTTTATATCCTGAAATTCTACAGGTAATTGTACATAGTAATTTTCTTCCTTTTCAGCTTTTACAGGGTCTTGCCATTTAGAAGCAGAATAATTTTTGCACGTACTTTGCAAAAAAGAATGTATCTTATCACAAAGTGCTTGTGCATCTTTTATGTTATTAAATTCTGCTATCATATTATTATGCCGTTAATTGATTGTAGATAATTAAAAATACTATCTTGTGTATTTACATTGTCAACAGATTTACGTAAAATTATTTCTTTGACTTCAATGTTTCCATTAGTTGTTGCTGCACCATCAGAACCAATAGTAAAATTATTCATATCATTAACACCAAAATTTCCTAATATTGCAGCAGTTTTATTTATTTGAAAAATTGAATTAGGAGTATTAAATAATAATCTAATAATACCAAATGTATTTAAAGGCAAATTTCCATTTGTTAGTGAACCAATACCATTAAAAGCAATTAAATTGCTAGGTGGTATATCTTGATATATTCTACCTGTATTTAAGCCATCACCATCAAAAAAACTATCTGCAAAAGTTCTGGTAATCTGCCTACCCACAAAATAAATAAATTCAGGTTGCACAAAAGCAAATGCAGTAGCCTTCATAAAATCATTTACACCGTCAAATAGCACTCCGTTTGCTGCAGACCATAATGGTTGTGAGGCTGCTGTGGTTTGTAATAGGTGTTTACCTGTGACTTCTTTGATTGATAAGGCTGTTACTGAACCGTTAAATAAAACAGACGCCATTATTAAACTTGTTGCACTTGCTGTATAATAATAAGTATATGTTCCACTTACAACAGTACTAAATTGAACACCACCTATACCATCATATGGTGCATTAAATTGACCTGCTATAACATTTACTGTAAATGTTACTTTATAAGTTTTTCCTATTGTAAAAAACAGTAATCTTGAGGCTAAACCACTATTACCGTTACTTACTAAAGTATTACCTGCTTGCGACCAATTTATATCTAATACATTATCCCAATAAGCAGCAGTAAACCATGCAGCCTGATTGACAAGTTCAGCACCTATACCATAATTCATTTTATCCAACCAAAAACTCACCCTATTAGCACCGTCTTTAACAACACCTGCAACAGGGTCGTTATGTTTATACCATGCAACAGTATTACCGTCGTACAATACTCCTGGAATTAAAGAAGGCTTTGCAAATGGTGGGCAAGGTGAAATTCCTATTCCTGACATAAAAAATTATTTACAATGTAAAGTTACAGAATCAGTTGCAGCAGTTAACGTTATTGAAACAATTGGTTCAATAGGTACAAAATAATCTCCCTGATTTAATACAATTGTTGCCCATGTAGGAACGTATGCACGTGAAGCAGCTGCATTTGGTGCTTGTGTTAATATAGTTGCAATAATTGTACCTTGTGTACGTACAGTTAATGCATAGGCACGTAAACCATTTTGTACTGCAAATGCTGCAGCACCTACAACTACCTGTGATTCAGTTCCACCTACAATATCTTGTGATTCATTTGCCATTTTATTTTATTTTAGTCTTATGTTATCATTATGATCTGTGAAATAATTCTTAATCAAATATGCTACAAATGACGCTACAACTGCAATAAGAACCGTCTTTAAATCTGTTGTAGGTGTTAAGGCTGTAAGAAGACCTGTGAGGATGGCAAGAATACCACCCTTCACAAAATCTTTTATATTGAGCCAAAATAAATTGCTCTTCATCTTTTTTTCTTTTTGAGTTAGGAGATACGTGAATTAATTTACGTATCCAATGTCTCTATAAAGCTGTAAGGTCAAGGAACGTTACATAAACAGATACCTTACCTGCATTGACGTTACTCCAATTTGCTCCAGGAGTTGCATTTACCCATACATGTTGTGCTGTTACAAGTGGTGCTAATATAGGAGCAGAAGCTGCTGCTGAAGCTAATACGGCATTTGCTGCATAGATAGTTGCACTTGCAATAAAATCAGCTGCCCCTGTAGTAGCACCAACGTCAGCAACTAAAGTAACTGCACCTGTGAAGACTGCTTCTGTAACTAATGTTACATCAAGCACCCTACAACGTGCAGGTAATATTTCACCTAAATCAATAGGTTGTTCGTTCTGATTTGCTGCAGTTACAAAATTAAAATCTGCTGCAATACCAATACCACCAATGGTAGCTTTAACGGTTCTTATACGTCCCCAATTGTAATTCATTTTTCTTTTTTTAGTTATTGTTTACTGAAATTAATTTACGTGTACTATTATGCTAAGAAGCATAATAGATGTTCGTCCAATCTGTATTCTCCACACCTGCAAATCCTGTAGATGTTAATACTTTATCCACAACCCAAATGCCGTTGCGAATGCCTGAACGGTAAGTCGCTGCACCGTCTGAAAATGTTTCATACATAATTTTTTATTTTTGAGTTAGTAATGATGATTAATAATGTTAAAAAATACTAAAAATATTTGTCCATCCAATTCCTTCAAGTTGACCAAATCCGTCTTTTACAAGTTCTATGTCTTGTACAAATCTTCCATCACGAACACCTATACGCCTGTTTAATCCACCGATTGTTGGAACGTTAAAGGTCTTGTAATTTGTATTAGAATCGTAAGCTTCATTTTGCTCAGCACCATATATGTAATTTTTACCGTCAGGTGATACTGTTGTCCAATTATTTCCCATTTTATTTTTGTATTAGTAAATCAATTTTTTTCATAATAGCTGCATGATCTTCTCTATTGTCACGTTCAAGTTTTAATATAGAACTTTCTTTACCATCCAAATCTCTTTGCAAAAAAGTTATTGAAACCTGTAACTTTGCAATATCAATTTGCGTTTTAATATACACGGCAATTATAGCGCTTAATAAACCTAAACCTGATAATATTAATGTTATAATTTGAAAAGTTGTCATAATTAAGTAATATTTGAAGAGTTTACACGATTTAACCAACCAGCTAAAAATTTTTGATTATTGCGATATGTTGCAACTTTCTTATAATATTCACGTCGCAAATCTTTATAAATCTCCACGATATCACTTGCAGGATTTTGTGCAGCTATTTCTTTTGCTTCCGTAAGAATTTTAGTCGCATTTGTTTTACCTGCATTTACAGCCATGTCCATATAATTAAGTGCCAAATTGATATTCTTAAATTCATCAATTTTTAATGGTATATAAAAATCACGTCGGTAAATTTCAATAGCTTCTTCCTTTGTAAGATTTTTAATATCTAAATTAGGATAACGAAGTTTTGTAATACCGTACTTTGTTTCACCACCTAAATCATCAGGGTCGTTTATATAACCACCTTCATGTTTTAATACTTTAGCAATTATTAATTCAAACATAGTTTTCTTTTTTCTTATTATTGAAAAAATAAAAATTGTAATACCAATAATTATAAATATCACGGTATTATTTTTCATTTTACTTCAGATTCTAAACCTGTTGCATTAATAGTATTTTTTGTCTCTTTAAGCCATTTGATAACAAAATAAATCATTGTACCAATACCTAATAAAAACAATCCAAAAAATATGTCTTCTTTTTTCATTTCTTAATGTATTTTTCGTAAATAATAATTGCAATTATATTTGCCATAACGGCAACTGCTAAAGTTATAAAGAATTTTTTGTCCATTATTTTAAAGGATAAGTACCTGTCATAGTTTTTGCCATTTCAACTAAATAATCTTCACCTAATGTTTTCATTAACGTCTTAAATTCAGAAGTTTTAATTAATTCACGAAATTCATTTGTGCGAATTAAATTACCAACTTCTTGTGTTTTTGCTAATGATTTAAATGCAAGTACCGTACCTGATGAAGTAGCTGTTTTGCTTGACATATATTTTAAGATGATGAACATTAGCACACCACCTAAAGCAATTAATAGAAAAGTTCTCATTCTTTTTTATTTTGTTGGTTCGTCTGCTGGTGGTTCGTCTGCTGGTGGTTCATCTACCTTATCATGTACGTTTTTATCCTTCTCAACCAAATCCATAAGTACTTTTGTCTGTGCAGATAAACCTGTATTAATATCATTAATACGTTCCATTAATTTTGCAAATGATTCATTCATTGCAGCAGTTGATTTTTCAAGTGCAATTTCTGAAGCTTTTTTCTTTACTACTTTTGGTGTAGGTTGTGGTTCGTCTTGTGAATCATCCGTTGGTATAAACGGTTCTTCTGCTGGTGGTCTTTTTCTTCCAAATGCCATAACTTTAATTATTAGGTAATCCGTTAATAATGTTCATTAATTTTGCAATTTCCTTTTCACTTAAATCATTAAGTAAATCAGTTTGTAAACTTTTACCGTACTGTTGTTCATACAGTGAAGCAATTTCAGATATATTTGCTTTATTATATAATTTACCAAATGTAACATATATAGCTTCTTCATCTGTTCCAGGACCACGTATTGCACGTCTAATTGTTTGTGCATATACATTAGCTGCATTAGAACCTATTTGTTTGAAAGTTCTACCTTGTGAATACGAAGGATTCCAATATTCATCTGTACGCATCATTTCAACAGCTACAACTTTCTCTGCTTCTTCACGTTTTTTAGCACCTGTTTTAATAATTCCTACAGTTGCCATGAGTTTGTAAACAATGAATACAACTATTAATAAGCCAAGTAACATTGCAAAGTTCATTACTTTACTTGTGTCGGGTAATCCTGATGGTGTTATCATATTTTTATTTTTTATCTTTTAGCTGTTGCAATTCCCAACCAATAATGTTGTTGCATTAATTTCTTTTTAACGTCAAGATTTTCATTTGTCATTTTTAACCTTGCTTCTGCAGGACTTTTAGCATTAATCCATTTGGATTTAATTCTTTCATGACGAAAAAATAACGTCACCTGATATAATTTTCCGTTAGCCATTATTTTTAGTAAGTTTATTTACAATTTTCATTTTCCTTTCCATTGAATTGTTGCTTAAACTTTCAAGTGCAACACGTCCAATTTGAGAAGGATTAAAACCTTTCTCTAACATTTTCTTAGCAGAAAATAAATCTGCTTTAGCTTCAGTTTTATAATAATGATGTCCGAGTTCATGATAATAAATACCGTATTTAACATACAACGGCATTGATTTTAAAGAATTGTCAAATAAAATTAATTGGCGATCGTAAAAAATTGTACATTTATTTGGGTTATCTCCAAACTCAATATTGTAACGTTTTTTAATAAAATTCCTTTCCTTTGCAGGTAATATAATTGTCTGCATTGGTACAGGAAATGGTAATTTTGTAAAAGAACCATCAAATTTATAAATACCTGCAGGTAAATTAAATTTTAACATTTCTCCGTTTGCAATATGATCTGTAAAATCTGATGCGTAAAATATTTCACCTGATGGTTCATATATTGTAAACGGTAATATGCTTGAAAATCCTGTTTTTTCTTCTAAAATTAAATCACGCATATTATTTAATCAATTGCCAAATTAACCAAAATCCTATTATCCATTTCAAAAACGTTATAAAATCAGAAGTCTTTAATGTGATTTCTCCCATCATTTTATCTTCTAATAAACGTTCAACTTTTTTTGCTGCTTTAGCTTGTGTTATTTCTTCATCTGTTAAAATTTGATTAGGATTTTCACCAATGTCTTGTGCAGAATTAAACTTATCTTTTGAACTTTTAAAAACGTTAATAATACTATCCACAATATCATTTACACCACTAAAATGATCTGCATGAATTGAAATTAAATCACCATTCAAATCATCAGACGGTTTAATTTTGAATGAAGGATTATTACGAAATTCATATGAATTTATAGGTACTAAAGGACTGTTTTTATTTTCTTTATTACTTACAAATTCATTGTAATATAAAGGTATTAAATTTTTAAAATCAACTCTACGTGTATCATAACCACGATTATTCAACTGCTTACGCATTACCTTATTAAAAGGTAACAATTGAGAAGTTATAACAGCACCGACAGTATGTTCACCTTTGCCACGTGCTATAACTCTTTTAACCTTTTTAGGTTTTTTCAATTTAGTTGTAGTGGTAACAGAACCATCAAAATTTTTTACGCGTCGTGTTAATATTTTCTTACTATCAGTGCTGCTTAAATCCATTTTTTTACATTTTAATAATGAATTGAAAAAATTACTTTAAAATGTATTTTTTCACTACAAACCAAGCACCTATTACAATTAATGCAATAACAACGTACTTAATTATTTTCTTTTTTGAATCATTTGCTGCGGTGTTATCAACTTCTACTTCAGTTGTTGCGCCTGTTAAACCTGTGTCTGCCATTGTTTTAATTTTTAAGTTTCATAACAAAATAAATAATAATAAATAATCCTGCTGCCATAGCAATATATTTTACCGTAGGTGAAATTTCACCAGATGTAGTTACAACTTGATTTGGAGATTGTGTACCTATTGCAGTATTACCGTTAGGGTAACGTGCTATATATGCTGGTGCTTTATTGTAAAGTGCGGGGTCAACACCTGCTTCCGCTAATCTGTCTAAAGCAGCACCGTCTAAACCAGCTAAATTACCTTTCATAATATTTTCAATAGCTTTTTTCAATTGTGCTTTATGACGTATGCTACCAGCAAAATTTTTTAATGAAGAAGCTAATGAATCAATAGCACCACCAGCAGGCAAACCTGTATCTGCTAAAGTTACATTGTCATGACGTTCTTTTGATAAGTCCATTTTTTAATATATTAAATTGTAAATATAATCAACTGCTTTATCTAAAAAGCTTTTGTATTTTTCAGGATTATTTACCTTGTCAATTGCTCTTGCAACTGATAATTCAGTAGCTTTTTGCACTGCAACTTGTACGTCAGCAATTTCTAACTCAGGTTTATTTTCAATAACTTTTGAAATTTGTGTAAGTTCTACAACATTTGTAATATTTTCTAAATCTGCAATATTAGTTTCAGGTTTAGCCGTGACTATTTTTGTTATAGCATCTTGTTTATAAGTATCAATAATTTGTAAAAATTGTTCATTATCCATTTTTTCAAGATTAATCAATTCAGGAATTACTTCCTTAGCAATATTAATTTTTTCTTGTATTGCAACAGGGTCGAAATTAATTAAATTAATATTATTTTGTAATTCTTGTATATTAGGTACGGGATTTATGTAAGCAACTTCATCAGCTATAGGTGTATTTCCAGGAATTTCATTTACATATTTAACAACTTCTTCAGCTTGTGTTAATGGTTGTAAAGACGTTTGTATTGTAACTAATGGTTCTCTTTTTAAATCAGGTTCAAATACTTTAATAGGCTGTGAAACAGGCAAAGAATTAGCTTGTGCATCTCTTAATTCTTGTGCAAGGCTTGCAGCTTGAACTTGCTCTTGTAATCTTTGATTTATTAATTCCTGTGGATATATATTTTCATCATAACGTGGAGGTTCTTGTGCCTGCACATAGGAAACATTGCCGTTCGAATCTGTTAATTGTACTCTCATTATTTTCGTATTGTTAATGCTTCAATTTTTTCTACAAATAAAATAAAACTTAACATAGGACAAAAAACATCCATTTGAAAACTTAACATTAAAGTTTTATCAATAGGTAAATGTAATGGTATATCAGAAATTTGTGCTTGAAAATCTTTATTAGTAATGTATACACGTGGGTCAATTGTATCAGTTCTTGTTTTACCAAACAATGACTGTACACCAAAAATTAAAGAATTTTGAAACTGATTAACGTTAGCAATTGGTACTAAATATCTTAATAAATCAATAGTTATTAAATCTGAAACAAATGAATTTAAGAAAGTACCATAAGCAACGTTATTACAATGAACTGTTATCCATGCCCCATCAACACCACCTGCACCATCAGGTGCTTGATATGATAAAACTAAATCACCTTGTACAGGTTGTACCATTAACGGTAAACCACCAAAAGCAAAAGCCTGATAACCAATAATACCACTTGCACCAAAAATAAATACCCAAGGATTTGGTGGAGAATTTATTGTACTTGATTTTAAAAATCCACCATAAAAATCTGTTAAACCGAATAAATGTAC
>Ga0307377_10006542_pt1 | contig 12180 bp, 6 predicted proteins | sample TR3MG_FD_202535 | JGI IMG/M metagenome (GOLD analysis project Ga0307377, IMG submission 202535) | Soil microbial communities from Risofladan, Vaasa, Finland - TR-3 | ecosystem: Environmental > Terrestrial > Soil > Coastal area > Acid sulfate soil | place: Finland: Risofladan, Vaasa | collected...
TCATAACTTAGTTGTTGCTATTTCATACTTAATTGTAGAAATTGTTTTTGAATTATGCCAGTATAATTTTGAATTTTAAATCAATAACTTATTTGTTAAGATTACCTACTTATCTACTTAACAATCCGAAACTACAGAAAAGAACTCTGTAATTTATTAATATTAATTATAATTTCCAATGATAATTATAGAAATACCAATAAAAAACTCTAGTTTTAATAATTCTATGTAGGTGTAGTTAAATACAAGCTTTGAATTGAATTTTGAAGCCATTTTGTTGATTAATAGTTCTTCTTATCCTGTATTCACTCACATATGCCTGACTTGCCTCAGCAAAGACCCTAGAATAAAAGATAAGTATACATGAAGAAATAACAATAAATAGATTTCTAAATACTATAAGACAATGAAGAATCAATGGATCAGCATCCTGATAGTCGGGATGACTTTAGGTACAGCCTGGGCAATCAGAGGTCAGTTCGGACATGAACAAGGTGCAGCCTGGGCAGGCGCGATTGGTGCCCTGGCGCTTGTAATTGTATCAAAACGAAAAGACTGGTATAAAAAAATGTTCTTGATAGCCCTTAGTTCAGCCGTTGGTTGGGGAACTACCGGAATGATAAGTTACGGAATTGTAGTTGGTTATGGAAGAAGTGATAACTTCCCCAATGCATTATATGGCTTGCTGATGCTTTTGGTAATCGGCGGATTATTTGGACTTCTGGGAGGAGGACTTACCGGTCTCACCCTTGAATCAACAAACCAGAAAAGAGTTAAATGGGGATGTTTACTGGCCGAAATGGCAGTAGGTGGTGTTATTGTGTATTATTTACTTGTGGGGCAGCTGGGCATTCTGATGACACCTCCACGCTCTGAAGCCTGGGCTGTCTGTTTGGGAGCAGGACTAGCCATGATCTGGCATATGGCAAGAAATGATTATAGATCACCATTAAGGGTTGCATTAATTACAGCCATGGGAGCAGGCTTCGGATTTGCTTTTGGAAATTTTCTGCAAATCTTTGGAAATGTGCTGGAGATCAACTTTAATATGTGGAACGTAATGGAGTACAGTATCGGTTTTTTTGGAGGTATATCGCTGGCATATAGCGTTTTAAGTTCAGAATGGCCCGAGGAATCTTATGTGCCGGCACGTTGGGAAAATTATTCAGCGCTACTGATTGTTTATGTGTTTATCCCTTTAATCATTTTCTCCGAATCTCTTGGATTTGCTAAGCTTCTTAATGATTTCAGTGATTTTGCAAATCCTGAAAATACAGCATTGGTGAGTTCCCTGGCTGCAGGCTTTATCTTAATTACTGTTGCAGTAGTTGCTTTATACAAACTATTTAAATCAGGTATTCTTTTAGTTAGAAAAGATGTTATACTGCTTTTTGCTCTTCATTTTGCTGCTTACATAATGGTAAGCTACATTGTTAAGGGTGCTTTTGCAGGCAAATTTCTTTTGAACCATCATTTATACTGGGTCAATTTTATCATAATTTTATATCTTATGTTAAAACAATTTCCGGCTTTCTTTGAGAATCTGGTTTCTGAAATAAATGGTAAGAAGTTGGTTATTTACTTCATAGGTATTGTAATAATTATCACGCTGCTTGTATTGATATCAATTAATATTCATGGAGAAATGGGTGGAGCACATGATCGATTTAATCTTTAACATTAACTAATCTTACTCATTAGTGTCCGATAAAATTGATATAGCGTTCTTTGATATTCTTGATACATCTGAATTGTAGAGCTTTTTGGGTGTGTGACGATTTGAATTGACAGGAAGATTTAATAATAATAGATCAAAGTCTTTTTAAGGTAATATTACTTACCGTTGGCTTCAGCCAACGGTATATCAACCTTATCTTAAAGGACTTTAGTCCTTCATTTGTGGGCTAAAGCCCGTGCCTGAGCAGTGTTCATACCCGTCCCGCCAAAACGGGACGGTAAGTAAGGAATCCAACAAACTGTTACCATTTTAAAGCATTATACATTTGAACAAAACGTCACTAAATGAGCTACTTACAAATCATAAATAAAAAGATGTCAAAGAACTATAAGATAAACAGTTGAACCGGAGCAATGCTGTGAATGGCGGAGCTCGACGAAGTCAAAATCAGCTGGAATAAATCGGACACTAGTGAATCTTATTCATAAATTAACATTATAACCATGAGAAATCTGAAACAAAGAATTACACTCTTCTTCTTGGCAATTACAGTAATCTCCTGCACAACTAAAAACGGGATACAGGTTAAACAGCATCACCAGGATAAATCATTCATCCAGGATTATAGTATTAAGTATACTTTAACGGATGAAGATGTTAAATTATATGATGTAGTTTCTGACAGGGATGGTTATATACAGATATTCTCATCAGCTGGGCTGTTACGACCACGTGACGGGCAGTTTTTATTTCCGGGTACTCTTGTGAAAGATATTCAATACAGGCCAATCTCTGATAAAAAAATTGCTGGCATTGGTATCTATGAGGATCACATAATCTATGTTGATGATAAAGCTGTTTTAAGTAATAGCTGGGCTGGAGAGCTATATTCTAAACACATGATGCCTGGTGCAAGAATATTTTCAGGAGGAAAGGATTTTAAATTTCTGGTTTCAGATATGAAGAAGTTAATCCTTTTACAAGATTCTAAAATATTATGGGAAGGAAATATATCAGAAGAAATTATCCAAATAAAGTTTGATGAATTGAACAACTTGTTCTGGGTTTTGACCAATAATTCAATCAGTGTTTTTTCTCCTGCCAGGATGGAAGTTGAAGAAGTTATGGCAAAGAACAACCTTACTTGTCTCGAAGTGACATCCGGTAAGCTAATTGTCGGCACCACCGATGGATATTTCGAGATCAATTCTGATACAAAAAAACAGCAGGGAGAAGTTTTTTCAGAATTACCATGGACAGAATTAAATGTCATCAGTGAAATTGATGGTAATATCTGGTTCGGATCCACAATGGGGGCTTTTATGCAACGTGAAGATGGTAAATTTGACTACTATGCTTCCGAACGCTGGCTGCCGTCTGATAATGTTCTGGATATTGCAAAAGGGCCTGAAAAATCCGTTCTTATTCTTACTGATAAGGGTTTGGGAAAGATATGTTTTAAAGAAATGACATTGTACGATAAAGCAGTGTTCTTTGAAAAGCAGGTACGGGAGCGTCATATCCGTAATGGTTTTAATGCAACGGTTTCACGTATGGAAGAAGGAGATATTACTACCGGTAGTCTTGAAGATTCAGATAATGATGGTCTTTGGACAGCGATGTATCTGGCCGGGGAAACATTCAGGTATTCAGTAACCAGATCGGAGGATGCATTATTAAATGTTAAAGAATCGCTCGAAGCTATGGAACGGTTGTATACCATTAATCCGGTTCCGGGATTTCCTTCCCGCTCCTTCGAAAGGACTGGATATAAATATGATGACAAACCATGGCGAAGGGCTGATGATCCGGAGTGGGACTGGAAATCTACAACCAGCAGCGATGAAGCTATCGGTCATATCTTTGCATTTGGGGCAATTGCTGAGCTGATTGATATACCGGATATACGTGAAAAAGCAATTATGCTAATTGATACATTGATGTCGCATATTATTAAAAACGATTTTTACCTTATCGATTGGAATGGCGAACCTACTTTGTGGGGGAAATGGAATCCCACTTATGTAAATGCCCGTCCTACAATGGTGGGTGACAGGAAACTAAATGCGTCGAATATTATCGGAATGTTACAGACAGCTTATCATTTTACAGGTAAAGAAAAATATAAAGATGCTGCTTTTTATCTCATGGATGAACATGGGTATCTGGAAAACCTTACAAGGCCGTTGAAAGAGATTGGGAGCGCTCCTGCACATGCTGACGAGTGGAGTAAAATGTTGTCAGGCGGGTGGAATCATTCCGATGATGAGATGTATTTCTGTGGTTACTGGGGATTATACCGTTATGCTTTTAATGACACTTTGAAGGCAAAGTTTAAGGATGCAATTCTTGATCACTGGGAATATGAGAGAGCCGAGAAAGAAGGATTATGGGATATCATGACTGCTTTAACCGGGACCGGGGATATCGATCTAGAGGAAGCTATATGGTATCTTCAGGAGTATCCGCTGGATCTGATAAACTGGACCGTTACTAACAGTCAACGGAAAGATATTGAACTCATTGAACCTGATTTTAGAAGGCAGACAACAAAAGAAGTTCTTCCTCCTGATGAACTAAGGATAGCCCGGCATAATGCAAACCGGTTCGATCTTGATGGGAGAGGTGCCGGAAGATCAGAATATAGTGCCGGAGATATATGGCTATTGCCTTACTGGATGGGGAGGTATCTGGGAGTAATTGGAGAACCAGAGGAATAAAAGGAAACGATTATTTTCATCAGTAATTAAATATAACAAGGAAGAGAAAATATCTATGAATATCTCTCAATACCAGGGGACTAAAATAAATCTTGCTGAGTTTAGCTGGATTCATCAACCTAAGGTTTTTTCTATAGAGAATGACTGCCTGACAATTATTACAGAGCCGGAAACAGATTACTGGCAACGTACTTATTATGGTTTTCAAAACGACAATGCCCCAACTTTCGTTAAAGAGGTTGAAGGAGATTTTACCTTTGTTGTAGAAGCCTGCTTTGAATATGTAAATCTATATGATCAGTGTGGAATAATTCTTTACCAGGATAGTGAAAATTGGATCAAGGCCTCTGTTGAATATGAGAATGAACAATTTGCACGACTGGGTTCAGTAGTAACAAATTTGGGATTTTCAGATTGGGCATCAACAGATATTTCTGCAGATATTAATTCAGTGTGGTACCGTTTGAGCAGGAGAGGACAGGATTTTAATATTGAATATTCATTTGATAAAGATAACTTCATCCAGATGCGTATTTTCCATATGCATAAACCAATATCTGTTGCAAGGATTGGTGTTTATGCCTGTAGTCCGGGAAAATCAAGCTTTAAAGCAGATTTTAGAAATTTTGAGCTGGGGAAGTGTAACTGGCGTGATCATTTTGGCAATTAGTTTTTCATAGGATGAATATTAGTTCATCACGTTTGACAAGATAATTTTAAGAAAGAATGAAATTATATTTATCTAAAGGTACTCTTTTGATTACAAGCTTAATATTTACTTTAAGTTTGATTTCCTGCAAAGAAGAAAGTAATAATGCAATACTGAAATCAGGTGATGAGATCTATCAGGATGTCCCTTTTGTACAGGAGATTCACCACCCCTATATGATAAGTAATAATCAGGCTGATAATGAAGTACATAGTATTGCTGTTGACCTCGAGTCAAATGTATGGATTGCCACAGCGTCTGGTGTCTTTATTAAAAAAACTGATAGCAGAGTATGGGATCTTGTTATCACAGGTGAGGACAGGGGACCAGCCTATTCAATTGTGGTGAATCCAAATGGCGATATACTTTTGGGAACATGGGATGGTATTTACAGGTTCAGGAATAATGTTCTTATAAAAGAAGAGGGGGTAGAACCACCTGTTTCTAGGATATGTAATGATGGAGCCGGGAACTATGCTCTGGGCCCATATGGTGTTTGGAGATATAAAGACAGTATCTGGGAAAAACAGGAATATAAGATAGCCCGATCGGTCCGCGATGCCATCACTGATGGGGACGGTAATTTATGGGTAGCAACCGATGTAGGCTTGTACCTTTGTAAGGATAGTGAACCAGTGCTATTTCAGGATGTCTCGGAACTTATAAGTTGTAATGTGAGGGCAATTTCTTTTGATCCTGCCGGAAATATATGGGCTGGAGTAATGGGAGGTGTTTCTATAAGGAAAGGAGAACAACTAATCAAAAATCTGACTCCCGATGAGGGTATCCCCTCTGTATTTGTAAATTGTATTAGTCAATCGCCAGATAGCGTTATGTGGGTAGGGACTAATGTCGGTGTGGTAAGATATAACATTGATGGCTCGCACTCAATCCGCTTTAGTAAAAGGTGGTTAACGGATAATAAAATTTCAGACGTGGCTTTTGATGTTGTAGGAAATGCATGGATCGCCACTGCCAATGGTGTAAGTATGATTAAAAAGAATAAAATGACACTGTTGGATAAAGAGGGCTATTATTACAATGAATTGATGAAGAAACATATGCGTGAACCCTGGACCTGTGGAGTACTACGATTGGAGATTCCTGGAGATACAGCTTCCTGGAGTAATTCAGATGATGATAACGATGGGGAGTATACCAGTGGTTATTTAGCAATGGAAAGTTTCAGATATGCTGTGACGAAAGATGAAGATGCTAAAACTAAGGCACGGAAGGCATTTGACTTTTTAAGATATCTGCAAGAGGTAACCGGAACTGAAGGTTTCTTTGCAAGATCCATTGTACCTGTTAACTGGACAAAAGTAAACGATGCAAACAGGACCTACACAAAAAAACAACTTGCTGATCAATTGGTAGATGATCCGCGTAATAAGCCAGTGGAAAAAAGATGGCGAATATCGGCAGACGGAAAGTGGTTGTGGAAAGGTGATACCAGCAGCGATGAGATGGATGGCCATATGATGGGCTATTTCTTCTTCTATGAGCTTGCTGCTGATGAGGAAGAAAAAATACTTGTCCGTGAACATGTTAAGAAAATAATAGACCATTTGATAAAAACTAACTACAACCTGATTGACATTGATGGCGTTCATACCAGGTGGGGTGTCTGGTCCCCCGATCAACTCAACCATGACCCGGACTGGGCATCTGAGAAAAGCTTAAATTCTTTCGAACTTCTTGCTTATCTTAAATTTGCAGGACATATTACCGGTGACATAAAATATGAGAAAGAATATCATAGGTTAATAGACGAAGAGGGTTATCTTGAAAATGTTGCACATTTGAATTCAAAAAATCCTGCATGGCAAATATATTTCGACCGTACACTGGAAGGTTACATGTTTCCAATTTTGCTGAAATATGAAAAGGATTCTGTTCTGAATGAGTTTTATCATAATCTTATTGATGAGTGGATGGACAATCAGCCATATGGTGAAAATCTGATTAATAATTTGATATATACTTTTTCTACCGGGAAAAAGGTTAATATGAGTCAAACTATTGATTTTCTGAAAGATACCCCTCTTGATCTGGTTGATTGGCGTATAGATCACACTCTGCGCGAAGATGTTCATATTGTAAGAAGCCCGATACTCGAAGAGATACAGATATCTGAACTCCCAGCAGCAAGCGAACGATCAACAGTACGCTGGGATAAAAATCCATGGGCCGCAGACAAGGGCAATCCGCAGCAGGTAAGAGAACCTGTCTTTTGGCTCTGGCCTTACTGGATGGCTCGTTACCTGGATATTATCCGACCTGCAATCCTTCAGGATACACTTGAGTAGAAAATCTCTTTTATCTATGATATTTATGAATTTACGTATTATCCTGTTTTGTATGATCATCATAACGATTGATGGTTGTAAAGTTCAAAAAAGCATTCCACAAGTATATGATCTTCGTTGTGAATATATTAAAGATCCGGTCGGACTGGATGTTTTGTCTCCCCGCCTTTCATGGAAGATGAAGAAAGATACCAGGGGTGCCAGGCAAACAGCATATAGAATCGAGGTTGCATCAACCGATGGATTATTGATTACTGACTCTCCTGATATTTGGGATTCAGGCAAAATTGAATCTGACCTATCTATACAGGTTGAATATGATGGCATCCCCTTGAAATCAGGAATGAGAGTCAGCTGGAGAGTAAAGATATGGGATGAAGAAAATAATCCATCCCAATGGAGTAATATCTTCCACTGGGAAATGGGACTGATTGGTGAAACCGATTGGAAGGCTAAATGGATTGGCGCACCAGGATCACTTACTTATGGAGAATGGAAATATTTTTCTCCTCTTTTTCGAAAGGAAGTAAATATTTCAAAGAAAATTAAAAGTGCACGGGCCTATATCAGCGGACTTGGGTATTACGAATTATATATCAATGGAGAAAAAATAGGAGATCATGTCCTTTCTCCTAATCAAACCAATTACGATCGCCGACAGGTTGAAAAATGGTCCGAACCAAGAATTGGAAATATGACAACATCAGTATTATATGAAACTTATGATATAACTTCCAATCTGAAATCCGGAGGAAATGGACTCGGTATTATCCTTGGTAATGGCTGGTATATTCAAGCTGATCGTACTTCGGAAACTTCACTCTGGTATAATACACCGCGCCTATTGGCACAGTTTAATATTGAATATGAAGATGGTAGTAAGGAGCTGATAACCAGCGATGAGAGCTGGAAAGCTGCAGTAAGCCCTATCCTTTATAACGGCTTACATACAGGTGAAATTTACGATGCCCGATTGGAACAAAAGGGATGGGACGAAGCTGGTTTTGATGATTCAGATTGGTTTAATGCAATTGGGGTGCGAAGTCCGACAGGAAAACTTAAGGCACAGATATCAGCACCCGATCGAGTTACCAAAACGATCAAACCGGTTTCTGTAACTAAAATGGAAAATGGGATCTACCGGTTCGATATGGGACAAATGATCTCCGGATGGTCCAGGTTGAAGATGTCCGGAACGAAAGGAACAGAAATAAAATTACGGTTTAAGGAGGAGTTAGGACCTACCTATGGTCAATCAGATACCTTCATTCTAAAAGGAGAAGGAACCGAGATATGGGAACCCCGTTTCACCTGGCATGCATTCAGGTATGTCGATGTAAGCGGATCTCCTTCCGCTCTGACAATTGAAAATATTGAAGGAAGAGTAGTGAATACCGATGTAGTAAAAGCCGGGAGTTTTGAATGCTCAAATAAATTGCTTAATCAGATACTTGAAAACTACGAGTGGACACAACTTGGTAACATGCACGGGGGTATTCCGAGTGATTGCCCGCATCGTGAGCGGCGGGGATATACAGGGGATGGACAGATATCAGCCAAAGCGGCGATTTATAATTTTGATATGTCGCAGTTTTATACGAAATGGTTAGATGATATCAGTGATGCGCAAAATCATGAAACCGGATATGTCCCTAATACTGCTCCTTACCAGGATGGAGGAGGGGGAACAGCCTGGGGTTCTGCTTATATAATTATTCCATGGTATATGTACCAATATTATGGAGATAAACAGCTTCTTCAGCAACACTATCCGGGAATGAAACAGTGGATAGAATACATGAAACATGAACTGAACTTGAATGGAATTTTATTTAACCAGGGGCTCGGAGAGTGGGTACCTCCTTACAATATGGAAATCGAACCGGAATTTGTTAACACCTGCTATTATTACTACTGCTGCAGGTTAATGGTAAAAATATCAGGTATCCTTGAAAATGCGGTTGATAAAGATTACTTCATCACTCTGGCAAATGAAGCACGGGATAATATTAATAGTACATATCTCGATACTGAGAATTTAAATTATTCTGTAGGAGAACAAGGAGCTAATGTCTTCCCACTGGGATTCGGAATAGTAGAGAAGGAAAACATAAATGCTGTCTTTGAAAATCTTATAAAGAATATTACTGAAAAGCAAAATTTTCATTTTGATACAGGAATACTTGGTACACCACTCATGCTCGAAGTATTTACTGACCTGGGACGTGGCGATATTGCACTTGCCCTTATGAGCCAGCGTGATTATCCGGGTTTTGGTTATATGATTAAAAATGGTGCCACAACTATATGGGAAACATGGCAGGGCACTGCCTCTCACAGCCACCCGATGTTCGGCAGTGTCTGCCATTGGTTTTATCAATATCTCGGTGGAATATGCCCTGATATGGATAATCCCGGATTTAAGCATACTATCATTAAACCATATCCGGTGAGCGGACTCTCTTTTTCGAAAGTTTCTTACCAATCAATGTATGGGGAAATAAAATCTCATTGGCGTTTTGTGGATGAAGACTATTATTTGAATCTGACTATCCCTCCCAATACCTCAGCAACAGTATTTGTCTTAGCCGGTAACTCTGATAAAGTTACTGAGAGTGCTAAACCAGTATCCAATAATCCGTATGTGCATTTTTTGAAATATGAAAATAATTATGCTGTTTATGAGGTCGAATCGGGTGAATACCAGTTCCTGTCAAAGGAGGCAAAAAGTATTCTTAGGAAACCAATCCTCATTACTCCTGAAATCTCCCCGGGTGATACTCTGGTTTTAAATAACGATTCAGTATTGGTAAGTATCACTTCAGAAGTTGCAGATGCAATGATATTTTTTCGTTTGGATAGCTTTGAACCAGATAGTACTTCACAATTATATAAAAAGTCGTTTTATGTGTCAGAGGCAACTATAATTAAGGCAAAAGCATTCTTAACCGGTTCCGGATACAGTTTTACTAAGACCAGTAGGATAGAGTTTATCAATCCGGAAACCAATGGATTAACATATAAATACTTTGAAGGTATATGGACCAGCCTTCCTGATTTCTCAAAACTACCTGTTATTAAATCAGGCAATGTCTATACATTTGGCTTGGAAAATATTATTCCGGCCAGGGACGAGTTTGCACTTATATTTGAGGGAAAGATACAAATCGAAAAAGAGGGGATCTATGAATTTTACATCAATTCTAATGATGGTACCTGCTTATTTATAAGTAATAAGCTTGTTGTGGATAACGATGGTCCTCATGGTGCCGAAATTGAAGTTAGTGGTAAGATAAAATTATCACCTGGACTGTTTCCTGTCAGACTAAATTACTTCCAGGCAGGAGGAGGATTGTTTTTAAGTGTCAAATATTCCGGTCCTGGTATTGAAAAACAAACAATACCGGCTTCGGTTTTATTTCGTAATTAATAGAACATATAATTATCATATATTGAATGTATTGCAAGAAAAAGGACTTATAACATGGAATTTATTACTTCCGACTTCAGACTTCCGACTTCAGACTTCAGACTATACGCACCTTATAAAAGAATTCGTAATTGATTTTATCTAGTAATCATGAAAATATCTTACTCAATTTATCATAATCTGACATAACTAAATACACAATATCTATGTTGAAATCGTCTGAATTATTGAAGCTTATACGCTGGAATACCCCAACTATTTATAATGGTTGGGAGCAAATAACAAAATGCAATCCCGGGAAGGATGCTTTTAACCTCGAAGAGACCATAGATTTTATGCCGCACATGGGACCAATGGCAGGATACGCAGTTACTGTAGTTATTGAACCGGGGAATCCTGAACATAAAAAAAATAATCCCAATGTATGGAACGAATACAGGGAATATATTGCATCAGTGCCGGGTCCCAAGATAGTGGTTGTTCAGGATCTTGACAAACCGGCTAATTATGGTTCATTCTGGGGTGAAGTGAACAGTAATGTACATCGCGCATTTGGATGTATAGGAACTATTACCGACGGAAGTATCCGGGATCTGGATGAGATGAATAATGCAGGTTTCAAAGCCCTTGCCCGCCGATTATCTGTCGGACATGCATATAGTACCCCCGTGAGATGGAATTGTGAAGTAGAAGTTTTTGGACGAAAGATCAAACCCGGACAACTGATTCATGCTGATAAACATGGTTTTCTGGCTATTCCTGATGAAGATGTGAAAAACTTGCTGGAGGCAGCTATTTTCATGGACTCGAACGAATGCAATACGATAATTGCCACAGCCAGAAGTTGTGCAGGGAAAAGTGCCGGACAGATATTGAAAGAGATGAAAGATGCTTCAATCCAGTTTAGTAAAGCTGCTCAGGTAAAATTTGGTAGAAGGTGAATGGTAAAAAAATCACACTTATAGAGCAATGGGGTAGAAGGTAATCTCCACAATTTTTTAACCAGATTGATAAGTGGAGCCGAACCTCATTTCAAATCAATGGCGGATCGGATTAAGAAACCGAGTAAGGATTTGCGGGATTATTTCAGTTGTAGTCCGGAGGCAATATTAAATCGAGAGGGGAGAATTTAAAAAATATTTATGGTCAGGAGATCTATTTATCACATTTTATTCGTGATAATCGATACTCATTATTAATTTTAACTGCCATTATATTTTAATCTTTACTGACTGCTATTTTTTTAATATTATAATAAATTAACGGTCAACATATTATTTGAATTGATAGTAAAATTTTACCAATTAAAAGGAAACCCAATGAGAAGATTACCG
>Ga0307377_10006544_pt1 | contig 12178 bp, 5 predicted proteins | sample TR3MG_FD_202535 | JGI IMG/M metagenome (GOLD analysis project Ga0307377, IMG submission 202535) | Soil microbial communities from Risofladan, Vaasa, Finland - TR-3 | ecosystem: Environmental > Terrestrial > Soil > Coastal area > Acid sulfate soil | place: Finland: Risofladan, Vaasa | collected...
ATGCAACTCCTTCTACAGGTCTAGATTGTTCTACAACTACATTTAATACTGTTCTTCCAAATTGTATATTTGAAATTGAAACAATGTCTTTGACTAATGATATTTTTGAATCTACGGTTAATTATCACTCTCTTCCTGCTGCTGGTATTAATGTTTGTGATCCATTATTGGAAAATATTAGAACAGCAGATTTCACTTATCTTGGATAGTTTTTACAGGCAAAAGTCATATTTCTGACTTTTGCCTTTCTTCTTTCTTTCTTTCTTTTATTTACTTATTTATTAAATTCCCCGTTTTTTTCGATATATAAATAGTTATTTTTTAATAGGAGAAATATTATGTCGTTATTGGATGTTATTGATGATATTGAGATTAAACTGTATTACAAATATATTACTGTTAAGGGGTCTAAGAAGCTTACTATTGTTGAAAATAATAAAGCAGAAGAGTTACTAAAAGATGAGAAAAAGTCTAAAGAGATAGAGGTGTTAGTAACTGGTTGGAAAATGCTTACTTGGAAAGAACAGAATGAAGTTACTGAGTTATCATCACAAACTATTAATGCTCAAACAGGAGAAAAACAGTTTAGTTATTTAATTTATAGGGACTCTATTGTAAAAAAATGTTTGAAAACGTGGAATTTAACGATGAATGAAAAGCCGGTTCCTGTGTCTGATGATATGATTGATAAATTACCTGGGCTTGTTGTTTATGATTTGTATGAAAAATTTGAACGAGTAATTGATTATAACGAGGAAGAACTAAAAAACTAGAACAGGCTGCGATCGAATACGCTCGTGGCCACAACATTTCAGTTAAACCTGTTCCTATAGAATTAACATATTTTTGCTTAGCAAAAGAGTTTGGTTGGCTTCCTAGTCAAATAGAAAATGAGCCTTTTAAAAATATAAAGGGGATAATGCGAATTCTTTCTACTTATAATAGTGTTATGAATAAAGATTCAGAAAAGTCAAGTAGACAAAGAAATTCAGGTATTGGAGGGAAGCAATATATAGATATAACTGATCCAGCAATGGAAGAACAATTAAATCAAAGAAAATTAAAAATATGATAGGAGATAAAAATGCAAAATTTATTTGTGAGTGAAAATGACGAATTTGTTATTAGGTTTACTGTGGCTACAGATGATAAGGGAACTATTTTCTGTGATATGAATAGAGAATCTCTGACAGAATCGTTTGGGGACAAAATAAAAGAACTAGAAATAAAAGATTATGAAGCAGTTTTTAGAAAACCATCGTTTGGGGATTCTATTGAATTGTACGATTCTATTTTTAGTGTAAATAATGGGGCTGATGTTAGTTTTAATCCTGTTTTAATAAGAAGTAATAAGATTATTGCTTTGATTAAAAGTTGGAATTTACAGGGAGAAAAAAATAAACCGACAGCGGAAGATATTAAAAAATTACATCCGACAGTAGCAACAGCGATCGGAATTCAGATAGATGCCGAAACAGGTGGAATATTTGGTTAGTGTTTAAGTATTTAAGTATTTAAGTATTTAAAATAGAAAAAGAGGCCGTAGTAATCTACGGTCTTTTTTAATTAAAGGGTTTTATAATAAAAAAAGTAATATTAATTATATAAATCTACCATTTTGAGAGAATTTATTATGCCATCAGATAATATTGAATTACAACAAAATATAGAGTTAATTCTCAAAACAGAAGGTTTTGAAGATGTTGTACCAAAAATGAAGGCTATTCTCAGAGAGCAGAAAAATTTAGGGAATAGTAGTGGAGATCTGATAAAAAAATATGGAGGAGTTAAAGAGGCTACAAATGCTCTTATTGCTATTTATAAAACAAAAGGATCCATAGCTAGAAAAGAGTTAAGTCAAGAGCAAAAAGCTGTGGGGAGTTTATCAAGCTCCTATGATAAGCTTGGTTTAAGTATAAAAGAAATAGGAAGTGGGTTAAAATCTCTTGTTGTTCCATCTTCTTTTGCTGCTGTTGCTGTAGGAACTACAGATAAATATAACAAAGCATTATTAGTATCATCTGCTAATGTTAATCGTTTAGGCATAGGTCTTACAAAGTTAGAAAATTCTCTTGACAGGACGTCCTCTACTATTTCTTTAACTAGAATGGAAACGATTAAATTATTTGATCAATTTCAATCTGGAATGAGAGAAACTTCAATTGCAGATTTTGAAAATACGATGAAGAGAATGAAGAGCATTGTAGGCTCTAATGCTCAAGCTATGGAGGAAATGCAATCTTCTCTTTCTGCTATATCTCAAGAATATCCATCAATATCTAGGGGTTTATTAGATATTGCTGCAGCAGATTCTATGGCTAATGAAGCTCAAAAAGAATCTCTTAAAAATAGAATAAGAAATTTATATTTTATTGGTAAAATATCAGATGCTCAATATAAGCAAGTTTCTAAATATCTTAGTGGAAATCAACAGATTAGTAGTTCTGATTCTAAAAAACAAGAAGAATTAAAAGAGCAGATTAAAGCTACACAAGAGTTACAGAGGCAGATGGAATACCTTAAACTGGCTGTTGGTAAGGCTATTTTGCCAGCGTTGGTTAAAATAAGTAAGATTTTTATAACTCTTACCAAGGGTGCTGAAAGTTTTGCTGGTTCTATGAAAAATGTTGGAAGAATTCTTGCAGTAGGTATGGTTGCTAAAGGGATTGGTTCTTTTTTAGGAGGAAAAGGAGGAGGAGGAGGAGGAGGAGGAGGAAAAGGAGGAGGAGGAATCGGAGGAGCTTTAGCAGGAATAGTTGGAGGAGCAGGTTCACCAGTTTTCGTTACAAATTGGCCTCCTTCGTTAGGACCAGTTGAAACTTTTAGAAGTGTGGCAGCTCATTTTAAACAAGGAGGAGCTGACAAATTAGGCCTTGGAGGTGGATTAAAAGCAGCAGGTAGGGATTTTATAGGTGGTTCTTATGCTCCTGGAATGGGTAAAATGGCAAAGTTTGGGCAGTTTGCTAAAAGTAAAGCTATGACTACAACTGCGGTAGGGTCTTATGTAGGTTCAATAGTATTAGGAGGATTGTCAGAAAAATTTAAAGAAAAAGGTATGAAAAAAAGTAGTGGGGCTGCTGGTTTAGGAGCATCAGCTTTATCAATCTTAGGAGGGGCAGCAACTGGGGCCAAAATTGGAGCTATATTTGGGCCATGGGGAGCAGCGATTGGGGCAGCAACTGGGGGACTTTTTTCTCTCGCTAAAGAAACTGGAAATTTAAAGAAGAATTTTATAAAATTAATAGGTATAAAAGAAAAACCAGGTAAATTTCAAAAAGAATTTGAAGAAGGAGAAAAGAAAGAAGAAGACCGTATCGAAAAAGAGAGGGAATTACAGGAAAAAATTGAAACAGCAGGGATAGAAAATTTAAAAAATATTAAAACCAAAGGGTTTGGAGTGGTATACAAAGAAGTAAGGCAGAAAGATAAAGAAGCACAAGAGGCTTTGAGCAAATCTAGACATGGGGTTAATAAAGAAATAGTGGAAAAGATGACCAACAGTCCCTATTCTCCTATCGGATCTGATATTAAATTTAAAACAGGTTCAACTGAAGAGATTAGTGGAAAAATGTTTGAACAAGAAAAAAAGGTTAGTAATTTAAGAGATAAAATGGCATCAGATAAAATGGATATGGATGAAGATGAATTAGAAAAAGCGGAAGAATATATAATAAAGGAAGAGAATAAACTTAGTTTTATGAAAAAAATCGTAAAAGAGGCTGAAGATACTAATAAAGAATATCAAAAAGCATTAACATTTGCTGCAAATACGGCAGGGCAGCTCCAAGGAATTATACTACTTCAACAAATGCAGAAGCGTAATGCCGAGGTTATAGGGGAACTATATAATACTCAAAGTCAAACTTTAGAAGCTATAATAAGAAAAACATCTATTCTCGGAGGGGAAGACACATCCGAAGCTCAAGAAGCGTTAAAAAGAAATATTAAATTGCTTGATGAGAAGGTTGCCGTTCATAAAGAACTTCTATCAATGATTGAAGATAACAAAGAAGCTACTATTGAGGACACCTTGGCACAAGAGGGATTAAGCGATGCAGCTAAGGGAACAATTACAGAATGGCAAAAGGCAGGAGCAATAAATATAGCGGATACAGTTGTTCAGACAAAAATGGAAGAACTAAGAAAGGTAGCAGTCACTCAAATGGATTCTGAAACTAAAGCCAGATTAAGCCTATTAGGTATGCATGAGAAGTCTTTAGAATTACAAACGGCTGAAGCTCAACAAGCTCAATTGCAGGTTCAATTAGCAGATAACTTTGCTATTAGTGTTAAGGCAGGTGCTGATATGAGATTGAAGGCATTTCTAGCGACAGGAGATGTAATAGCTAAGCAGAAAGAATTATTAGCAGTAGCAAAAGCAGGAAGAATTCAGTTTGAAGAAAAGTGGGGAGTAAAAAATGTAGAAATGCGTGCTAAAGAACTTGAAATAGAGAATAAGATTACACAAGAGATGATTTCTCAGGCAGAACAGGTTAAAACTTTAAGAGATGGATGGGTTTCAGCAATCTCAGCAATGAATACTGGTTTTGGTGGTTTTACAGAAATTGTTATGGATGCTAATAAAAATGTGGCTCAAATGAATAGATTATCAGGGTCAGTAAGATCAGAAAAGAGTGGAGCTTTTACTAGGGAAGGAGAGAAGCCAGTGGGGTTTGGTCAGTCTTCAAGGTTTAGTGCAGTAGGTGGAAATACTTTGGGCATATCTAACATTACGGGACCTCTAGGTAACGAAGTTGCTTATACCTCTCAGGCTTCTGAGAAGATAGCTAAATACTTAGGAGTTCCAGTTAGTGAATTAACTGACCCCAAAGCCTTTGAAGGAATGGCTTCTCAACAAGCTCAAGGGTTTATTCAAGAACAGGCTAGGAGAGGAGCAGGTGGAACAGGTCAGCCTGGTGCTCATCCTTTTGCAAAAAGTGAATATATTGGAAGAGATAGAATGGAATCTTCAGTAGTAAATGGATCTCCAATTGGGGTTGTCGTTAATTTAACTTATTCTGACGCTGAGAGGGTTGGAAGAGCAGTTACAAAAGAATTAAATAAAAAATTAAATAAAGCTATAGGTAGTTATAAAAAACCCTATTAATTCATAGTCAGGTTTTTATGGCATTTGACAATAGAAGAACATACCTTTGTTATAATAATAGAGATTTAATAAGAGATGGTTTTATACGCACTTTTATTGAAAAAGAATATCTCCCAGTCTCCTCTTTTAATTTAAATCGATTAAAAAATCCTCCTAAAGGGGTTTCTTATTCTGTTGGGAGAGATAAAGATACTGGAGAGATTATAAGTGTAAGAGAAAGAAAAAAATTATTACCTGCTAGCAAGATAAAAGTAGAAATAGATTTTAGTAAGGTAATGAAAAATCGCGTGTCTCATCCTGTTTCTCCTACTGATTTAGCTTTTAGTCCAATAGCTTCGATGGTAGCTGTTCCTCTTATATCCCCTATGGGAATGGGAGGGATTACTTCTGGGATTACTGATATAACTTTTCATTTGTTAGAAGCTAAAACAATAATAAACAAAGCAATTACTATTACTCAAGAAATTCTTGATAATAAGTCTATTGAATTTGATGGTTATCCTTTGTCTGTTTTCGGCATCGTTACAGAGCATGTTGAATTTATAGCTTTTTCAGGGGATCCCTCTACAAATCAGAAAAAAGCTGATTATTTAAAAGATCACCCTCAAGCTCAATTCAAAATTAATTCAGCAGGAGAAACAGTTGCTGTTATTGGTCTAGATTTATCTAATGAACAACTAAGGGTATTAGGAAAATTTAGTCAAGGAGCTTATTCTGGAGTTGCTAGGAAAAGAATTGATGGAGCAACTGATAGTAATGGTTTGTTTGGAGGTAAAGCTGATGCAGAATTACATATAGTTGAAAAAAAAGGAGAAAGTAATCTTGAAGAGGATAGAGAGGTTGTTTTATTTAATGGGCAGAAATCTATTTTTAATACAGTAATTAGAGATAAAAGAAAAGTAAAATTTCGAGGAGATAATTTTGACGCAAATAACCCTGCATGGTATCCATATGATATTAAAGGAACATTGCAGATAGATGTAACTGATAAACAGATAAGAATAGATACAACAAATTTATTATTAGATAATGTTATTTATCTTACTTATTCTATTGCTGATGGAGATAGGCATGTTAGACAAAACTTAGAACATAAAGGGACTATTGCTCAAGGGAATACATATGGTATTAGTGGATGGATGGGGGCAATTGGTAGTGAAGTTAATGCATTCGATTATCAGATACGTGAATGGAAAGTACCTCCGTTGCCAAATGGAATTACAGAATCTAATATAGACGAGGTTACAGATGGTTATACAAAAGATGAAGATTATAAATTAACAATGGGTGAATTTTTAATAATTGATGAAGAGCAAAGGAAATGGGAAACAAATTCTCAAAATGAAGGAGATTTTGATTTAAAAGGCTATGCCAGTAAAATAGAAGGTTGGAGATTATCAGAGGCTATTTTGTGGAGACAGTTAACAAGTTTTTTTGCAGCAGATTACAGGGGGATTTTATATTTTAGTAATAATATAGTAACGATATTATATCATCGTTCCGATATAAGGGATCAAAAGTGGTTTACAAATTATTTAGAAAGCCTTGATTTTACTAATCCCACAGGACCTCCGGACATAAATGATCCAGTAGATGAATATGGTAATCCGAAACCTACATATCTTCCATCTGATTTAGAAAAGAAAATAGAAAATAATATTGATTTGAAAAGATCTCCAGGGTTTTTATTTGACACATCAGAAATAACAAATAGTTTATTATTTGATAGAGAAAAAATTCATTATTATAGACCTTTTGCAAATGCTTTGAAAAAAGTAAGTAAATTCAATAGTAGTCAAGACGGAACTGGAATTGGAATTGTTAGTTTAGATTTGTTAACTTTGCTTTGTCCCAATATTATAAGTTCCATTACACAAGAATTAGTAAAAGGAGAAACTGTTACTTATAAAGAATATGATTTTTCTAAATTTTCACCTAGTTGTCTTGGTTTTTTAAATTTAGATTATTATGATTTGTCATATGGGGTTTTTGAAAGTGTTAATGCTCAATCTTCAAAAAATTATGATTGCGAAAATCCTTTTGATATTCGTAGTTATAATTATTTTTCTAATAATTATGATGCTATGAATGAAGGCCCAGGGGCATGGTACGATCAAGGATATATAGAAAATGAGTTGTTTGAGTGGAGGCCAGATGGAGGGACAATAGAAAGTTATTGGAAAATAGAAACTCCTTATTTTTGTAGTAATTTTAGTAGAAATTCCAGGGTTTATATAGAAAAAATGGGGGGAGATTCGTTAGATAATTATAGTTGGATTTATGTTGATACAGAGCCCTCAGTAACTCAAAATATTTCTTCGGATACTAGTTTTGATTCTACTTCATTGATGGTTGTTTTTAAAGATGAAATATTACATAATAGTTTATGTTATTATAATATATATGAAGATGATTTTGTATCAAATTTTTCTATGTTTAAAATAGATAAAACAAAAACACATGAAAAAGAACCTTATGATCATGATAAAAGTTTTTTAGTGGGGCAAAATAGAATTTTAGGAGATTCTCCAAGTTATTCTAATGGAATACCTATTGTCGATGATGTTTTTAGAATATGTAACCCATCTTTTGCTAATTCAGAAGATTTGTGGTTCACTAAAGATTTGCTCACTGATACATGGAGTGATGGAACTTCTTTTGGGTTAAATTTTAATGATGAAATACCAAAAGCTTCTCTTCCATTTGACTGGGCAATACAAGAAATAGAAGTTAAATTTAATTATAATATAAAAAATCAAGTATCTGATTATGATAAATATATTTCTTTTTATTTTGAAGGAAGCGAAAGTTCAATAAGTAATTATAAAGTAAAAAAATCTAAGGAATCTGTCTTTGGAGTAAGTTCTTTTACTGTAATCTTTAATTATTATCATTCAGGACCTTTGCAATTTTTAGGAAAATTTTGGAAAGAAGTTAGTGTGAGATCTGTTGAAGCAAGGTTCTCACAAGTGGGTAACCAGGCAGTAGAAGATTCTTTTAATATTGATAAATATAAAGTGCCATATAGTCAAGGCTCTGTAGTTTATAGTAGAAATGGAAGAATAATGGTATTTTATGCTAATGAAAGTTCTTTTAATATTGATGTAGCTATTTCAGATAATAATGGATCAGAATGGGTGTTTCATAAAAATTTAATTAGATTAACAACTTCAGAAACAGCTTCTCTTCCATTTGTTATTAAAGATACGGAAGGTTTATATATCCATTTGTTTTATGTTCTTAATGACTCGTTTTTAATGTATAAGAAGTTTATGTCATATTGGTTAATAGATGATGACGTTAATGTAGAATATGTTGTTCCAGAAACTTATGAGGTTGGAGATTATGACCTTGCTTTAGATGATCCAGAAAGGGCTTATTGGGGGAATTACTCAACATATGGAAATTATATTAGAAGTGCTCCAAGTTATTTTGTGGAAGGTTCTTCTAAGGATACGTATTTTATAAATCAAATGAAAATTAATGAAAATATAGCAGTTTTTAACGATAGCTTAACAGGAGATAATAAGAATAAAAAGATGGCATTTAGATTTTCATTTAGTGGAGATGAAAAAGAAATGAAGAATAGGTTTAGTGATTCTTCATATGCTTTTTATATATCAGAAGAAGGGGCTATAAGATTATTTTTTACGAGTAATGGAAAATTATCTATAAAAAAAAGTTCAGATTATTATTCATGGTATTATGATATACAAGAGCAAATTATACATAAGAATTATATAAGTGATAATTTAAATGAAGGATTTCCAGAGGAAATATCGAATATACAAATAGTAAGAAATGATTATGATCCTAATATTTTATCAGTTTTGTATTTTAGCAATGGCATGTTGTTTATAAGGCATTTTTACACTAATTCAATTTTCCCATGGTATGATTCTGACGGATTTTTTCATGATGAAGAGATGAAAAGGCATCTTGAACTAACTGTTGAGGATTTAACTGTTGATCCTCCCAAGAAAAGAACAGGGAATGTTCCAATCTTTTTAGTAGGAAATATTCCAGAAGATATAAAAAAAACTCTTATCTTTGATATAGAAAATGATGTAGATAGTACAGAATCTGATTTGTTCATTTATTTTCCTTATAAAGATCCAGATTCTCCATTTAATAAAGAGAAAAATAAAGAAATGGTAAATAGATTTAATGAGAATTTTGCATTAGATACAGGAACTCAAGTTTGTGCTATTACTACTGCTAAAGGTATTATAAGAGTTTTCTATAGAGATAGTTTTGGCAATATTAATGGAATATTAATTGAGGGATTGAGTGAATCTAATTTAGAAGTTATGAATATTTTTAACAAGGCAGAGTAAATGAGTAAATATTTTTATAATATTTTTGATATCATAGATTTTTGGAAAACAAATGTAGAGGATGAAGGTTATCCACTAGATACAGATTGTCCTAGCACTGTATATAATACAGGTATAGTAAAACTTAAATGTTTTATAAATAATATTTGTCCTTTTTATAAAACTCCTAAAAAAGAAGACACTTTAGTTTTTAACTCTCTTACTATGGGAGAGTTAACAAATAAAACCGAGTCAGGAACTTTAAATGTTTTAACTACTACTTCTGGTTTGGAAGGTTTGCATTTTACCCCAAAATATATATATAGGCATAACTATATGTACCAAAAAAATAAAGATGGAAATTTAGAAGAAATAAAACCAAAAGGACCAGGTGTTGTTGGTGCTGATCAGACTAGATATAAAAAAGAGCAGTCTTGGGAGATTGTGCAAAGTGTTTTTGATGATAATGTTTCTGATAAAGATACAGGAGTTGGGTGTGGGAGTCAATCTAGTTGGGAATATGTTGAAAGATCTATAAATCAAAGTGAAATGACAGAAGAAGATATAAGAATTGACTATAATACAAAATATTATAATCAATATAAGAACAGCACTTACAATATTTACGGGAAAACGAAAGAGCTTAAAGAGGGAGAAACAAAAAGGCTTGAATTACGAATTGTTCAGATGCCAGTCCAAAATAGAATACATAATAACAAAAAAGGTGTTCATTGGAAAGTAACTAAAATGACTCCTCTTTTTAAAGGGGAAGATTTTTTTATTAGATTTTATAAACAAGCACAGGAACCTAATACTGAAAGTGATCAAGAGGGGAAAATTTTTAGAGATCCAAAATATGATGCTTTAGATATTTTTTCAAAATCTGAACAAATAATTTATGAACCTTATGCTTTTGAATGGGATGTTCCTGGAGGTGAAAATTTCTGGAGGTTTCCTAATAATGCTTTTAGAATTTCAGGAGAAATTGACAAATATTTCTTGGAAACTTATAATTTTTATATACAAGCATATTATATTATTGAAATGGAAGGTTCGATCCCTTCTTCTGAGCGTTATTTTATAATTATTCCAGAAAGAGGATTTCCTACTTTTATTCAGTTTTTTACGGGGCTTGCTTCTTCTGGACATGTTTCAAAAATGTTAGGAAAACCTTTTGAAGGTATATCTGGAAGTGCTTTAATAGCATCAAAATGGTTTGATATAGTGGTAAGAAATCATCTTGGAAGATTATCGATTCAATTTAAAGGAGATTTTAAAGAACCTCCTCCTTGGATTGTTGAAAGAATAGATTGGGGAGATATAAAAGGACCGAGCGGAGAAAGTGCTACTTTTGAAGAAGAATATGCAGCACTTATCGTTCCTCATGCCAAATTATCAATATGGGGAGGAAATATAAAAACAGGTTTTATTTTTAGTCCTCTTCAATATCAGAAAAAGTTTATTTCTTTTATATATCCTCCTAGAGGAAATGCTAAGATTAGTTCTGATTCTGCTGCTTGGGAAAAGGATTCACAAGAGATGCCAGACTATGGGACTGGAGCGGATTATTTTGAAACAGATCCTTTATGGCTTCCTCTTAATAGAGAGAATGGTTCAAAGGGAAAGCATCAAATTTTATTTAATTCAGGGCCTCCAGGATTAAAAGATGGGAAGGTCGGGAATAAAGAACCTATTCATATGGATAAACCTCTTTTTACAGGTGATGCTCAATTTTATGAAAATTTAGATGAATTAGACCCCAAAACAGATCAGGAACAGGAAGGGTATTTTCATTATGGTAAAACAATAAGATCTTTTCCTAATACAGTAACTCGTGGAGTTAATGCTTCCAGGTTAAAAGTAAATAAATTTAAATATGTAAATAGCAAAAAATATAAACATCAGGGATTTGATCTTTTTATAGGAATGATGTGCGGAGATCATCTTTTTTCTGAGGCAGAAGATATTGACGATGCTCAAGAATGGAAGTTTCCTCCTTTTTTTGATGAGTTTACTGAATTTGTTGATGGTGAGTGGTTTTTGCCAGCTTGTAAGACTCCAATTTTAGCATCGTTAAGGTTAGTTTCCCCTGAAGCCGAAGAACCAAGATGGGACGATGGAACTTCTATAGAGACAGGTATTAATGACATTCCTAGAGGAGTGGGAGAAATTGTGGTTGGTTCTGTTGATGTCAACGAGAGAGTTGGTTCAAGTAATTATTTTTTTGATGCTTCAAATCATGTTTTATCTTTTAGTCATTCTTGGACAGAAAGCGGATTGACTTCTATGGAGCATAGTGGATCGATACAGTTTTATCTTAATAGGGAGTCTGATTTAAATGGAGAGAATACAGATAATACTGGGAATGTTACTGATGAGTTGCTAGCTTTACAGGATAAAACTTTTTATATAGAAATTTGGGCTGGTTATGATGGGAAAGTAGAAATATCAGAAGAAGGAGAAGAAATATCAGAAGAAAAACCTTGTAACTTTACTAGAATTCCAGGTTTATATAAAATGTTTACTGGGCTTTGTGAAGGAGGGGAGGTTAGCTATGAGAGAGGTAAGATTGTTATGAATTGTCAGTTGAAAGATTATACTGCAATTTTGAATGGAATGAAATTTTTCAATTCTCCATGGTTTGATGGAGTAAAAGATGTTGTAGCTATTAATGAAATTTTAAAATTTGCTGGGTTTAGAGATCAGGGAAGTAGTGACCCTGGTGGTTTAATGGCAGATATGGCAGCAGCAACTT
>Ga0307377_10006547_pt1 | contig 12178 bp, 18 predicted proteins | sample TR3MG_FD_202535 | JGI IMG/M metagenome (GOLD analysis project Ga0307377, IMG submission 202535) | Soil microbial communities from Risofladan, Vaasa, Finland - TR-3 | ecosystem: Environmental > Terrestrial > Soil > Coastal area > Acid sulfate soil | place: Finland: Risofladan, Vaasa | collected...
ATGCTCGGGTGTACGGTAATGCTGCGGTGTCCGGTAATGCTCGGGTGTACGGTAGTGCTCGGGTGTACGGTAGTGCTCGGGTGTACGGTAATGCTCGGGTGTACGGTAATGCTGCGGTGTCCGGTAATGCTTGGGTGTACGGTAGTGCTCAGGTGTACGGTAGTGCTCGGGTGTCCGGTAATGCTTGGGTGTACGGTAGTGCTTGGGTGTCCGGTAATGCTCGGGTGTACGGTAGTGCTTGGGTGTCCAAGGATGCTTGGGAAGTCTCCCCGCTTTACATTCAGGGTACTAAGCACAGCGTGACCACGAGTAGTTTTAACACGCTAACCATCGGGTGTGAGACACATACGGTAGAAGAGTGGTTAGCGAATTACCGTGAGATCGGGAAAGCTAATGGGTATTCTAAACAGGAAATTGAGGAATACTTTGATCATATAACATATTCTGCTAAACGTTTAGATCAGATTAAAAAAAAACTAAGTAATGACTACCATTAACGAACACCCTACCCATATCGGTTACTCTGTTGACAAGGAGGGACTGAAGAGTAGCGGACCTATGTACCTGGAGCACAATGCTGATGGTAACTGGGTGGAGTATCGTAGAACTCCTGGTGAGTGGGATGCAGAAACAGGGGTGACTATTTATGATACCGGATCTTGGGATTATAAACTGGTAGATATTCGCGCAGTCACCAAAGAAGATCTAGTAGAATACTGGACCATGGATAGAAATACTGCGCGCCGTTACATACGTAATTCAGAGCGCGAAGTAGAAAAGGCTAAGAAGCGGCTACAGGAAATGGAGGATTCCTTACAGTGCAGTAACGAATGGTTAGCGTGGTCGGAAGCTAACTTGCAAGAGGTTAGCGGGGAAGAGTTTCCCGAAGGCGAACCAAGGAGGGAGTGATGTTTGTTTTAAAAGACGCAGTAAACGCCAAAGAGTGGGAACACGCAAAAGGAATAGAAAATGTCAGGTGCAGCTGTGGAAGCCACATGTTTGACCTGTGCGTAAACGAGGAAGGCGCTGCGTGGCTCAAGTGTACCTCTTGTGGTCTCTCTACCAAGGCTATGGGGAACGCTCTGTCCCCAGTTAAAGAGGCACTGCTGATGTGCTTTGAGCATCTTAAACGCTAGGGCATATTAGAGGAGGTGGGAAATGATGATCAAGATTACAAATATCTCAATAGTAGTGAATAAGAATAGTAGCGACAAGCTGTACTTGTCTACCGAGCTACCTTCAGGTACCTGGCCCTATGATAAAACTGCTTATATGAGTATGGAAGTGGCCCAAGGTAAAGGTGCAGAATACGTTAGCAAACATTTTCCCGGCGTTCCGTGTGAAGTTATTAACTCAACTTCTTCTGCATAGGTAGAAGGAGTAAAAGGAGTAACCAGATGAAAAAGAAATCCACGGTAAAGAAACCGAAAACCAGGGCAGCTAAAATCGCAGAGGCCAAAGCTCTGTTTGAGAAACTGTTCCCAGATGATACCATGATAGACTTGCGAAAAGTCTACACAGGTAAACGCAAGCTATCTGCTAGATGGGGTACCATCTTCGATGATCATGAGGAGATGGGCCTAGTTGAAAAAGATCTATGCCACTTCCCAGAAACTTGGTTGACTCAGAAGGGTTATCTTAGAATAACCGACGAAGATCTTTCCAGCAGCACTTTAGAAGGAAACGACAACTACTATATTTTTAACGGTAGAAACGTAGTAACACTACTTAATAAGCTACGCGCAGAGTTGGGACCTAACCCAGAAAAAGCCTTGGTTATGTCTACGCCGGATGGGTACGCGGTAGTTGAACTGAAAGATACCACTGATAGAACCCTAGACTTTTGTGTTGAGCTACTCCGTGAAAGTGTCGAGGACGCAGAAGACCGAGAACGGTTGCAACAAGAGAGAGAAGCACACCACGAGCAGCAAGTAAAGCTGATGAAGCTTGTGACCAAGATGGGTATAGAAAAAGCGATTGCTACGCTGGAAAAGAAGTAGTTACCCTGTCTGCCAGCCTGTAACACCATTAAAATGAAAAGGATATAACAAATGGCAAAGAAAACTACGGTGACTAAAACTGCACAAAAGAAACCGAATACTAAAGCGGCGAAATTGGCAGAGGCCAAGGCGCTGTTTAAAAAGCTGTTTCCAAATGACACCATGATAGACTTGAAAAAAGTTTACGTAACGAAACGTTCTCTTAATAACAGCGGCTGGGGCCATGTCTTCAACGAGTGGTATGCTCTGGATCTGGAAAATGCGCCGCCCCAGCACCTACCAGTAAATTGGTTAGTTAATAGCCACCCTGCTAGCTTAGAGGATAACGATTTTGTAAAAGACACCCTAGCTGAGAACAGCGACTTCGGTATCTATAAAGGCAGTGATCTGGTCAAGCTGCTAAACAAACTGCGCGCAGACCTAGGGCCTAACCCAGAAAAAGCTTTGATTATGGCTACGCCGGATGGGTATGATGTTGTAGCAGAAACCGAGATCTCAGCTAATGCTTTAAACAAGTGCATTCAATTTCTGCGTAGCTGTGTCACAGAGTTAGAGGAACAAGAGAAGCGTAACCTGGAAAAGAACAGACAGCGTGCTAAACAATCAAAGCTGATGGAGTTGGCGGCCAAAGTGGGGCTCGATGAGGCTATCTCCCGGCTGGAGAAAAAGAAGTAATTAAAATGGGATATCTTAAACAGGATAAAATAAGAGAAATCGAAAAGCAACTCGAAGAGTTATACGGTGCTATTTTTCGGGCCGAAGATAAAGCCAAAAAGCATGAGCTTGAGGCAACGAGGGAGAGGGGCACCGCTAGGATTTTAGAGCAGCAAGTTGAAGACCTTGTGGGGTTGCTGGAAATCATGAGGGAAGAATAAACATGGAACGCTGGTACGAGAATGAAGCCGTAACCAAATACTGGCTTGAGAACTACACCGCCAACACTACTCTGTGTACACTGTGTGGAAACACGGGAATTATTGATACGTGTGCTACTGCGATAAGTCCAGCCGGAAGTAACTCAGGTAGACTGAACTACTGCATCTGCCCCAATGGTCAGTGTGAACGAGCGGTTGCTCTTAAAGAAGGAAATACTCTTCCAGCTAAACCATACACACCGAAACGTATTGTCGGGCGTAAGCAGGTGGAAACCGCTCCCCGGCGTTCCGTAAAAAAGCTTTGGTGTGTTGCGTGGATTCCAAGAGATAAGGATGGAAAAACCAAAGACTCTGTTGAATGGTGTGCTTGTCTACGCCAACCAAAAGGGGTCAAGAGGTATCAAGATACCATTGCTACACGCTGCGGTATGAAAGCGATCTTGCCAGTTGGAATAGAATTCAGAGTCCCCACCTGCAAAGACTGCAACGACCGTTTGAAATAACTAGAGTGGAATAAACAACTACTCAAACATTATCCTTGTGGGTAATAGAGTTCGTTATGGTTGAGCGGAAACATTAGTCGGGATACTTATAAGAAACAACATCGTATAATTGATCCAAAGAATCTTTTAGCCCCTCAAATGTTCTTTGTAGAACCTCCACCCTATTCCGCAGATTTTCCGGTTTATCTATATTTTTTTCTATTCTGTCTAACGTTTCGTCTACCCACTTAGTCTGTGTTTTACTACGACGTAACTCGTCGAGAATCCTCTTGTTAAGAGAGTTATCGGGATCAAATCGGTCTGCTTTAACATAAACTTGTCCGTTGACTCTGATTTTATTCGGTGCTTTACGCATAACAATATCCTTGTGGGTAAAGTAGTTCGTTATACTGTAACTTAGGTTGATATTTTTTGAACATTCTCTCTATACAAAATAGGGGTGGCCAGGTTCCAGGCATATCCGGCGTTCTCTCTATACAAAAATAGATGAAAGTATTTTCATCTAAAACCTACCTAGCTGGTGTGGTTTATTCGGCTTTTTACTTTCGCCCGATTTGAAAAGAGAAAATAGGCTGATATAGGAGGCACTTTCTTCTATTTCTCTTTCACTTCTCTCTATACAAAATGCGGTCAGGGGTATCCTAAGCTACTTAGGTGCTCTCTCTATACAAAAACACATGAAAGTATTTTCGTCCATTTTTGACCTACCCACTCCGATTTGCATTGGATTTCCAATGGGATTCCCTTTTGCCCCTGCCCTGGCCTATGCCTAGGGTATAGACATAAGGGAATCCCCTTCCGGGCAGGGAGGAACGCGGGCGCGGGCGCGTACTCTTCTGCCCATAGCTACGCTAGGACGCCGGATATGCCTGGAGCCCCTCAGAATCGAAGCCATTGGCCCCTGGAAGGCGCGTTTCCCCTGCGGGTGGTATCCGAGTACCATCGGAATTAACTACGCTTAAAACCGCGAATCCGGCGCAATTTGTGGGTGTCTATATTTTTGTCGGTTTTTTGCGAGCAGCGATTGACACGCTGATTTAAATGCGTATGTTTGCGGCGGACGGAAAACCGCATTAAATCGGTGCAAAAATAATCGCAGAAAAATAGTTGACTTCGGTTCTTTCATGCACATATTGGTTTTGAGGCGGAAAGATCAACGCGCCGCTGGCGCAAAGAAAAATGGAGGAAAACAATGCCCTGTGATTATGTCAATCAAGCCGAGTTGGACCGGCGCACCCGTGAGCGCTTAGAGGCGGAACGTGAGCAAGAGCTTACCGAGATCGAAAGTGCCCTGGGTGTGGGCACCGCTTCCATCGTGAAAGATGCGCTGGGAAATTGGCGGCTCGAAGGCGTACCGCTTCCCAAGGGTATGCACGATAGCTGTGTTCTGGCGTCCCTTCAGAGCCGTTGTTCTATGGAATTCATGAACGCTTGCGCGATGTCTGGAGCCGAAACAATGGATTTCATCGGTTCCCACAACGACAGCCACAAATAAAAACGACCGAAAAAAACGCCGACAAGTATTGACATCCGATTTTCCGTGATTATGTTTTGAGTGAGGCGGCAGAAACCCAAAAACGGAGGTAGTTCAAATGGCATTCGAGAAAAAACTTGCGAACATGATCAAGGCGCGATCAGGGCTTCTTTGGATCCAAACCAAAGAAGAGTACCGTGCAGAGCGGAAAATCATGGCTATTGCTGCGAAGCTGGGCCACAAGGTCTTTTGTTGGCGTGCATCTATCGGTATGTTCCCGATTGAAAACGCCGACGACGCCGACGCGGCATTGTCCAACCCATTGCAGCTGGCGAAAACCCTGTATCAGTATTCTACTGGTCCGATGACCATCATTGTTGAGGATATCAAAAGTTACCTCAACAATCCGCAGGTGGCGCGGTATTTCAAAGATATCGGGCGGAAATCGCAATCCTCTGGCCCCAATGAGTGGGTCCAAGTTATCGCCATTGACGGTGGCGAGGTCGAGGACGGGTTTACGCTGGTAGATTTGGATCTACCTGATCGCCCGGAGATCGAAAAGCTGGTCGATGGTATGCTCAAGATGGTTCCTGCAAAGGTCCGTGAGGACCTTTCCCAGAACGGCAACCGAGACGCTGCAATCGACGCCTTGACCGGTCTGGAAGCCGCTCAAGCCCAGCAGGCGATGGCTCAGAGCTTGGCCGAGGTAAAGCGGATCGACCCGGATATCCTGATTCAGAGCAAGAAAACCCTGATTTCTGGATCCGGCGCAATTGAGTGGAAGGATCCAGATCCCCGTGGTCTTGACGCGGTGGGTGGTTTGACGCGGCTCAAAACCTACTTGCAACGCCGACGCAAAGCGTTCCAGAAATCGCGTTCTGAGGATCTTAATCGTCGCCTGCCCCGCCCCAAGGGGATCATGGTAGCTGGTATTCCTGGCACCGGTAAATCCCTGTCCGCTAAAGCGGTCGCCGCTGCTTGGCAGTTGCCGTTGCTCCGCTTCGACGTGGGCGCGGCGTTTGGTAAGTACGTGGGTGAGTCCGAGAAGGGGCTTAAAAGGGCGCTGAAAGTGGCTGAAGCGGTGGCACCGTGCATCCTTTGGATCGATGAGGTGGAAAAGGGCCTGGCTGGATCTGGTGGTGGCGGTGATTCGGACGGTGGAACCACGGTACGGGTTTTCGGTGAGTTTCTTACCTGGATGAATGAAACCGAAGCGCCGGTTTACATCGTGGCAACGTGCAATAATCCCACTAATCTACCGAGCGAATTTTTCCGCCCTGGTAGGTTCGACCGGATCTGGTTTGTGGATTCGCCGAATCGTGCAGATCGGCTGGAGGTTCTCCAGGTTATGGTCAACAAGTACAACCTGGCCGACGTGGGTCTGGATCTCGAAAAGGTGGCGGATGTGACGCAAAAATTCACCGGTGCAGAGCTTGAGCACGCCATCGTTGAAGCCCTCTGGGCCGCTGATGATGACGAGCGGGATCCGACGACTGATGACGTGGTTAAAGCGGCTGAAGATGTTAACCCGATTGTGGTGGGCTGGGGCGACCGGGGAACGCTGGCTGAAGTGCGGGAATGGGCAACGTCTGCGGCGGTGCCTGCCAATGACCCTGAAGAGGATAAGAAGGTCGAGGGCGAGTTCGCTGGTAGGGTCTTTGACCTTATGGGCGAGGATGAAGATGAGGAATCAGAGGGATCTGCTAACTAGGGATCTCTTGCAACAATAACAACGCGGAAAAAACGGAGGAAAACAATCATGGGAATCACAGCAAAAGACATCAAACCTTGTTACTTGGTAAACTATCGTTGCTCGGTCCACGGCGGGATCAAATATAAGCGCGGCAAAGAGGACGTCGAGCGTGAGGGACAGGCGGAAACGGCGACCTGGGAAACCGTGCGCTACATGGACGATAAAGAGGAATACAAAGCCGCCACGTCAATTCGCGCTAAGTGCAAGCGGGAGATCGAAAACCTGGGCGTGCCTTCTGTCCTGGGTGTGATCCTGGAAAAAGAGCGGCTCGATGATCTGGAATCGCTGGTTGCCGATTGGCAAGATCAGGTGGATACGTTCAACGCCGGATCTCAGTTTTCCAATCTGCGGTTTGTAGTGGTCCGGTTCGAGGTCACTGGTGAAAACGAGGTCGCCCTGGAGTCCATGCTTTCGGATATGCGGGATACGCTCGATGAACTGCGCAGCGCAGTGGAGTCGGCGGATTACAAAGGGATCCGTGAGGTGGTGCAACGAATGAAGGGCTATGTTTCTGTCCTTCCCGACAATGCAGCGGCAAGCGTTGCCAAGGCTATCGAGGATGCCAGGGTTCAGGCGCGGCAGATCCGGCGAGCACTGGTCAAAAAGGGCGAGCAATTGGAAGAGGTGCAGACGCAGGTTAACACCTATACCATCGACATGGCTCGATTCGCTCTGCTGGATACCGAGTCCCCAGAGTCGGATGATGATGCGGGAGCCGAGGACGGCGATGACATCGCGGCGGCAATGGCCGGTGTTCGTGCAGCGGCTGTGTTCATGGACGGTGACGAGGACGCCGACGAGCCCAAGGGAACCGAGGACGCCGACGAGGTGGACGCCGACGCGGACCCTTTTGACGGGCTTATGGGGTCTTTGGTGCCGAATCTCTACGGAATGATGGACGGCGACGACGCATAACCCCCACAAGTGCCCCGCAGAGCGCCTAATTGGTGCCTCTGCGGGGCGTATTTCCCTTTCAGGTATCAGCGGACCCGGCGAAAGTAACGCCGCTCAGAATGCGAATCAGAGCGTTTTAGCGTGTAGTTACTTTCGCCGGTTTTTCGGAGGTGTGCCGTGAATTTTACCTTGTCTTTATTCTCCAAGAAAATCGGGAAGGATTTAATCCCGGTTATGACTATGCGTTTTGGCCAGTCTTCTATGGCGTTAGCAGCGGTGGATACCTTTACCCCAGAGCGGCTAATGCTGGCTAAAGAAAAGACTGATACGCCATCGGATAGGCTAGGGCTCACCGATGGTAATCATGTTTACGCCGAGTTAAAGCCGCAAGAGAACTGGATCAACGATGCTAATACCATCGGGTTTTTCGTGATGTTGATCTCTGCCCCCAAACCGGAAGGTGGGGATCTTGGGCGCGTCCTGGTGGTGCAATTCCCCTTTGGGCATATCCTGGCTAATTCGGGATCTCTGAGCCTATCGCATAAAGATCTAGTCGAGTCCCTTTCCCACCCTCTAAAGGATAACAAGCTCAACAGCAAAGAGCAGAACGTGATCCAGAGGACATCTGAACTGGTCGAGTCCCCCCAGTTTCTCTGTAACTAACCTAGGTCATAGTCCAGGGTGTATGCCCTGGGCTACCCCTTCCCCTTATGGGAATCCCCTGATTTAAATCCCGATTAAATACGTGCAAAAATAAAAAAAGAAAAACAAAAGAAAAAAGGTTGACTTCCCGATTTCCGTGCGTATCTTGTGGGTGAGGCGGCAGAAAACAAAAATCGGAGGTATCAAATGGCCCTTGCAAATTGGAAAGTAAACAAGCTGAAATTGTCCGAGGTTCAAGAGTATGCGATCTTGCGCCTGGGTGCAGAACAAACCTTACAATCGGTTCACCGGCTGGTGAAGGTCTGTACTCGCGGCGGCGGGTATGGACAAGAGTCCTACTGGACCGGTGCGTGGAAATACAGATCCATAAAAGTACCCTCTAAGGTAAAAACAAAAAAGAAGTGGATAAGGGTAAAGACGTTCCTCACCCTTCGGGATAGGGGTATTATTTCCCTTTCCGATACCGAGCCCAGTAGGAAGGTTCCTACTTTGTTTGCCCAGCTTACCGATTTCGGCTGGGAAGTGTTCGAGGTGCTCGCGCTCGAAAATCACCGGATGGGCCTACGCTGGGATAGTGAGCTTGAAAAGATGCTCGAAGTGAAATTGTCCAAGCCAAAGAAGTGGACAATTTCACTTACTGGGCACCGTAAAATTATGGTCCCTAAATTCGAGCGGTGCTCAAGAGATTTTGAGATTGAGGCCATGGACGAGCAGGAAGCCCAGCGGCAGGCCTGGGAACAATTCTACACAGAATATACCCCAGAGGATGCTAGCAGAGACAACGACTGGTATACCCCATATCGCGTGTTTACCGAGGTCTGGGGCGAGGATGCAAGAAAAGACGCCGTCAAAGAAAACAAGATGCTCGAATTCCGCAAAGGCGAGGTGGAGATAGAAGAGGATACCAGCTATAAGCAACGCGCAAAAGCGGAGCTTGAAAAGACTTTCAAAATGCCTTGGAAATTTTCTGGTATCACTGCCTATGCTACCGAGGGCAAAAGATCGCCTTACCTCTTGGAAAAGATGCTCAAAGATAGTGGTGGCATTCGTTTAACCGAGGTTATGGCCGAGGATAAGACGGTCGAAGAGTCAACCGGCAACGACGCGGTAGGTATGGACATGGCGCGGTTCTCTATGCTGGACCTTGATTAGATAGCCCATATTGCGCCTGTATTCGATTCTGAGCGGACTTCTACGGGTTACAGGGTCAAGGGACCTTCCGGTGGCGAACGTCGCTTAGGATCGCTTACAGGCCTTTTTAGGCGTAGTTACTTTCATTCAAATTTGGAGGGTAAACAATGCGTAAAAATATACAGCATAATTCGCGTGGTCCTCCGAGGTAAGCCGCCCCTTTTTGTTACTTATCCTGTAAAAGGAAGTAACAGAAAAGGAGATCTGTCAATATGGCACCCAAAGGTCACAAAAAAGACTGTGCTTGTCCAGTCTGCAAAAAGAAGAAAAAAGACGCACAAGTAACAACGCTTGAAGCCGAGCCCGTTGTAAAAGAGGATACCGAGATCCAGGATCGACTAGAGCGCTGCGAGGTACTACTGGTGGCTCTTTGCCGTAACCTAGGGCTCAACATTGATAAGCTATATGCGCATACCAAGAAACGGGCTGGAGTGGTAGGTAATACCATCGACAAAAAGACCCCTTCTTAATCCTGTCCCTTTTCCCTGGCCGCGCTTATTGGGAATCCCTTATACCCTAGGGAGTCCCCACAAGAATAAAATCGCATAAAAATAGTTGACTCTGGTTTTTTCGTGCCTATCTTGGAGGTGAGGCGGAAACCATCAAAAATCGGAGGTAGCAATCAAATGTCAATTCCCAAGGGTCACAAGTATCTGTGCAATTGCCCAGTGTGTAAATCCCACCGTAAACGACAGGATAGGCCTGTTAAAGCGACACCAAACCATCCCCAGTGGTTACCTCAAGGTGCTATGGATCAACTGCGAGACGAGGTGAATAAACTAAAGGCTTTGGTGATGAGTAGGGATGAGGCCACAAATCAGCGTTTCAAAACCCTTACTCTTATGGTTCAAGAACAAGGTCGAGAGTGGCACACGAAAAACAAGGCACTTTTGGAGCGGGTTACCGCACTGGAGACGCCCGCGCCGGAGACGCCCGCGCCGGATGTTCCAAAACCCAGTGACACCGTAGCGTATTGGGTGCGGGTATTACGCGGGATGGCCGTGCCATATGGGGTGAATAAACAATTTTGGCTGCAAGTGCTAGAGCACATCGAGTCTGCTTCCCTGGATGCGCCGGAGACGCCCCCGCCCAAGAGCGGGCCGAGTGAGGGCTGTAATTGTACCATTTGTGACAAGCGGCGACAAGATACCGCTGGCGAGGAAAAAGACAAGTGCGAAGGCAACCCCTTTTATTGCAGCTGTATTCAACACCAGGATGCACGCGAAGCAATGGGTCTAAGGCGTATCACGACTACTCCAGAAGAGATCCTAGAGGAAGTGGGTATCGTCCTAGATCTCCAGTGTACTAGGCTATGCCAAGCTCGCAATGATGTTGCTATGCGCCAAGGTACTTACCAAGAGGGTACGCGACTTATGGCAGAAATCTTTGACGCCAGAGACAAAGTGGATGCACTAGCTCTGGAAATCTTCAAGCTCGCCAAAAAATAGGAACGGTGGAAGTTATGGGAAGGAAACCAAAGATCCGGGTGATTAAGCGGCGCAATCCCTACGGGCTGATCGCCTCACTCCGCACGGGTTCCGGTCGGCACCCGGACGAGAAAAAGCAGCGGAATAAGCTGGAGTGCCGAAAGCCTGTAAATCAGGATGAATAAATCTGCTGAAGTATTGACACTCGAATTTACGTGCCTATCTTGGAGGTGAGACGGAAACCATCAAAAATCGGAGGTAAAAACCATGGGCAAGAAACCAAAGAAAAGAGTGGTCAAACGTCGGAACCCCTACGCGCTGATTGCATCTTGGCGTACTGGTGCAGGTAAGCACCCGGATGAAAAGAAGCGGGTTAGTAAGCTAGCGTGCCGTAAACCCGTTGAGCAGGAAGGGTAAGGGGATCCAATGTGTCAAGACGGCAACTGTGACCATGGCAGGTCTGAGCATAGATCCATAGAGTCGGAATTCATGCTCCACGATCTAACAGCACGTCATGCTCTGGAAAAGGGCAAGAAACGGCAACATCTAAAGCACGCCCTGATGGCCCTCGCTATCGGCCAGAGGATCCATATGAGAAATGCGGTCGCAAAGCGCCTAAAGGATCAATCGGAAGGTCTGGAGCTTGAGCGGCTCCAAAATGCGGCTCGAATTGCCCATGGCCACGGTGGATATATCAGGAAAGCAGGGTAAAAATGTCCGCAAAGAAATGCGTTCAATGCGGCAAGCCTGTGGAGCCCCAAAGGGAATGCTACGCGCTACCCACTTGCTATACCTGCCTTCCCCCTCCCGAGCCGTTGCCGGTAATTCCGGTTCCAGATAGTGTGAGTAAATAAGCCCTTTTCTCTATACAAAACAGCCCTCTATTTTTGAGGGGTTTTCTGGGGTCTTCTGGATCCTGGAAAACCCATTGCCACTCCTAAAGGGAATCCCATTGGACCTACCCCTAGGCCAGGACATAGGGGATTCCCCATGGGGACCGCCCCCCCCTCCGAGCCGCCCCCTGGCCACCTACGCCTAAACCCTGCTAGAACGCTCTAGAATAGTCGTGGTTAATCGATCTGGTGTCCCCTGGTACGAGGGGGCCGGATGCAACTACCTAGGCTTAGAACGCAAATCAGGGCGTTTCAGGCTAAAGTAATTTAATTCAGAAAAATAGTTGACTTCGGTTCTTTCATGCACATATTTGGTGTGAGGCGATAGAACCCAAAAAATCGGAGGAAAACATGGAAAAGTTACTGGTGGTTCGCGGCAGTGCCGATGACTCTTTGGACGCAACCCCGCTACTCGCTCTGAGAGTTGATGTGGATATGTGCGAAGAGATCCTAGAGAAGATCGCCAAGGTGGTTGTACTAACCAGTGAAAACCCTTCGGTGTATG
>Ga0307377_10006548_pt1 | contig 12177 bp, 9 predicted proteins | sample TR3MG_FD_202535 | JGI IMG/M metagenome (GOLD analysis project Ga0307377, IMG submission 202535) | Soil microbial communities from Risofladan, Vaasa, Finland - TR-3 | ecosystem: Environmental > Terrestrial > Soil > Coastal area > Acid sulfate soil | place: Finland: Risofladan, Vaasa | collected...
TCCATCCCGCCATTCCCAAAACCTCCGCCATCGTACTCGACTACTCGTGGCGTATTGCGTTTACGGCTTAGGAGCGACAAATGTCCGAAGGCACAATCCGTCAGTTCGTTGACTACACCAGCGCGAGCGATGACAACCAGAACGAGCCCGAGTCGATCGAGCCTATCCTGAACGGTGAAAACGTCATCGCAGGTGTCGGGGGCATTGCGAACAGACCTGCGGAGAACCTGCGCGAGCGGTCCGAGGTCATCCGGGGCGTGCTCGAGGACTTGCAGTACCTGGCCGACGCTGACCGGCATCTTTGTCTCGGTGGCCCAGGGCTGGTGACGTGGCCAGGGATAGCCCCCGGGAACACGGGTATCCCCGTGCTCAGCGACAGTCTCTACATTGTTCCTGTGTTGACGCCGGGGCTCGATTCCAACAATCCGCCCGTCGCGTCCGCCTACGGGACGCTGCAACTTGACAGTATCGAAGTGCCGGACGGCGGCATCCTTTGTACCAGTATGCGTCGCAGCTACTCTGGTGGTGACCAGATCAGCGTCGAAGTCGTGGCGGGCACCGTGTTCTCTGTTGCAGTAGCCGCCGATGGGCGCACCATCCTCGTGACAGCTATCGCGGGCACCACCACGCTGCTCGAGGTCAAGACCGCGATCAACGCCCTCGTCGATGGTGAAGCCACGCAGTTCGTCGCCGCTACCTACTACGGCGCTGGGGCAGACGCACACGTCATCGTTGCTCCACAAACCAAGCAGTTCGTCGCAGGCAACTACGACGGTGAGGCGCACCTCATCACCGCGGCCAACCTCGCGTCGTTTTTCGCTGCGGACGCAGGCGCAAACGTCCTCCGCGAAGGCGACTCGCTGTGTATTTGGTATGATTACCTCATCGACCCAGGGACGCCTGCGACCAAAGGTGGACGACGCCAAGCCATCCCCGAGAACACCAATACGACCGTCATCCCCGGCGCGTTCTTCAACAGCCGTGTACATCCAGAGCGCTTGGTCAATGCATTGCCTGTTGCCAAGGTTCTCGATGGATTACTCTTCTTCATCGGCGGCGCCCCTGTCCCTGCTGGCTCTACGGACTTCAATCTCTTTGTCGACTCCGCCACAACGCCCTGGGGCCCTGGTGATGCCTGGTTCGACGGCACGGCCAACCCACCGACTACGATCGGGGCACAGGTCTCCAAGATCGTCACGGACCTGGGGGCCGCAGCTGGCACCGGCGCAGCCAAAATCGGAGCGCCTGCGATCACCGGTACGACGCCACTCGCGTGGCCAACACCGGTGAGGGTAGACACGGCGCTTGCGGATCTCTTAGGGAGGGCCAACGCGAACTACGTCATCGCCGACGGAAACGCGACTGATCTTGCTACCTACAAACCTCTTGTTGATGCCCACTCTGCGCAGTTCGACGACTACGCACGTAGTGGCGTAGTAACGCTCGACTCGGGAAGTGCGACAGGGCTGCAGTGGAATGTTGTTGGCGGTGTTTATTGGATGAATGGCGCTCGCGTCACGTACGCGGGAGGCAGTGTCACACTAGCGGATAACCAAACCAACTACGTCTATATGGACACGGACGGTGTTCTCAAGACCACGACAAGCGTGACAGTTGCTTTTGCGCCTCCCCGTTTACCGCTAGTAATTGTGACCACTGTTGGCGGTGCTGTTTCAGGTGCACAGCATATCCGTCGATTTATCACACGGCAAAACAGCAAACACTACGTCACAGTACGGGATGCAGGCAATGCGGATTTCACAAGTCTTGAAAACGCAGTAGCGTGGGTTCGTGCCACACAGGCTGCGTCGACCGGAGAAAACAAGCCGACCATCATCCAACTACTAGGTGATACGACGGTCACCTCACAGATCGATATCGACTTTCCGTTAGACCTGCGCGGTAGTGCAAACCGTACCACCCCGGTAGGGATTCAAGCCCCGGCTGCTTCGTACGCGCTCCGTTTTATGGCAGGGTCTGATGGCTCACGCATCAGCGGTGTGCGTTTCGTGATGAGCCAGGTCGCGTCTGGCAGCGGGTGCATCACTACAGGGACCTCAACCGTTGAGGACGTTGTAATCGACGGGTGTACGTTCGTCGGTGGTAACAGCGCGTACGCCATCACATTGAACAGCTACACGTACGGATGGCGCATTCAAAACAACACGTTCCTTGATATGGCGGGAACGGGCGTCTTTATCGGCGGTGCGGTGGCGGCAACGAACATCGCCATCCAAAACAACCGTTTTCAGATGCTCACCTTCACCGCGGACCACATTTACGCCACGATGACTCGCGGTGTGATCAGCGGAAACACGTTCGTCGGCGGCCTGCGTGCGCTACGTCTCTCTGCGACCGACGCGCTGATCCAGGGGAACTCAATTTACGCCGCATACGATTACGGCATCTTTAACGCAGGGAACCGTACCGTCATCAGCGGTAACTACGTTAACGCAGGCCTCGACACTAACGGCGCAATCAGAAGTAACGGGAAGGATTGTGTCATAGAAAACAATCACATTCATGATTGGGCCATTGGACCAGGGATTCAAGTCGGCGGTGACCAATCGATCGTCGCAGGAAATAAGCTCTACGGAGACCCTTCGGTAGAGTCGACCTTCGGTCCTGGTATCTATTTGGATACCGCAAACGAGTGTGTGGTTCGAGACAACTACGTGGACCTGAAACCCGGGTCAACCGTAGGTGACGGTTGTGACGGTGGCTTCGGCATCGACGGTGGAATAGACACTGAAGATAATCAGTACCAAGGCAATACCGTACTCAATTGTGGCTCGACCTCAAGCGTGGGCCGTGGAATTCGCGCAGGGAAACGTTCCGTCATAACAGGTAACGTCGTACGGAACTCCCGCGGGTACGCATACGATATACGAGGGCCTTACCAGGTTGTCACAGGAAATCGTTCGCAAACCCACGGGAACGGGAGCAACTTCTATTTCTACCAAAACACCGCGCTCGAAAACTGCACGGAAAGCGTTATCACAGGCAACTGGGCATCATACCCCGGCGGCAGCTACAGTAACTACAACTTCGACGGTACCGGCGCCTCTGATAACCGCTTCTGGGGAAACTACGGGTCGACCGAGATGGGTGGTAGTCGTGGCTACGTATCTGCGAAAAGTCTGTACAAATCGTACAACCCTCCAATACAGACATACGTACAATCCGCGCTCGTTCTTCACGCCACCTGGCAACCTGAGAATGGGTACGCAGGGATTGTCCCCCAGCGTTTAGTCATTCCGGCGAAAGTCACGGACATCGAATCGTGGATCTCCTTCTATTACAGCGATGGAACGGCTGCCCAGGTCATCAACACCACAGGGGCGATTATGACAGTAGGTAGAGGAGACTTTTCCCTAGGAAAAGACGGTCCGTGCATCGTGGAAGCCCGGTGCTATTCCACGAACACCGGCACGACTCTGGGAGCGGATCTCACTCCTTTCGAGCTTGAAGGAGAGTACGTCTAGCGCAACTAGACCTCTCGCATGATGCTCTGCCCGCCCCCGCCTACATAGTGGCAGCCGAACTCGGCCCACCTCACCCGCTCCTCCTGGAACATGAACTCGACCACCAACCCGCCCTGCGGCGGGTAGCGGGCGTTGTCCGGCGTGTGCCATTCGTAGAGTACGCGCACAACGACTTCGTCGTAGAACTCGTCGTAGGGTGCGTCGACCTCGTGGGAGCCTACCCCTTTGCGTAGGTAGTACCACGCCAGTCTCTTGAAGACCGGCGTGAGACCGAGCATGTGCTCGGCACGGCTCATCCCACTGCGCCGAAGGCTCGATTCGCCATCTCGAGCACAGAGAACTGCTCGTACTCGAACTGGCCTGTGATGTTGCGCTTGAGGACGAGCTTGAGGGTCTTGGCGCCCTTTAGACAGTCAGGGCAAAGCGCAACAACATCGATAGGCATTGTAGCGACTTCCCCCTCGCTTTCGATCCCGTGGACTACCCGGATCGAATCCGTCGCGAGGAAGGTGAACTCGGTGCCGCAATTTGAACAGGGGTGTGTAACCATCCCTGATGTTTACCACGTAAGCGGGGAGAGATGGAAATCAGATGTGAATCTCACAAGCGCCGCCGGCGCAGGCGAGTTCCCCGGTGAGGTTTGTACCGTCGTCCACCTCGTACGGAGCTGTGTAGTCGACCGGCTGGTAGTTTGCGACGAGCTGGTTCCAGCGAATCTCGTCGGCCTGTGTTGTGATCGCTTCGTTAGGGGCGAACGCGTAGTCCTTGTCTCCACTGACGGAGAGCAACGTGACGCCGGTGAACGTGTCCCGGTTCTTCCAGAGGTAGTCGGAAACTTTGTCCCACTCGTCCGGGCGGACCTGAACAGTGTTGGAAACGTTGTGGGCGAGCCCTGGTGACACTGCGTCGTGCGCGGTTCCGGGAAGCACCCAGTGGGTCTGCGTCGACTTCACCATGTTCAGGAAGTCGATGGCCAGGAGATCGTCCTTGACGATGGCGCCTTCGGGGGCTTGAACAGGGAACTCGATGACCCATTTCCCGTCCGGCTTCCGCACGCACATGTGCGGGTTCGCTTCCTTGAAAATCTGAAAGATGGTCTCCAGCTCGTCCGCAATAACACGGCGGATGTAGCGCCGGGCGTGGTGCGGATGGTGCCCAGAAGCGACGCAGCCCAGTTCGAGCGACGTGGTGCCGGAGGGTTTGACGCAGGTAGTGCGGGCAGCAGGACGGATGCCAATCTGCGTAGCGATCTCCCAGTTCCATTCCTTGATCTGCGCGGCGACTTGGCGTTGGTACTCCGGGTCCAGTGCCACTTGCGGGGCGTCGAACATCCCCGTCATGCCGATACCCAGAAGCGCTTCTCGTTCAGCGAGGACTTCTGAGATCCAACCGAGGTACGGAAATGACGTGTAGGAGGCTTGTAGCGTGGCGATGATGGTCGCAGCGCGAGCGACCTCCAGGAAGTCCTCGAGGCTCGTGAAGCGGGCCGCGTTCATCTCTGTGAGGTTGCAGAACCCCCAACCAGATAGCTCCGTCCCGTCTGCAAGAGCTGCGGCAGCCCTCGCCCCTACCTTCTTTTCGATGAGGTCTCGAACGTCGTCGTTTACGATGAGCTTGGGGTTCATTCCGATCTCACCGCAGGGGTTGGTCCCGTAGTCAGTGTCTTCGACGAACAGGAAGCCGGGTTCGCCCCACTCTTTGACCATCTTGAAGATGCGTCGGAACTGCTTCCGTTTGACCTCGTCCCTCTTGAGTACCACCGTATTGTTGGCGTTGGCCAGGTAGGGCTCGTCGACGTACCAGTCGCCGGTCTTGAGGTAGACCATCTCGCTGTCCTCCAGCGAGAACAAGCAAATCATCGCAGACCGTCTGATGCCTCCAGAGAGGACGGCGTCAGCAGCGTGGCACATGATGCGGTGGCACTCGACGGAGCGGAGCTTGCGCCCCTGGGCAGCGTGGAGTAGTGCCCGAATGTTCTCGAGCGATTCTTTGAGCTTTAGGTGCCCAGGGGCCTTTCCACCCGAGGTCTTGAGGGGCGAGCCTGCGTCGCGGATCAGGTGGTAGCTGAACTCAACCAGGTACCCCTCAACGTAGCTGTCGACCAGGGCCTCCAGGGCGTTTGCCCAGCCTTCGATGGTGTCTGCGATGATGTGGTGGACAACCTTCTTGGCGTCGATCCGGGCCAGCGGTGGGAGCTTCTCGACGTGGTCGAACTGAACGGAGTAGCCGACACCACAGCCACACAAGAGCAAAAAAAGAGCCTCAGCGAAAACGCGAGGCCGGTCAATGAAGGAGAAGGAGCAATTGTAGATGCGGCAGTTGTTGGCCTCGACCGCGGCGCCCCCGAATTGCATCGAACGCATCGAGGGGAGCACGCGTTTGGCCCGGACCTGGTCGAAGGCCCAGCGGATGTCTTTCTGTAGCTCGGGGAGGTGCGAAAAGCGGTCCAGGTGCATGGTTTCGGCCCGGGCGATGGTCTCTGCGAAGACCTCGCGACGCTTCTCCTGCGGGAGGTACCGGGCGTACTTCGACGCATGGATGTAGTCGGACACCGCCAAGGGGTCTGGAGTGAGGCGCGTCTCGCGCAACGTGGTGCGCTTCTGGCGGTAGACGATGTACGCCTTGGCTACCGCGAATAGATCGTGGCGCATGAGAGCAATCTCTACTGCGTCCTGGATCTGCTCGACGTCCGTCACGTCTGCGTGAAGCGTGTTGGCGACGAAGGTGGCAACCCGTGTCAGTTTGGCCTCGTTTACCAACTCTCCAGTGTCTCTCCAGGCCGCGCGTATTGCCCGTTCGATCTTGTTGAACTCGAATGACTGCAGGGTACTTCCATCACGCTTTCTAATCCTCTTGGGCGCCGCGGAACGAGCAATTGGAAACGTGGACACGACGGACGCGCAAGAATCTTGGACTGTGGCGGTCAAAGAACTCTCCTACAGTGAATGTTTGGTAAGCTTGCGAAGACGGCGAACGGGGGTTTTGGGGAGGGGGTGCTGTAACTGATGGACCACGTCCATGCGAACACGTGTCGAAGGCGCGATGCCGGTATGGATGCAGCGAGCGATCATCGCGAGAAAAAACGCGTCCGCCTGGTTGTCATCTGCAACAGAAAGTCCCTCCGCCATGGCCGCTTTGACCATGGCTGCTTTTTTCGCCCCGGAGTTATGTGTGGCGAACTTTTTGAGGGTAGCGGGAGCGACGGTGGTGTCAGGTATTCCATGTTCAAAAACGACCAATCGAAGGACGCCGCCGATCTCGCCAAGCTCGAAAACTCGCCCTGTAGAATGGTAGGCGTAGCCCTCAAAACAGACAAACTTTACCTTCGAATTCAGGAGGGCTAATAGACTTGACTTTACATAAGCGAGGCGTTCCGCACCCCTGCGTTTCCCTGGGTTCACAGTCTCAAGATGCACCACCGCCCCCGCGCGGTCGAGAAGGCAGAGCCCGGTCCCGTTCAGCGACTGATCGACCCCGAGAAAGAGGAGCATAGCGCCCAAGGAAAGATGACGCTATCATGGTCCACACCTGCTTGAAAGACCAATCAAAGGTTTTCGGAGATTGAAAAATGCCCACCGTCACTTTTGACCTGCATCAAGTCACAACAGCCCTTGACGGACCGGTCTACAGGGTCTTCCAAGAGATCACCGATGCCGTAAACTCCAGTAAAGCTGTCTTCGTCTTCAAGACGTTGACGCAGGAGTACGACCACGTCGCGACCATCATGGACATGCGAACGTACCCTGACTCGTACGCCCAGGCCGTGCTCGACGGGGTGGACTTTTACCGCCTGGAAGAAGTCACTCGGGACTGGTCAACAGTGGCCCTTATGGTCGATGATGTGAACACTGGGGTTATCCGGGTGCAACTTCTCGCTAGTGCGCTGACCGACGAAGACGGTCTCCTTGAGATCGACAGAACCGTCGTCCTAACAGGGGTGTAAGATGGCTGTCTTTGAACAAGAACGACACGTCGAACTCCGTGACGAAGAGACTGAGGTCTACGTCATCACAAGCACTCTCGTCTCCTACCTCGTAGACGAGCTGCCCCATCCCAATGTCTTCGTCATCAACATCGCCACTCGAGAGGACCCAAAGGATGACACCCTGGCCCGCGTGGCCACGGTCGCCGACCTGACAGAGTTGCCGCGTGGACGAGACGCAGGACTAGCCTCCGAAACAGGTGTGGGAATTCTCTATCTCACAAACACTTGGCGATTGGAGTACTTCGACCTGGACGAAGCCATCACGGCGATGGGGGTCGTCAAGGACCGTGTCAACGCGCTTATCCTGTCGTGGCAGACCTTCGACGACACCTTCAGCGCCCCAGACCCCACGCCGGCTTCGTACATCCTCCCGACTCCTGACCTCTCCCAGCTCTGTACTCTGGTCGAGAACTACAAGACCGCCAAGCAGGACCGCTACCAGAAGCAGTTGACGCAGGCGTCGGCGTCGTCTGCCCGGACCGCCGCGAACAACGACTACACCTACAAGTACGGCCTCGTCACGGGCATAGACCCGATGAAGCTGCTGGCCGATACCGTGTCGGGCTCGATGGCGGCGGACAAGATCGCATTCGACGCCGCCAACGCAGCCAGCACCATCGTGCAGGCCTCCTACAAGGTCACACGGGACTCCTACCTCACGTCCAACAACGCGGCGGAAGCGTACTACGACGCGGGCGTCGCTTACTACACGGCCAAGAACGTTGGGGACCCGGACGACATCCTATTCAACGCTGCTACGTCGGTGTTTCTCGCTGCCCGTGTGATCGCGGAGGACGCAGTCGTCGCGGCGACGGCAGCCATTGGCACGTACCAAATCGCTCTCGACATTGCGCTGACCAACGCCACGGCGATGGCCGGGCACGTTACCGACGCCTCCTCTCTGGCAGGGGGACTGGGTTCGATAGAGACGACCTATATCGCTGCTCGAGACATCGCAGCGACGACTTTGGCTACCGCAGAGGCCGCACTCATCACAGCGAACCAGGAGCTGACGGAAGCGCAGACGCTCGAGACCACGACGCTGAACGCGGTCCTGGCGGTTTCGCCGGACTTCGACAAGTACACCATCCCACTGCTTGACGACGTCCCGCCGACACCATAGGCCAAAAAAAGAGAGGCCCCCAGACGGGGGCCCCTCTCACGACACGCAACGTAGGCTAGGCCTCGGCGACCGCTGCCTTCTTCGCACCTCTCTTCGTTCCCATCAAGATTTGCCCCGCGACCGCTTCCAGCTCGAGGCGCCTTTCCGGGTTCTGCTCCGGCTGCCGCGCGAACCAGCTGATCGCGTTGCTGAGGCGGGCCGTCGTCGTGCCCGGGGGCAGCATCTCGACGCCACCGTCGTTGAAGATGTCGCGGACCTTCGCGACCTCTCCCTTGAGCAGCCCCTGCTTGGGTAGCTCCTCCCACGCCTTCTTCGGGCTGATCTTGTCGTCGAGAGCCCTGCCGATGATGGCGACGTTCTCGTTGATCCGGTCCGGCGAGAGACAACCCTGGATTAGATCCTTCACCGCGGAAACCTGTGTCCGCGTATCCAGCTCGTAGGTCTCCTGGCTGAACTCGATGTTGTCGGCGAGGCGCTTGCCCAGGTGAACCTGACGCAGCGCTTCGTCGAGGAGCGCCATGTTGCTGCACCAAACGCGCAGCATGAACAGGCGCAGCGACAGCGCCCCGACGCCGAAGTCGGAGTTGGTGAGCGCCAACCCGAAGGCGACGTACTCCTCCGATCCGGGCTTCGTCGACGGCTGGAAAACCATGGGCAGAATGGCCCGCAGGGACCAACGGAGGTCGCCGCCGACGCCTTCGACGGGGACCGCGCCCACGGCCTGGCATTCGGCAGCGAACGCCTCGATGATGGGCCTGGAGTCCATGCGTCTGAACGAGTCGCTGAGGACGCCGCGAATCTCGTCACCGACCGAGCGGACGAGGTACTTCGACGGCTCTTCCTTCTGGAAGATCGTCGTGAGGTTTTCGATTACCAGCTCAGGTCCGTAGGGTTTCCCTAGCAGTCGGTTCAGGTAGGTGCCGGGGATTCCGGCGCGCTCGGCGACCTGGGTGAGGGCGTGCTTGTGCATCCCCTCCATGAAGTGGCCCTTGAAGCGCTTGTCCTTCGTGCCCATCAGGATGGTGGGGGGCAGGAGGATGTCGGAGTTCCCCAGGGGCTCCTGCTCCTGGAGCGCGAAGGTCAATGCGTGAGTGTGAACGATGCGGTCGACGGGGACCTCGTTCTGGATCTTCTCGATTACCCCCATGGCACTGTGCTGGGAGCGATGGATCTGCTCCTCGAGCATGATCTTGAACCGCTTCCCAGCCTCATCGACGGCGGCGCCGTACTCGCGTTGATCGTGGTGATACACTCTAGTCCTCCTGGTGAAGGTGATTGTGGTCGGGGTCGCATACGATGACTTCACCGTAGTTCTGCGGGGGCGACCCACGAGGAGTTAGAAGCCAGATGACCGGAATATCCGGCGGAAGTCTGTTGTAGTGGGCTACCTCTGGTGCGTAGCCGTCCGTGTAGACGATGACCAGATCAGGACAGGTTTCGTCGTTCCGAACGTACTGCGACATGTACTGGAAGTAGGCGTCGAAGTCAGTGCCTCCGCGCCCAACAGCATCACCGGGGATGGTGTCACCGGAGTGAAACACCTCGTCGTAGTGGACATCTGCGTCGCCCTGGATGTAGCGCACCTCCATGTCCTCGTCGGCGCGAAGGAGATGTGTTAGTTCGCTAGCAGCGATTTGCAGACTTTCCGTGTCCATGGACCCCGACGTGTCCACGCAGAAGAACACGCGGTAGCAGGGGTCTCGAATAAGGCCAAGGGCTGGGATGATTGACGCATCCTCCTCGGCCATCGCCATCATAGGTCTGTTGGGGCGGCTGATTCCGCGGTCGTAACGAGCGCGCTTCGTAGCCTGTACGCGCGTAGTCAGGAGTTCCCACCACGGAGTGATGGGGGCAGCGAGAAACTCGCCGAGCCATTCGACACACTCACTGGGAACGGTGCCGCGGGCTTGTTGAATTTCTTTGATGGAGTCACGAAGTGCTTGCTTGATTTGACTACGGATCTGTTGTGCGAGTCCCTGCAACTCTTCGTGTGTCTTGACAGGGTCGCCGTCGCCGTCGCCGTCGCCGTCGCCGTCGCCGTCGCTATCGACCCAGAGCTGATGGATACTGAAAAGACGCAGGACCTGAGACTTACTGAGGTCTCCCCCCTTCTCCATGAGTTCGTTCATGTAGAACTCGAACGATCCGTCCTCCGGCATCCCGTACGATTCCGGAAGCACCAGGCCTGCCTCCTTCTCGAGTTCTTCGCTTTCGTCGGCGACGCCGGCCTCCTTCAGCTCCCGGAGCCGGCGCCCCGACATTTCACGCATCCCCGCCTGCGCCGCGGGAAAGAACTTGTCGTGACGCAGAAGAGTGTTGTCGGCGCAATCCATCGCGATCTTGTAGACCGCGTCGGCCTTGTCCCTCTGAGGCCCTTCCAGGGGGAGCTGTGCCAGTAGCTCGAGGTACCGGGGGATGTGATCCCAGATGACGTGCCCCAATTCATGTTCGATGGCCCACACGCCGAAGGCAAGGGATACGTTGTTCACAAACTCGGGGTCGGTGAACAGGACAAGGCGCCCCTGTTTGACGCCGACTGCCATGGTGCCGAGCCCCGGGACCGAGACCCGTTTCAAGCGATTTGCCACCATGGCGTAGAAATTTTTGGTGGAGAGCAGATGGGTAAAGAACTGCGAGAGCGTGAGATTCATTCTCGTCCCTCCGTTTGTTGTTGAAACTGCACCAGCACTTGTGTCTGGTGTCCTATAATTCGGGCATGACGCTCGTGGACCAATTCCGTGACCCCACCCTCGCCGTGCTCGTGAACCTTGTGGCAGACCGCCCCAAGATAGCTTCGATTGTGGCCGATTACGACATCGAGCCGAGCGAAGTCGAGAACCTCCCCGACAGCGCGTTCGCGTGGCAAGAGAAGCGTGCGTTCCCAATTCACTCCAAGGAACACACCATCCTGTCCCAGGTCTACCGGGACAACACGCCGGGGGTTCCTCCGCACGTTGACGCCTGTCTCAAAGAAGCCCGAGAGATGTACGAGGTCCCTGAGGAGTTGTTCACGCGGGAAAAGCGGGCGGCGGCGCCCCTCGATCCGGACGACTACCTCCTCCCCAGCCTGATGCGGCTCCCAGTCCGCACCGCGGGACAGGTGAAGACAGCGGAGGCAACCTTGCTCGCCGATTTCACCAAGCTGTCCCTCGTGCACCGGGCCGAAGCCTGCAAGCGCCTGGTCGACAAGGCCGCCGCGTTCGGCGAACGCCTCGACCCCCTCATGCACAAGCTGGCGGGCTTCACTGTGACCTCCACGCGAACGCTCACAGACTGGCTCGATGCTCGCGCTGGTGCCGCCGAGGGGCCCTACCGGGACGCCTTCGAGAAGTTGGCAGCCACCACACGGCAACTGCCCCCCGAGATTCACAACAGAGCCGACCAGATCAAGCTCGCCGAGGTCATTGGAGAGCTGGATCAGAAGGCGGGACTCGTCCGCCACTACGACAAGCGCCTCCCCGACGCCATGCAGACCGTCTTCAACACGGAGAAGATTGCCGGCTACGGCGTCGACCTCAACGGTCGCTTCGTCACCGCCAGTCAGCTCGCCGCCTACCCGTCGACCTTCTATGGCGACATTTTGG
>Ga0307377_10006549_pt1 | contig 12177 bp, 16 predicted proteins | sample TR3MG_FD_202535 | JGI IMG/M metagenome (GOLD analysis project Ga0307377, IMG submission 202535) | Soil microbial communities from Risofladan, Vaasa, Finland - TR-3 | ecosystem: Environmental > Terrestrial > Soil > Coastal area > Acid sulfate soil | place: Finland: Risofladan, Vaasa | collected...
CGGCGGACGCTCCTTGGTGATACCAGCATTGTACAGCGACATCGCCTTGTGCCAGGGCATACGGGCCTCGATGACGAGTGCCGTGTCCGCCGCCTTCTCGCAGTCCTTGGTGGTGAACTTGTTGTTCTCGCAGACACACACCAGGGCGATCAGCTTCTTCAGTGAAGCCGCGCTCTGAAGGGCCATCTGGCTCGTCAGTTCCAGCTCGGCCTTGTAGGCGACCTCATCTCGAACGATCTGGTTACAACTCGACCCCATCAGCATGGGAACGAGCATCAGAATGACCAGCACCGGAATCCATCGTCTCATCTTCATCTCCTTACGCCCCATCCTCGGGGGACTGTTGACACTCTACCCGGGCTTCTCGGTATCGTCGTTATTCTTCAGCGGGGTGGTTGTCGCCCCTTTGCTGAGAGTCACACCCTTCATCACCACATCCTGTCCCGCATTCGCCGCGATCTGAGCCACCTGGATGTAGCGGTCGAGAGCCGCCTGACCCCCGATGTACAGAGCCTCCACGAACCCGGCCACGAGAATGACGGCGATCATGATTGCCCAGACCTGATGCGGGATTGCGTCCTTGCCCCAGAACAGAACGAGGAGCAGGACAGCCTTCCACAGCACTTCCGAGATCAGAAAGGCGACGAACTTCTTCGACTGCAAGGGTGATTTGGAGTGCCCGTTGCTCTCATCCATCTCATCCATCAAGAACCTCCTCTCCCGCCTCGGGGCGGTGGTCGAGCACCTGCTCGGCCATTTGCACCACCACCGATCCCCCCAGTGCCGCCCTTGGCTCCAGCCGTCTGGACACCAGCAGTGTTCTGTTCCTTCTGGAAGTTATCTTCGATGGCCTTGGGGTCGCTCACGATGAAGGTCACAAGACCCTGAGTGATATCATCCAGCCGGGCCCGTTCCGCCGGGAGCATCTTGGGGTAGAGCCGGTTGAAGGAATCGCGGGCCTCGGGGATTTCCAGCAAGATGTCGTAGATCATCGCATCGGGAAGGCGAATTGGATTGAGTTCGTTGCCTTCAACACCTGCTAGGGTGTTGTCTCCAATGTCGTTGATCCACCACTCGTCGCCCCAGTGGCGAATACCACCACCACCGATGGAACCACCGGAGCCACCGCCACCATTCCAACCGGCACCTGGGTCTGGACACCCGCTCATACACACCCCGTCCTACTTTCCGGGGGGTATAGACGAGCAACCGAGGTTAGTCCTTGTTTCCGTCCAGGATGGCGTCGAGATCCAAGCCTTCACTGTCGGCCAAGACGACCTGAAGATCAGGACTTTCACCGTCGAGGAGGTCGTCAGGGAGGGCGGTGGAGTCATCGAAAGGAAGGTCATTGGCCTGGACCACTCGGGGCTTCGTGATGGCATCCCCGGTCCTGGTCATCTTCTTGGCCTTCGGCTTGATCTTCGGCTTCGCCGGGGAAGCCTCCGCCTTGGCAGCCTGGATGGCGTCATGGATATCACGCTTGGAGCGCCCATACTCCGTGATGTCGAGGTTCATCTCCTTGGCCTCGGCCCGGAGAACCTTAATGGGCGGCAGGGATGTCTTCCAGTTCCGCTTCTCCACAGCCTTCTTCGGTCGGACTTCGAGGAGGATGGTGCCCTGCTCGTTGACCGTGATGGAAGCCTTGCCCCCACGCCCGGCCTCGCGGGCTGCGGCATCGGCCACGACATCGGTGAGAGAGTTGGCCCCCATGTGGTTGCGACAGTTCCCCACCGCCAACGCCAAGGCAGCCTTCGCAGCCTCCAGGCCCTCATACAAGGAACCCACGCCGTTGGGGTCTCTCATGGCCAAGAGGGACTGGGCCCATTCCTTACGGAGAGGCTCCTGGTGAACTTTTTTCGAGTACTTTTTTCCCATTTGCCTCTCCCGTGACTTCTTAGTCCCGAGATGTTTACCCTACCGAGCACCCGATGAGGCTTCCAAAGTTTCATTGAGAAACTTTGAGGGCCCTGCTGTCGGACGCATGGTGTAGTATTAGCCAGGAGGTAGCCACATGAGCGAATCGAAAAAGATCCCCCTACAGGAGAAGCCCCTCATCTTCGTGGATGCCGAAACCACGGGTCTCGACCCACAGGTGCAGGAGATCATTGAATTCGCTGCCGTGAGGGATGACACGGGTGAGGTGTTCCAGACCAAGATCAAGCCCGAACACATCGACCGGGCCTCGGAGTATGCCCTGAAGCTCAACGGCTACACCGAGGAGGACTGGGAGGACGCACCCGCGATGGCCGATATTCTTCCTGATATAGCAGCATTCCTAGAAAATGCGGTGATCGCTGGACAGAATCCTCGCTTCGATGTGAGCTTCATCAATGCGGCAATCAAGGAGCATGACATGAACCTGCGGGTGGACTACCACATTGTGGACGTGGCCACCTTGACCTATGAGCATCTCTTCCCATGTGGCATCGATAGCCTGTCTCTGAAGAACGTCTGCGAGTTCCTGGGAATCCCGCCCGAACCCAGTGTCCATCGGGCGCTCAACGGCGCTCTGATGGCCCAGACGATATATCACCGGCTACTGAGGGCGAGCTGGCTGGATAGACTGCATTGGAAAATGGCAGGAGCAGTATTGACGAGGGATAAGGGGGCTAACCCGTAGCTAGGCGACTTGCTTCTCCAAGGTATCGAAAGCCTTGGTGATCGTGTCGAGGCCCTTGAGAGCCTTGTCTCGGCTGTTCTTGGCGATGCGGGACCGTTCCACGAAGCCCATGACCCACTTCTTGATGTCGCCCGCGAAGCCCAGGATGCGCTGCATGATGGAGTTCGCTCCACCGACGAGCCACTCCTTGATGCCGACCACGGTGTCCACGAGGCCCGCATTCTTGGCAATGCCCTGGGGGACGCTGGAGGTCTTGGCCACGATCTTCAGGGCCTTGACGAACTCCTTCATGTGGGTCGCATCCGCGATGCAGGCCTCGATCATGTTGACGATCTGGCCAGCCACTTCCTTCTCGAAGGTGCTGTTGATCTTCCGCAGGAGATCACCGGCCTTCTCACCTGGCTTGACCTCCTCGGGGGAGGCAAGAAGCTGCGCGATGCCAGGAGGCTGGCTCTGCATCGCGGCCTGGAACTTCAGGACGGCCTTCTCGGTCTCCAGGCAGTAGTTGATCTTCTCACTGAGCATGGTGCCAGCCTTCTTGATCTGATCCACGCCCTTCTTCTCATCATTGGAGAGATCCTTCAGCTTCTTGAGCTGATCCGAGACCTCGCCCTCGATGACCGCCGCCGCCTGACGCACGGCCACGATGTTGTCGAGGATAGTCCGAACCTGGACTGGGCTCATCGTCGGCAGAGTCGTGATGTCCTTGGTGGGCAACTTCGCGGCTGCCTCCTTGGACATGTCACCCCGGGCAAGCCGAATGGCCTCGGCCAGGTTGGCTCGCTGAGAAGACGTGAGCTTCGACTCGTGCTTGCTCGCCTTCTTGATGAGGGGGATCAGCTTCTCCCGCAAGTCCGGGTTTTCATAGGCCTTGCGGACGAGCTTGCTCCGAAGAGACTTTGCGGAAGCGGTGCTCATTTCTATCTCCTCCGTTAAGGGTCAACAACCCTATCTATTCGTAAATGGGAAAGCTATAGAGAGGCTATTGAGAATCATCCCTGCTAGGGCACCCTTGCAACTTTCGCTTCTCCGCCAGCATTTCCTCTGTCATCTCTTCGGTGTGATAGACGACCTTGAGGCCGAGGTCAGTCAAAGCCTTGGCGTAGGTCTTGGTGGTGTCCTCGGTAGCGATGATCTTCCAGAGCATCATCCCTTGACCAGGGTAATCGAGCGGGGGGTTGTCAGGAAGACTCACCCGAATCATAGGGCCCGAGGTGATGAGGAATGTCCAAACGCTTTTCATACTGCGAACTTAAACGTCTTGGTGCCCAGATCATGCCACTTCGTCATCCCCGAATCTCGGGACTCCCACCCCACGAAGGCCGTCGAGAAGGGCTTCACATCAAGCGGGGGGAATATATCGTCCTGTGCCGCCACCACCGACAAATGACCTCCGCCGGGTAGCAAGGCCGTCCGACCCGAGAAACTGGAGTGGGAGGGCAACGACGATGCAACGTAGCGAGAACAGGACATCACGGTCTTGGGGTCTGGGCAGATGATCACCACCCATTCCTTGGATTCGAGGGCATACTTCAGCACCTGTTGGATGGCAAAGGCAAAGTGCAGATACGCCATGTCAGTGACCATGAAGACCTCCGACTCTTTTACCCTATCGAAGGAAGAAGTCGAGCAGCCCACCCAACCTTCCGGTCAGATATCTTGTTCACAGTGTCCACTTCCAGAATCATCCCGGAGGGGTAGGGGTCGGGAAGTCTCTTGAGCAGTTGGATAGCCAGGGCCTTGGCAGCCATGTCGATGAGAGAGAACGATGCCTGGGTCGAGCCTGCACCCGAAAGCTGAAGAGTCCATTCGTGGTGGGCAAGGATGTCTTGGTTCTCACAGGCCTTGTCATAATCCCGTTCGGTGACCTCGATACCCTTCTTATCCAGCTCGAAAGCGATCAGTTCCCGGATAATGGTCACCGCCGTCCGGCGTCCCTGGGTCGTGGAGAGAAACTTCCAGGCCCCCTCCCGCTTCTGGGCGTCGGTCATCTTGGCCAGCGTCGAACCCTTGACACGCTTCACCTTGATGGGAGCCGGAACTTCCCGGCGACGGTAACTGGGGTGATCTGTCTCGGGCGATCCTTGGACAAGTGCATCGAGGGGTATGCCGTCCGCCGCCCTTTGGAGAGTGGCGCTGTGTCTTTGCATCAGTTCCAGGTCTTGACCGCTGGCGTTGATGGCTTCGAGCACCGGACGGCGAGGACGCCCAACTTCGTCGTCCTCTGCCACCCGGTTGACGATCTGGAGGCGCTCGGCCTCGTGCGTATCCACATCCTTCCGAACCTGCTTGGAGGCCGTATCCATCATCGTTCCGATGAGAGCCGGGTTGCGGGCCTTCGTATCGACGGACACGGAGGGGCTTACCCCCTCGATGAGCCGACCTGTTCGTAGCTCGGGCATGTCACCATCGAACTGGGACCGTTCAATGAGATAGGCCTCGAAGAACGGGTTGAGCTGCGGAAGACCGTTTGGCTTGAGCTGGACGAGCCATTCGGCCCGGGGGTCGTCCTCGATGGACAGGGCTTTACCCTGAACAGGAACCACAGACCGCTGGGCCACCTCCATGAGGCGCTTCTCCAGGTTCGGGTTGGCCTTGATCGCCAGAAGCATCTCCGTCATGGCTTCGGTCTCGGTGATTTCACCAGCCTTGGCCCTGTCCATGACGCCCTCAAGCTCGGGAGCCTCTTTGATAACTTTGCCCAGAAGGACTGAGAGGCCCTCCAATACCTGGTCTTCCATCACTTGTCCTTGGTCGGAGTCCCGCCCATCTTGATGACCGCCCCCGGTTGCACCTTTCGCTCTACGGGCTTGGGTGTCCAGTCATCCGTGGTCGGCGTTGACGATGTTGATGCCGGAGGTGGCCCACCACCTACCATCAAACCAGTCGAGGGCGTTGGGGTATTGCCTATCGGATAAAGCTGAGGGGCTGTCTCGGCAGGAGCCCGCTCTGGAGCCGGAGGAGCCTCATCACAGTGGGAATTCTCCTCGGCCATCAACTCCTCTGTCTCGGCCACAAAATCGTCCTCGGAAGCCTTCCGGGGGTCTGGGAGCGTAGGCTCGGGCTTGCCCTTGCTTCTGGCGAGGGCCCTCACAGCATCATCCACCCCATCGGTCGTGGACACGGCCCCATTCTCCGAACGACCATCGATGATCGGAACCTCGGGAACTTCCCAGTCACCTCGCTTGTTCGCTATCTCCAGCTTCATCGCATCTTGAAACCGGTCTGCAAAGTCCACCAACTCGGCGTACTTGGGCTGTCTGCCATCAGTAAAATGCGGGTTAAAGAAGCGATTGGCCTGGGTAGCAACCCGGGCACCGAACTGGTCTTCAACCCACTTGGCGTGGATACAGTTGCCGTTTCTGCACCGCAGACAGAATGTATCCTGGAATGCCCTGTAGTCCCGGTCCTGGCCTGGTGCCGATAGATCCGAGATGCACTCTTCAAGAAGGTCAACGCTCACGAGTCCCCCTGCGTCGCACACCCCCTTGATGAATGGATCGATGCCCACGATGTCGCGGCAACGCATCCATGGTCGGAAGGTCGGTCGAGGGGATGACACGCTTCCCATCCAGTGATACCAGACAGGGCAGATAGTCCCGCTGCTCCATCGTATTGGCGTGTTCGCACTTCAGGCAGACCTCGGACTTCATCTCCATCTGCCCACAGATGCGTTCCCAGATGAGGTACCGTTGGTAACCGTCCTCACCCAGAATCTTCTTCGCCCGGATTTGATCGGGGGTGACGCCTTGTTCCTGGGCAATTTCGGCCAACGCTGCGGGGAACGTCCGCCAGTGGAGGCAGACAAGAACAACATCCTTGCCGCCATGCTGGGTTCGGATGGGCCTGAGCATCAGGACAACCCCTCGATCAGGGCGTGAAGCTCATTGAAACGCTTCTGGAGTCGATCACGCTTGGCCCTCAAGATTTTCATCACTTCGTTCTGCCCCTCGACTTCTTTCAATGCCATGTCGGTCTCGTACATCTCACCAATGATACCGTCATACTCGACCCGGTGCTTCGCTCTCCTGAGCATCTTGTCCGTAACCACTCCAGTATCACACAGCTCTTCGACCACCATCTCGGTGATGTTGGCCTTCCTCTGAAGGGCAGTATAGCTCCTGAACATCTGCTGCACCAGGTTGTTCCGCATCGGACAGCGTTCAGCGTCACAAGGGTCTGCTGGGCAGTTGAGGGGGTCTCCCGAACAGACACCCGACGTGTCGAGGTTGATGCCCAGTGCGCCTTCGATGATACGAAGGCGACGCTCGGTGTCCTCGTCAGATGCCATATTCCTGCGCCAAGAAGTAGAACTGCTGGTGGCTGACGAGGAAATCCTTCTGGCCCAGATGTTCAAGCCACCCGTCCAGGGATTCCCCCTCCCGGGATTCGAGCTTCAACTGCCGGGTTCCTCCGTTACGACACCGGTTGATGACGTGAGACAGCTTGATGAGGGTATCTGTCGTCAACCCCGCCGCCAACCGATAGGTGTAGGGCGCACCCACATCCACGGATGGAGGACTGACAGCTTCCTCGGGAGACCGGGCCCCAATGGAACCAGGACTCGGTGGCGGCTCACCACTCTCGGGGTCGTCCTCGGTGGGGGCTGGGGAAGAATCAGGAGGCCCCGATGGGAGGGCCTCCTCACCCCGGGCCTCCTTGAAGAATGGGATCAGTTCGGCAGGCCAATGAGAGGCCGTATCCCAGGAATGGCCCTCGGGCATATCCTTGGCCTTGTAGTACTTCTTGTTCCCGACGAAGCGCACCTCACCGAAGCGCATCGCGTTCAGATCCCACGGCACAGTCCAGTCAGTCCCGATTTCCACGTCGCAGGTGAACGGCACGGGCCAGTTCTTCTTCATGATGAACAGGTTGCTGGTCATGATCGGCAGGATGACGGCGATGGCCTCTTCCAGGATGTCACCGTCGATCTCAAAGACCAGCTCATCGTGCATCGTGGCGATCATCATGCACTTGTTCAGCCAGCCCCGCTTCTTCATCTCCTTGTAGATGAGGACCATCGCGAACTTCATCATGTCCGCGCCACTGCCCTGAATGGGCCCATTCACGCTGTTGCGCTTGGCCTTTTCCATGAAGCCCCGGTCGGCGTCATTGATGTCCGGCACCGGGTACTTCCGCCCGAAGGCAGTCCGCACGAAGGCGTGAGCCTTGGCGAAGTTGTGCTGGAGCGCCCACCAGTTGCGGAGTCCCGCGTAGGTCCGGTCGAACTGTCGCTTGATGCGCCAGCCTTCCTGCTTGTCCACGCCCGTCGAGCGGGACACTGCCTGGCCACCACCACCGTAGCACAAGGCGAAGTTGGTACCCTTGGCGTAGCCACGCAGCGCCTTCCACTCGGGCTTTTCCGTTGCATCGGGGCCATAAATCTCCAGAGCGGTCAGTGTATGCAAGTCACCGATCTTGTCGCTGCCACAGTTTTTGCAGCGAGCCGGAGGCGGTTCAGGCGTGCTCTTACCGTCACTCTTGGGATAGGTACGCCCACACTTGGCACAGTGAAAGAACTCAGCCAGCCATTTCGGCTCCAACGAGAGGTTGGTGACCAGCCGAAGTTCCTCACCCGCAAAGTCGATGGCGACGATGTAAGCGTTGGGCTTTCGAGGCGTGATGCACTCGCGCAGCCGGTTCATGCAGGCCGGGCGATTCGGGTTGTAGGTCGAGGGCACTGACTGGAGGTTGAGCTGAGGAGACCCGACAATCTTGACCTTGGAGTTACTCTTGGCCGGAGTCGAGAAGCGGCCCGTGTCCGTTCCGTCCTGGCGGAAATTGATCCGCATGGTGCTGTCGCGAGGGTCAACGTCGAGGAGCATCGGGAATAGGTAGGACGAGAGGGCCTTGGAGGTCTCCCGGAACCGCTTGACCTTGGACATGAAGGGGAACTTTTCCCCTGTCTCATCCACGATGCGGTCTAGCTCGGCCTTCCCGGTCGCGACCTGGCCGGACTTCTCCGTTCTCTTCAGGCCCGGCACACCCATCTCATCGAACATCTTGCCAAGCTGCTGAGGCGAGTTCACGTCGTAGATAGGAGGCCACTTCTTACCGTTGGTTTCGACCAGGCCAGTGGGGTCTGGGTAGGTGGACGTAGCCTTGGCCTTGGCATCATCCAACTGCTCGGGCAGCAGGTAGTCGAAGTTGTCCCAGGTGAAGCTCTCCTTGAGCACCTTGGCAACGCCGGGCATGATGTCCCGCCCCAGAATCTTCGATGCCTCGGCGTACACCTCCATGATGGACTCGAACCACTCCTGCTGGCCCAGCCGTGTCAGTTCCTTGACCTTCTCCATATCAACGTGGATGCGACACCGTTCCATCCAGCGAACTGCGGAGACCGTGGCCTTCTCGACGGAGTAAATGCCCTTCTGAGTCTGACCATCCGTGTCAGGGTCCAAGACTTTCGGGGCAAGGTGATGGTAGAGGAGCCAGGTGAAGATACCATCACCACCGCCATACCAGATGACCCCCTGGTCGGTGGGGTCAAGCAGTGAAAAGTCCTTGAGCCCCTTGTAGTTCTCGGGGAACAGCTCCTTCAACTCTACCTGGTCAAACCCCAGCACCTTATCTGTCATGAACTTGAGCTGCTTGTTGCGACGGCGGGAGTCCTCCAGATAGGCCAGGAGCATCGTGTCCTCCCAGCAACCCACCTTGTCCCACTCCAGGAACGGCTCACCGCCGGGGAACTGAAGGAACTCCTGGTCGAACTTGCCGTGATGGAAGATGGCCCGAGTCTCACCCTTGGCCGTCGCCTCCATCAGCCGCCTGAACTCGGCCTCGAACACGGTCCACGGGACGTTACAGTCCCGCAGTTCCCGGCTGCCGTCCGCCTTGACCTCGACGTGACGGAGCGGGATGTAGTAGCCCGTCACCCCATCAGCACAGAGGCAGACCCCGGCAATCTTGTCCTTGGTGTGACCGTTGGACTCAACCCGGTTGTCCAGGCCCGTTGTCTCCAAATCCAGCGTGTACAAGCCTGACGCGATGCAGGCATCAATGCACTCCTTCAGGTTCTCGGGGGTGACTCGGATGCACTTCTTGTCATCCATCCAGTCACGCTTTCGGATTGCCAGGCTTTGAGCCTCATCAAGAAAGTCAAAAACATCGCTCATCGGGATCCTCCTCTATACCCCTACCCCACTAGAGGCTAAATTCAGCCCCCTGAGCGACCACGACGTAGCGATTATCTTTCCATGCCTGGGCGACGATGGCCGCCGCGCCTTGGGCCTCTTTGGAAGATAGGTTCGGAGGCACAAAGCAGTCCGGCATTTTCTTGCATGGCTGACAGTCCGCCTCCACGAACATGATACAGTCCTTGTGCTGCTCACACTTCCGGTAGGGGTCGGGAACCATCTTGAGGAGCACATCCGGCGGAGGGCCAATCACCCGGATAAGTGGGTCTGCATGGCCATGGGCAGCATGAGACAGAACAAGACCCGACACAATGGGAATGAGGTCACCCCACGGGGTACCTTTCAGAGGGGCCAGATGCCCCCAATACTCGTCGCCCATCGGGATGGCGCGGGCCATCAGCACCTCTCCCCAGTGCTGGGTTGAGAGGGTGAAGCGGATCAAATCGATCAAGACCCGCCTCGCAAGACTTCCATGATACGTTTCTTGATACCCAAAATAGCGGCCCGCGCTCTATGTTCAGATACCAGTTTATTGTCCACCGCATGGACTAATTTGTCGTATCCCTCCCAGAACACCGCTGCCTGTTCCATCGTGAGATCCCGGTCAGCGGTCAAGGGGTTGAGCAGAGCCTCTAACCCACGAACGTCATCCTCAAAGGTCTTGTCCGAGTCGAGATGGTCGCTAATCTGCTCTCGCTGTGATTTCTCACGGGGCGTGTAATCCCCACCCTCCCACACCAACTGGTCGAGATGATACTTCTCTTCAAGCCACTTGACGGCTTCCACGAAGCCGAGGTCTTTCACCTCGCGAACCGTCTCGATGGTGTCCCGCATCTTGTCACAGGCAAAGCAGTACCAAGAATTGTCGGGGTATATCCGGGCGCTGGGCCTGTTGTCCTGGCCATCGCCGTGAAGGTTGCAAGAGAACTGCTGTTCCCTGTCTCCCACATCGGGACGGACGTGGTAGCCGAAGTCTGCGAGCACCCGGGCGACGTTGATGTCGGTCTTCACTCGGTCGGCGCGACGCCGAAGTCTGGTTGAATCAGCCATGCCTTCATCCTACCCTATCGGGGGCTTACTTTGGCCCCTGGCAGAGTAGTCTAGGTAGCAGGAGGAGTCGAATGACCCAGATGGAAGACCAGCGAGTGAAACAGCGACAGGCGGATCGGAGCGTCCTGGACGTGTGCCGGGTGTTCAACGACATGCAGACGGGTTCGGCCCCGTTGACGCCCGCCGAGGTGGACAAGCTCATCGAGAAGCGCCCGGACGTGTACGGCGTCCTGAGCGCGTGGGGGACGAAGTGCCAGTCGAGGTAACCAGAGAGCCCGAAGAGTGTCCCGCCGACCGGGAGAACTGTGTCGTCTGCGGTCGGCAAACGGAGTACTGGTGGGGCGAGGGATGCTCCCCCTGTTGCCAGGAATGCGCCGGGGACATCGATGACACGACCATTCGGACTATCAGCATCCGGGAGCACCTGGGGCCCCTGCCGCCCGTGCCGAAGGAGAAGCCCGAGCCGGAGAAGGAAGCGTCCTGATCAGGGGTCTTGATGATACCGAGGCTTGGCGCACTTCGGCTCTAGCTCATCACACGTCTTGATCGTCACCACGCACGACGGAGCCAGGGCGAAGCCGTCCTTCTGCGTCTGGATGCAGAAGTCCACACACGAAGTCCCGTCCATCAGGGGCATCCCCTCGGGGCAGCTCAACGCCCGTAGATGATCGCAGGCAGTCCCGCAGTCAGCGGTGTCGTCAGGCTCGATGACGATGGGCGGAGGCTTGACCTGGCAGTGAGCGCCCATCAGGAGAGGCACGATCAGGGCGAGCAGAATCTTGACCAGTGGACGCATCACTCGGCTCCCTTGCTTTGCATGAACGGTTCGTATCCTGAAATCATCACCCAGAAGTCGTGAACGTGGTCGTCGCTGGCGATGTAGTCGGGCGACATGTAGTAGAAGCCATCGTGGCCCCACCCCTTGCCCCAGGAGTTCTCACCGATGAACTGCCCGTCCTTCCAGCCCAGAATCACGGTGGCGTGCCAGCCCGTGATGTCCTTGGGAGGCTTGAGCGGCTCCTCGTGGCCGGTGATGAACGTGCGGTAGTCGTTCCAGTTCCGACCCACCGCTGCACCGAACACTACCGGACATCCGGCAGCCAGGGCGAGGATGACACTCTCCACCCGGTCTTGGCCTCGCGCCCTGATGGTGTAGAAGGAATCGATCTTGTGGACGTATGCCTTCCGCATCGCCATCCACGAAGGCGGCGTGTACACCTTGCCCAGGTCGAAGGGCCATTCTTCCTCTGTGCAAACCCCGTAACGACGCAGCGTGTCACAGGCCAGCCGGACGAAGGTGCCTCCATCCTCGTTCGTTGCGGGTGGGAACATCAGGTTTCGGGCCAGGTAGTAGACGGCCAGGCGGGACAC
>Ga0307377_10006550_pt1 | contig 12177 bp, 7 predicted proteins | sample TR3MG_FD_202535 | JGI IMG/M metagenome (GOLD analysis project Ga0307377, IMG submission 202535) | Soil microbial communities from Risofladan, Vaasa, Finland - TR-3 | ecosystem: Environmental > Terrestrial > Soil > Coastal area > Acid sulfate soil | place: Finland: Risofladan, Vaasa | collected...
TGGGCGCACTCCGACGCCGGCCGCTCCCGTGCATCTCGCTCCAGATTCTACTCTGGCAAACATGGTAAGTTCTTATGAACTTACCATGTTTGCGGTCTCTGGTACCTACCCTGACAACTATGGGAACATCTCTGTGAAATAGCGGTCTCCGCGGATCCGTTTCCAGGGCGCTTCTGGCTAGTTGTGCTGGGTACGGCGCGAGGAAATGTCCCGATGTCATGAATGGGTTGTTACGCGGGTGGATTTGCCTGCTCTGGTTGAGCAAGATTATTCGCTGAGCCGCTTTTCTCGAAGGCAGGCGAACTCCCGCGGCAGGTTGGGCGGGAAGATGCGCTTTGCAACTGGCGCGTGCTGCGACGCTTCGCCGGAGTCAATCTAGAAGTGGCGAATCGACTCATCCGGGCTGGCGGCCGGTGGCTCGGCTGCCTTTTCGCCCGAGCGCTCGACGTGGCTCTCCAGCGAGCGGCTCACCATGTCCCGAGAGCCCATGCCGACGGCTAGCGACAACGTCAGCACGATGCCTCCAAAGAGAATCCCGAAGGCCAGATCAACGACGACGCCGCCAATCTCGAGGTGTTCAAGCACCATGGCCGCGGTAAGAACCAGGACCAGCCACTTGACGCCAAGCGAGAGGAATCGCGCGTACTGGAGTTGGGCGTTCACGGCGCCAATCAGCACCGAGCGCGCCAGGAAGCGCGCGATCAGGTTACCGGCGAGCAGCAGGAAAATTGCTCCGACGGCGTGGGTGAGATAGGGCAGAAGCGAGATGGGCAGCATGGCCGCCGCGGCCAACGACGCATCGAAGGCCGATACCCCAATTAGCAGTCCGAGGAGCACGCAGCCCCAGAACGCCGCGCGCCCTGCCAGGGCTGTGGGCGAGGTGGATGGGGTCCACCCAGGGTCCGGGCGGCTGCGCGCGATCCGCGTGTCAAAGTTGGCTGCGGCAAGTACCCACCGCAGCAGCGCGGAAAGCACCATGCCAATCAACGTAAAAATCAACAAGGCAACCACGAAGGCAAGCAGACCCGGCAGAACGGCAACGAGCAGCGACAGCACGCGATTCAGCGAATCATGCAGCGCGTCTGACATGTGATGCCAGGTGGTTGCGTTGTCCTGGTATGACAGATGTGCATCCTGGAGCAGATTCAGCTGGCTCATGGCAACAGGCATTGTTAGCATCGGACTCACTCCTTGATCTTCAGTTCTCGATTCGCGGCACGCTGGACCGGCCGGTCTCGCCCCTCAGAAACCATCCAGAATGGCGCGGGTTGATGAGCCTCTTCATGGATTGAACCTGTCTGGCCAGCGCCAGCGGGAGACGATATAGGGCTTCTCGGCTTCAAACGCCGCGACCACAGTTTCGATATGCCGCTCCGGGCTGACACCCGTAGCCGCTATGTTGATGTGGCTTGCGACCCATGCAAGATAGAGCGGGATCAAAGCGCCAAGCAAATGGCCACGGTTGATGGTACGCAGCCGGTAGGCGAGAAGAAAATCGTACACAATGCGCGCCCACAAGCTTTCAGGCATGCGAAACGATGCACCCTCTGCAACAGAGAGGCGCTTGAGTCCAAGCAGCGTGTTCGGCGGCAAGACCAGCGACCAAATCTCCTGCAGGTTGGAATAGGCAAGGTGAAAGGCCTGCAGCATGGGAGCAATATCGGTGGACGCATCGACCGTTTGTCCAAACCCGTTCAGCGTGGAAGTTCGCGCCTGCGGCGCCTGCCGGGCCCGCTGCCAGAATGCCGCTTTGGCTTCGATATCGGCAAAAAGAGACCCCGCCAACCCGGGAAGAATTGCGTTCAAGTCTGGCTCCGCCGGCTGCGGCAGGACGCGGGCGCCGACATCAATTTCGGAGATTGCAAATCCCGCCACGGCGGCTTCGTTGACCGGCCAAAGAGGGGCGTCGTGCTGGTTGATCGCAGTGAAGCGCTGGCCCACGCCTGCCAGCCTTTCAGCCATGCGCGAAGAGAGTCCAAGATCGATGGCCAGTGGATAGCGTGTACGCGCAGCGAATAACGCACGGGTCAATGGGTACAGAATCGCGGAGTTGACCAGTCCGGCACGCGGCGGCAGATCGTAGCGCGCCACCGCGAGGTCGGTCGAGTTGGCGGTCACAGCTTGCCCAAGCTCGCGCAACGCGGGCAACTCCAGCGAGCCAGCCTCGGGCCCCAGCATCAGAATGGCGCGCGCTCCATGCTCCTGGGCAAGGAGGTGGCCGTTGACGAAGTCGGCCGCGGTCAGCATCCAGGAGGCCTTGCCGACGGGATTGGCGACGATCCTCAGGCCCGGATGAGCCTCCGCCACTAATGGGTCCACCGCTGCAATCACAATGTCTTCCGGCGGAAAGGCAGACGCCAGTTTTGCGATCGCTTCTCCCAGTTGATCTGGCGGCAAGGCGGCCAGCAGCACCAGCAGACTGCAGCCTGTTCGCTCGGAAGGTGAGGTCACATCGAGAATCGGGTTCGTTGTCGCCATTGTTTGGTTCTCTGTGGAACGAAAGCCTCTACAAAGCCAGGATGCCCGCCAGGGGAATGGGCAGCCAGGCGGGGCGATTGTTCAGTTCGTAAAGCAGCTCATAGAGCGCCTTCTCGAACAGGTATGCACTGAGCAGCGATTGTGCCTGCTGCGGCGAGGGCAGAAGCGCTGGATTGACGACCACGGTCGTGCGATAGGCGCGAAGAAACTCGGACGAAACCGCGTTCTGCCAGCAAACTGCCCACGCGGAGAGCCGCTCTCGATCATTCTCCGCGTCGGGGTTCTCCTTCAGGTAGTGATCCAGACCGGAGAATGCGGCGTAAGAAAACGAGCGCAACATGCCGGCTACATCCTTCAGGGGCGACTGCTTCTGGCGGCGTTCGACCATCGTCCGCGCTGGCTCCCCCTCGAAATCGAGCAGCACGAAATCGCCCGCATTTGTTCCCTCTTTGGACACCAGCCCGTGGGTGCGAAGCGTCTGTCCCAGATGATAATCGCCGTGAATGCGAATGCGTTGCCCAGCCGCCTCCACACTTGTAATCGCCCGTGCGCGGCCCAACAGCTCGACGCGCCGCGACAGAAGCAGCGCCGCATGGTCTGTAATGGGGTCTTCGAGAGTCGCGATCTTCTGCTTGAGCGCCTCCAGCGCAGAGACAATCTGCACTTCGATCCGACGGGCATCGCGGGCCAGATCCTCGGCGGTAAACGGCTCGGCTGCGAAGGCTGGATCGTCTGTGGGTGTGGCGAGTGCCAGATGCATCTGGCCCGTGCGGCAGCCAAGCAACGCCGCGGCCTCAAGAGACGCGGCTGCATGTTTGCAGATCTCGCGAGGCAACTCGTACTCTTCGCCAAAGCTGGGTGCTCGCGCCTCAGGCGGCGCAGGCAGGGAGGCCACCGCGGGGAAGAACTCCGCGAGTTGCCCGAGAAACCACTTCCAGCCGTCGCCTTCGTTGCTCACCAGCCCCTGCAGCATCGCCATTGAGGTCTTCTTCCCGTCGCGCTGCATCACGGCAATCTCGCCCATGAACGGAGGAATGTGCTGAAAGCGCGCAACCTCCGTGAGGAAGCGACCGATCTCCACGTCGGGATTCTCTCCCGGTTGAAGCCGGCGGAAGAGTTTAAGGATCAGGTGATCTCCATAGACAATTGACGTGTTCGATTGTTCGGCGGACCCGACGCGCGACGCGAAAAGCCGCGAACGCTCGATGCCTGAAAATGCGCTCGATGCATGGGCTTCAATCCGTCCGTGAAATGTGACGCCGCCGCCTGCCGAAGGTGACTCGCGCGGCTGCAAATGACGTTTCGATGCAGAGCCGTCTCCCTGGTCTGCGCCTGGGGAGTCGCCCGCCGCCTCGCCGCCGGCTGGTGTCGCGCGCGAACCCGCCTCTGCACCAGGTCTGGCCGACGTGCTTTCCAGCGCCAAAGTTGCATTTTTCTCAATCAGCTTCAGGAGGCACTGGCGCACACCTGCCTGAATCGTGGCGTCGTGCAAAACCGCGGTGCCCATTGGAAACGCAAGCGTCGCCAGCACGCTCTGCGGAGCACGCGTGGCAATCTCCTCTGCCTCCGCGCCCATGCTGAACGCCAACGGAAGCTGGTACACGTCCGTCGGACTTCCGGCATAAGCAATCTCAATAAAGAAAAGCGCGGGCGGAACTGTGCCGGTCCCGGAATTGTTGCTCTTAGGCGCTTTTTCTCCATCGGTCTGTTCGATCCGCGAAAGTTCCACCCAATCCAGAATGGTGGCCGATTGAATGATGCGGCTCTTGGCGCCAAACCACCTCTGGCGCTTCAGCCAGCCGGGCAGCGCACCTTCTATCAGGCCGCGGCACTGTGTGTTCAACAATCCCGGCCAGCCCTGGCGCAACACCTCGGGCGGCACCGCGTCCACGGGCGCAATCTGGATTGGCGCAAACTGGGCCGGTGCTTCGCCGGCTTCCAACTGTTCCGGCGAAAGCGGCGCCGGCACAGGGCTGGCGGGTTGCAGTTCGAGCCACAGAAACGAGTAGGGCGCAAGTGTCAGCGCATAGGGGGTATCGGCGATGGTGGGGAAAGGCACGTAGCCCAGCATCTCCACCGGCTCCATCCCCGCGAAGTTGGCCAGATCGAGCGACACGGGCTGCGCAAAGCGGCTGAGGTTGGCCAAACAGAGCACCGTCTCGCTGGTGCCATCTCCGCGATCGAGAATCCGCAGATAGGCAAGTATGGTACGGTTGGCCGCGTTCAAAAACGTCAGCGTGCCGCGGCCGAAGACCTTGAACAGCTTGCGCAGCGCGATCATGTTGCGGGTCCAGTGCAGCAGGCTCGACTGATCGCTGACCTGCGCCTCGACGTTTACAGCCTGGTACCCATAGATCGGGTCCATGACAACCGGAAAGTAGAGTCGCGCCGGGTCGCACTTTGAAAATCCCGCGTTGCGGTCCGAGGTCCACTGCATGGGAGTGCGGACGCCGTTGCGGTCACCAAGATAGATGTTGTCTCCCATGCCGATTTCATCGCCATAGTAGAGAATCGGAGTGCCTGGAAAGCTGAGCAGCAGCGAGTTCAGCAGTTCGATGCGCCTGCGGTTGTTGTCCACCAGCGGCGCCAGCCTGCGCCGGATTCCGACGTTGACGCGCATCCGGGGATCGGCCGAGTAGGCAAAGTACATATAGTCCCGCTCGTCGTTGGTCACCATCTCCAGCGTCAGCTCATCGTGATTGCGCAGAAACAATCCCCACTGGCAACTTTCCGGGATCGGCGGCGTCTCGGCCATGATGTCGGTGATGGGCAGCCGGTCCTCTTGCCGCAGCGCCATGTAGATGCGCGGCATGAGCGGAAAATGGAAGGCCATTTGGCATTCATCGCCATCGCCAAAGTAGGGCCGCACATCGGCCGGCCACTGGTTCGCCTCTGCCAGGATGAAGCGGTTGGCATACCCCTCGTCCATGGCCGCGCGCAGCTTTTTGATCACCGCATGCGTTTCGGGCAGATTTTCGCAGGAGGTGCCGTCACGTTCCACCAGGTAGGGAATCGCATCCATGCGCAGCGCGTCCACGCCCATGTCGAGCCAGAAGCGCATCGCCTTGACTACCTCTTCGACCACCAGTGGATTGTCGAAGTTCAGGTCCGGCTGGTGCGAAAAGAAACGGTGCCAATAGTAGGCCTTCGCGGTCTCATCCCATGTCCAGTTGGATTTTTCTGTGTCGGTAAAGATGATGCGCGCGTCTTTGAAGAGCTGGTCTGTCTGCGACCACACATACATGTCGCGAGCAGGCGACCCCGGTGGGGCCAGCCGCGCCGCCTTGAACCACGGGTGCTGGTCGCTGGAGTGATTGATGACCAGTTCGATCATCACCTGCATGTTGCGCTCGTGCGCCGCATCCAACACGGCCTTGAAGTCGCCGAGCGTACCGTAGGACGGGTTCACGTCCACATAGTTGGAAATATCGTAGCCGTCGTCGCGCAACGGCGAGGGAAAGAAGGGCAGAAGCCAGATGCACGTGACACCCAGGTCCTGGAGATAATCCAGTCGCGAGAGCAGCCCTGGAAAGTCGCCGATGCCGTCGCCGTTGGAGTCGGCAAACGCTCGCACGTGCAACTCGTAGATGATCGCGTCTTTGTACCAGAGTGGGTCGGTGGCGCTGGCTGGCTTTTTCACTCCGTCGCTCCCCTGGCTGGTTTCAATGCGCTGTCATGTCTTCGACGGACCAGCAATCCATTCGTCAAAGAAAGTATTCGAAATCCGTCTCTGCCTTCATCTTGCGATGGATTTTCAGAATGTGGCCGGACTGCTTTGCTGGATTCAATTCCAGATAGTTTCGTTCTCCGTGCCAAAGGTAGCGTTCTCCGGTCAATAAGTCCTCAGCCTCATAGGCGCGGTCGCGCGGAATCTCGAGATCGTCGAGCGGCAGCGTCACATAGCCAGCCTGCGTGAAGCGCGGGTCCAGATTCACCACCATCAGCAGCAGATTCGAGCGGTCGTCCGACTCCTTGCTGTAGCACAGCAGCTGGTCATTATCGATCAAGTGAAAGCGGAGCGACCAGTCGTTTTCAAGGGCGGGGTTGCTGTTGCGTATCTCATTCACCCGCGTCATCAGCGGCCGTAGACTATCTGGCTGCTCCAGGTCCCAGTGGCGAATCTCGTACTTCTCCGAGTCGAGATACTCTTCACTTCCGCGGCGAACGGGACGATTCTCAAGCAGCTCGAACGCAGGTCCGTACACGCCGTAATTTGCGCCCAGCGTAGCCGCCAGCAGCAGCCGAATGGCAAATGCCGCCGGCCCGCCGATCTGCAGAAACTCGGTAAGGATGTCGGGCGTGTTGGTCCACTGGTTGGGTCGGAAAAATTCGCGCGCAGGCGGCTGACTGAGTTCCGTCAAGTAGGCCGTGATCTCGTGTTTTCCGTTGCGCCACGGAAAATAGGTATACGACTGGCTGAAGCCGATCTTGGCCAGCCGATACATCACCTTGGGCCGCGTGAACGCCTCGGCAAGAAACAGCACCTCTGGATGATCGCGCTTGATCTCCGCAATCACCCACTCCCAGAACGGAAACGCCTTGGTGTGCGGATTATCGACGCGGAAGATGGTCACTCCCTGGTCTATCCAGTAGAGAAACACACTCTTCAGCTCCTGCCACATCGCGGCCCAGTCGTCGCTCTCGAAATCGATTGGAAAAATGTCCTGATATTTCTTTGGAGGGTTCTCGGCGTATTGAATGGTCCCGTCGGGCCGCTTGCGGAACCACGACTCATGTTCGCGCACGTAAGGATGATCGGGCGCCGCCTGGAACGCAATATCGAGCGCCACGGACAGTCCCATCTGACTGGCTTTGGAGACAAAGCGGCGGAAATCCTCAATCGTTCCCAACTCGCTGTGAATTGCCTTGTGCCCGCCCTCGGCCGAGCCGATGGCCCACGGGCTGCCATAATCGCCCGGCTGCGCCTCCGGATTGTTGTTCGGCCCCTTGCGGAACAGGCGTCCGATGGGATGAATGGGCGGCAGATAAACTACGTTGAAGCCCATCCCGGCGATGTAATCCAGACGCTTTTCGAGATCGGCAAACGTGCCGTGTTTGCCCGGCTCCGCCGCAGTGGAGCGCGGAAACAGCTCGTACCATGCGCTGAACCGTGCCCGCACCGGATCCACAACGACGCTTAGTTCGGCGTCTGACTCGGTAGCGAAGCGCTTGTCCGGGTAGCGCAGCACCAGTTCACGCAGCATCGGATCGGTCGCGTGAGTGCGCATCTCTTTCGGCTCTTTCACTGTGCGAAGAACCTTGGCCCGCTCCTTGAGCCACACGGCGTCGCCGCCCGTGGCCCGTGCCGCAGCTTCAGCCACCAGGTCTGCGCCGATCAGGTAATCGACTGTCGCATCGCTCTCCGCCGCGATCCGCTTCAGCAGGTCGCGCCTCCAGGTTTCGAAATGATCCACCCAGCCCCGCACCTTGAATCCGTAGCGACCCAGCTCGCCCACGCGAAACGCCGCCGTCCACCGATCGTTCACCAGCGGACGCATGGGAATCTCGGTCCACTCCTCTGAGCCTTCGCGATGCGCGAGAAGCGACGCAGACAGGGCGTCGTGCCCGTCGGTAAAGATGTCTGCCTCTACGCGGACTTGATCGCCTACAGTGCGCTTTGCGGGAAAGCGCCCGCCGTCAACCGCCGGAGTAATGCCTTCAATAATGACGCGCCTGCGTCCGTCTTTTTGTGTCGCTGTCGTCATGGGATCATCATTCCCTGTGAGTCCTTCATCCTCAAGGTTAACCCAGCGCACCGCGCCATTCGTGCGCTGGGAGCCGATCAGAGATGCCGCGCACCTGCCTTTTGTTCCTCGATGAGGCGCTGATACAACGCGATTGTCTGTTGTGCGATTGCTGTCCAACTGAAGGTCTGTTCCACGCGCCGCCGCCCGGCCTGACCGAAGCGACGGCACTTCTCCGGGTCCACCAGCAGTTGTTGAATGCGCGCCGCGAGATCCCGGGCAAACTTTTCCGGATCGCGCGGAAAACTTGTCACCGGGTCCTGATCGAATTCAACTAAATGCCCCGTCTCTCCCTCGACCACAACCTCTTTGATGCCGCCCGTAGCGCTGGCGACAACTGGCACGCCGCAAGCCATGGCCTCCAGGTTGATAATGCCGAACGGTTCGTAGACCGATGGGCAGCAGAACAGGCGCGCGTTGCTGTAGAGCTGGATCGCTTCCTGTTTGGTAACCATTTTTTCGATCCAAACAATGCGCGGATGGTGCTTGCGCGCGTTCTCGACTTTCGTGCGCATCTCGGCTGCAATCTCCGGCGTGTCCGGCGCTCCGGCGCACAGCACCACCTGGGTCTCCGGCGGCAGGTGGCCTATAGCGTCCACCAGGTGCGTAACGCCCTTCTGCCGCGTGATGCGGCCGACAAACAGAACGTACGGCGTCGTGGGGTCCACTCCGTAATCGGTTAGGGCTTTAGTCGCGATCGTCTTCTGATATTCGGCGAGATCGATGCCGTTATAGATGACGTGAATGCGCGCCGGGTCGGCATCCGGATAGGCGCACAGAATATCTGCCCTGGTCCCTTCAGAAACGGCGATAATCGCGTCCGCATCCAGAATCGCCGTGCGCTCCATCCAGGAGCTCATCGCGTAGCCCGAGCCCAGTTGCTCTGCCTTCCATGCGCGCAGCGGCTCCAGCGAATGCGTGGTGAGGACGAAGGGAACTCCATAGAGTTTCTTCGCAAGGAAGCCGGCCATCGACACATACCACGTGTGCGTGTGGACGATATCGATGCCCTCGAGCGCCTTTACCTGGGTCAGATTCAGGCTCAAGGCCTCGAGTGCGCCTTTGAATTTGCCCTCGGTCCCGTTTGAGATTTCGGCCCACGGCTCTGCGCCGCGCAGGTGCAGCCTGCCCTGGTCGGCCTGCTGCGGACCCCAGCAGTGCACTTCAACTTCAATCTCTTTGGCCAGCTCGCGGCTCAGATAATCGACATGCACCCCGGCTCCGCCGTACACATTTGGAGGATATTCGCGCGTGAACAATCCAACTCGCAAAGCTCTGGCCTCCCGCCCGATTTGAAGTAACCACCATGCTCGCATCCGGCGGCCCGGCAGTTCGGGATGAGTGTACTTCCTGTCTCTCCCTGGCGCAAGCAAGGAGCACGCAACGGGTGCGCGACGTAGAAGTGTCGATTCGGTCGATTCTTTTTTTGTGGGACATTACCGAGCGTAATGATACGCTCGGTAATGGAGGGCTAAATGTCCGAGTCTCTACTTGACCTTGAAAATCGCCGCGTTATGTTTCAGAAGCAGATCGCCCAGTTGGGCGACATGCGCTCCGGCTCTATTACGGCAACCAGTGGACGGTGCGGAAATCCGAATTGTCATTGCCACCGGGCCGGTGAGGCCGGTCACGGTCCCTACTACCGGTTGACACGCAAGGTGAACGGGAAGACGGTCACCGAGACGTTTTCCTCTCCGGCAAGTTTGGCCAAAGCGCAGCGCGAGGTCGCCGAGTACCAGCGCTTCCGGGAACTGGGCGAGCAACTTTTGGATGCCAATGAACAGATCTGCAAGCTGCGGCCAGTTACCGAAGCAACGTCGTCGGGTCAGGAAAAAAAACGGCGGAAGCGATCCGCCAGGAGGTCGCGCGCGAAATAGATCAACTCCTGTGTGTTGTTTTCAGTGGCCGACGCAAAACCGGGTGTCTGGATCTGGAAGCAGTCGAGACAGCGGTGCGAGCGGCCATGCACCGTGCGGGCTCGGCCGCGTTGACCGAGTTACTACAGTTTGCGACCCCGACAGAGCAGCAGCGTACGATCGCTTGCCCTTGTGGCCAGCGCGCCCATTATCGGGAACTGCGCTCCCGGCCGTTGCTGACGGTGGTGGGCCCGGTGCAAGTATCGCGTCCCTACTATTTGTGCCCGCACTGCCATCAAGGCCAGTTTCCGGCCGACGTGGAACTGGACATCGAGAACACCGAGTTCTCGCCCGGCGTGCGCCGCATGCATGCGCTAGTGGGTCAGGATGCGCCCTTCGATCACGGCCGCGAGCAGATGAAAGTTCTGGCCGGTCTGGATGTGACCACCAAGTCTGTGGAGCGTACCGCAGAAGCCATCGGAGAAGACATTGCTCGGCGCGAACGGGAAGAAATACAGAAGGCCATCCAGCTGGATATGCCCGTCGTCGTTGGCAAGCCAATCCCGGTTCTCTATGTGGAGATGGATGGGACCGGAGTGCCGGTGGTAAAGAAGGAAACGGTGGGCCGCCAAGGCAAGACAGACGGTCAGCCCTCCCATACCCGGGAAGTCAAGCTGGGATGTGTGTTCACCCAAACCAGGTGCGACAAGGACGGCTTCCCGATCCGCGATCCGGATTCTACGACCTATACCGGAGCCATCGAGACCGCCGAAGAGTTTGGTAAACGAATCTACCTCGAAGCCTGTCAGCGGGGCTGGAGTCGGGCGGTGAACAAAGTTGTCCTGGGCGACGGCGCTGAATGGATCTGGAATCTGGCCGATCTGCATTTTCCGGGTGCGATTCAGATTGTCGATCTCTATCACGCCCGCCAACACCTGTGGGAGCTGGCGCGCAGGTTGTACCCCAACGATGCGGTGAAGCAGAAGGCATGGATGAAGAAACACCAGCGGCGCCTGTTGGACAAGGGGAAGGTCGAAAAACTGGTTCTCGCGATTCGCTCCATCGATTCAACCAATCTGGAACTGATCGAGAAGATTCGTACCGAAGCTGCCTATTTTGAGAGAAACGCCGAGCGTATGCGCTACCCCAAGTTCCGACGCCAGCACCTGTTTGTAGGCTCAGGCGTCATCGAAGCCGGATGCAAGACCGTAGTCGGCTCACGCCTCAAGCAGTCAGGAATGTTCTGGACAGTTCGTGGGGCCAACGCAATCGTTGCCCTTAGGTGCTGCCATCTCAACCGCCAATTCGAGGACTATTGGGAGGAGCGCCGGGCTGCTTGATTCACTTCTATGTCGCGCACCCATTTCTAGGTCGGGGCCGCTTCGCGGCTTCTACGGAAGCCGTATATTGGGCTTCCGGGCACCAAAGATTCGGAAGTTCCGAACATACCTGCTCGTGGCGAAGAAGCAATACATTCCGATTACTCCCAAGGTATCTGCGTCGTTTTACCCTCGGCCTTCGCCTCTTGCCCGAAGGGCCCGAAGGCCGTTCACAATACCGAGCTCAAATATATATATATCCAGAGTTTGGATAGTCCATTATTCCACCGACGTCGCCCTTCGTTTTCTGCAAGACATGTGAGTCCAATGCGCTACGAGTCGCTTCAGTTGGAGATATTTTTCCTTGCGGCAGCGGTTTCGCCATTTGACAGGCCTGATGCCTGATCCACTTTCATGCCAGTGTCACTCGTACTCCATCGGTAAAACCTCCACTTGCTGGTAAGCGTGACGCTTTGGCCGTCTTGACTGTTTGTTGAAGACAGGTTGTGTCCCCAACTATTCAAGTGGGCACAACCTGTGTGAGGTTTGACCTGCTATTTGCCTTTGGTGCGCTGGTTGACCCTCGTCGGTGAAGATGTCTTCTGTGAGGCCAAGTCCGATCCCGTAGTCAAGGTGAGTGAGCGTCTCGTCTTCCGTCGAACGAGCATCGCGATGGAGGCGTGGTCGTCCGCGGCGGTGGCGGTGGCTACGCAGCCAACCGGGTAAACGATGCCGATGGTGATTTCGCCATCCTCGATTGTTCAGCGTCAACTACTCTTT
>Ga0307377_10006551_pt1 | contig 12176 bp, 5 predicted proteins | sample TR3MG_FD_202535 | JGI IMG/M metagenome (GOLD analysis project Ga0307377, IMG submission 202535) | Soil microbial communities from Risofladan, Vaasa, Finland - TR-3 | ecosystem: Environmental > Terrestrial > Soil > Coastal area > Acid sulfate soil | place: Finland: Risofladan, Vaasa | collected...
CGCGGGCGGGGTATTGCTGGCATTTGCAATCCTATCCGCATTATTTCCTCGAACGATTGCCTATCCGCTGGCAGTTGTGGCTGTGTGGATCGCACTCGTCCTTCTCTATCGAGGCTACAAACTATTGGTTGGAGAAAAGCAGTAGATACTTGGCCTAATTAAGTGGATCTCTGTATTAGCGGTGTCGATATTTTCGAAGTCATCTTGGAGTTAGGCCTTGGGGGATTACCACCGTACTCACCTTACTGCCCTAGCCCCTGAAATAGGGATGGAATTGTAGTCGGCCATGCAGCGCTTGCGGTGGGCAAGTCGTTCTGGCCCACTGCGGCAGTTTGATCCGGAGTGGGAGGTGCAGACTCTTGATGGTGGAGTTAAAGAGAGAAGTCGTTAAATATCGACGAAAAGTTATCCGCGAGTGGCCTTTACAGGATGGCCTTAGATGGCTTAGTGGCGGCGGATCGAGTCTGGTGCGAAACATTCTATGGGCAAATTCTTTGCCAACGGGAAAATTGCAAAATTGGCCCAAGAACGAGTAGGGTAAGTTTCCTATCTAACTGAATAAAAGCTATTTGCTCCGCCTGAAGCGCAATTCGACAGTTAAACCAAACAAGGAATGATTAGCCCAGCAAAATGCAATTATGACTTCGTTAAGTTACCGTGTGGACCAAAGAGAGTTGACACGCGAATTCGGCTCAGAGGCACGGGTAAAATTCAAAGCTGCCAGGCCCTTTGAGCCGTGGCGTTTTTTTGCCGGAGGGACCGCTCAGCTCGTTTCTGGGCGATGAGTTAAGGGCAGATCGGGTTATTTGGATTAAAACATTTAGACGCAATAGATTGACTTTAAATTTGACTCCAGAATTTTATCTGCACCGACGCCGGTGCTTAGATTAATCGTTTGAGTAAGAAGATTTTTCTTGACAGTCATCAACTGTGAGGGCTAGAAGTTGTTTTGCACTAAAAGATCGATGCACTTATCCACTAGATGAGGGGCGCTGCCCTCAACCAATTGGTTGAATGCTTTCCTGGAGTGGTTCACGATGTATCTTGCTTCGCCTAAGTCTTCTAGCAAAGCAGTAGTTGGATTTCGAACCGGGGGATACGCGATTTCGTGAGTGAATTTTTTACGAAATGGAACCGTCAATTTTCATGGGCAGAAACTCCCAGGCTTCAGGGGTGATAACTTCCTCGAATGCTTGACAGTGGCCTTCAGGGGTGAAAGTGGTCCTGAGACACTGATCGGGCCATTTTTTTGATGCTCAGAGTAAATCAATTTATCTGATCGGTGAACCGTTTTATAACACGGTCCGTTCAAGGGAGTGGCTGAAGGGCAGTTAGTTGACCTGAGTCGTTGCCCGGACTGTGATAGCGAAGCAAGCCGCAGCTTCGGCCAGTTGGCCGTCGCAAGGTGAAACGAGGAGCTTCCGGGAGCGGGAATGAAGCGTGACAAATCGAGTTTTGATTCAGAATAAGTTTGCCCGACGGTCGTCTTTATTTCTTTGTTCGCGCGCCACGCAGGTGGCGCCAACAAGAGTTGATGCACTTTGACGGAATTGTGCTCAGATATCCCAACGCTGCCGAGGCAACTTGCCAGCGATGATATGCACGGAGAATCTGGCGCAGTTTTGATTGTTGGATTTGGTTCAAAAATGTGGCAAGGGGGACTTCAGCCCTTAGAGATCACATAGGAGTCGCAAATTGTGCGACCCAGCTTCATTCCTGCCAGGCTGGGGGAATGGCGTACAACGCAAGCAATTCAGCAGATTGAAGGCTCGGTCAACAGCCGGGCGCTCAAGAAGCAAAACAACACTTTGTCGAAAGACAAATGGAGGCAATTCAATATGAAGGCCAGTCGCAGATTTGGACTGAAATTGTTTCTTATACCACTAGTTCTGTTGCTCGCATGCGCAACTGCATCGGCTCAGCAGAACTCCCTGATCACCGGTTCTGTTGTCGACGCAACCGGCGCAGCTATTCCGGGCGCTGCTGTCACGTTGACCCAACAGTCAACCGGGTTCGTCAGCAACACAACGAGCAACGCCAGCGGATACTATAGCTTCCCAGGCCTAAACCCAGGCAACTATGACATGACCGTCGTTGCCAAGGGCTTCCAGAAGTCAGTGTCCAAGGGCCTCGTCGTCAACGTCTCGCAGACCTTGCGCGTAGACAATACGATGAAGATCGGAACCGAGGAGCAGACGATCACCGTCGCGGCCGACGCTCTCGTTCCACAAGTTGACTCAAACCAGCTCAGCACGCTTATCAGCTCGGAGCAGATCACCTCGATTGCTACGGAAAACCGCAACTTCTCTGCTCTCGTCGCACTCGGTTTGGGCGTGAGTTCGCTCCTCCCTGACAGCAATACGCCTACTTCTGTAGGTTCCAGCGCATCCATCAGCATCAACGGTCTTCGTCAGAGCCACAACATCTGGCTGATCGACGGCGGCGAAGCGGATGACCGCGGCGGCGCCGGCGGCATTTCGATTATGCCTTCGCAAGACGCCATCGCCGAAATGCAGGTTCTGTCGTCCAACTACCCACCTGACTACGGTATCGCTTCTGGTGCGACCATCAGCTTGTCGCTCAAGAGCGGTACGCGCCAATTCAGGGGTTCTCTTTGGGAGGAAAACCGCAACACGGCTTTCAATGCCAACACCGTGGGGAACAAGCAAACGACGCCAGTTTCCAAGCGTCCCCAGCTGAACTACAACATCTACGGCTTCAACGTGGGCGGACCGCTGGAGATTCCCAAGGTCTATAACACGGACCGCAAGAAAACCTTCTTCTTCTGGAACGAAGAATGGCGCAAGCTGATCCAGACCAGCGGCACGAACCAATCGAAGACGCTCGCTGCAGCGGACTTCCCGACCGCGGGGCAACCACTGACCTATGTCTCGCCTGGATTTGCCTCCACCGCTATCGTCCCCACCGTTCCTAGCACGATTGGCGATCCGGCCTTGCTTGCAAAATTTACAGCGGACGGCCTGACACCTGGGCAAGCGTTCCCAAACAACGTAATTCCAGCCAACTTGATTGATCCCAATGCGGTTATTTACCTCAATTCTGGAATCGTTCCGAAGCCAAATGCGGCGAACGGTTACTTTATTGGCGGAGTCAGCCTGCCGATCAACGTTCGTGACGACATTGTTCGTGTGGATCACCGCGTCAACGACAAATGGCAGATTCTGGGCCACTACATGCACGACTCTGTGAGCCAGAGCTCTGGCGCCCCGATGATCGGCTGGAGCGGCGGTACGTACCCGACGATCACCAGCGTCTTCAATAACCCGTCGAACAGCGCGGCCCTCAAGGTGACTGGAACACTGTCGCCAAACCTGCTGCTGGAAGCAAGCATGAACTACGACGGCAATATCATCAACATCACCAACTCGAAACTCGGTCAGATACCTACTGGCTTCGCGACAAATCCGTTCTTTGCCAATGGATCGACGGCAGTTCCGGCGATGTCGTGGAATGGCATCTACGGGACAACCGAAAATCCTGGTTCTGCTCCGTGGCACAACGCGGCAAACGACTTTGAGCCAAAGGTGGATGTCTCCTACACCACTGGTAAGCACCAGTTCAAGTTCGGAGCCAGCTACAACAGGTACGTGAAGAATCAGAAGCTGTTCCTGAATGCAGAGGGCGGTTATACCTTCAACACAGAAACAAACGACCCCTTCCTGGACATGATGCTCGGGATCGCGGACAACTATAACCAGTCGCAGGCAGCACCGATCCGTCACTACGTCAACCAGACGCCCTCAGCGTATGTGATGGATACCTGGCACGTTACTCCTCGTCTCAGCCTACAACTCGGTCTCCGTTACGACGCGATGCCGCATGCATGGGAGAAGAGCAACGCGATTGGAAACTTCAACCCGAACCACTACGTTGCCGCACTGGCGCCGATATGGTTCAATGGCGCGGGCGGCAGCGGCGCGCTGAATCCCAGCGGCCCCGGCTTCCAGGGCGTCGGCGGCACCTCCTTCTACCTGAACGGCGTTGACATTGCCGGCCAGAATGGAGTTCCGGTTGGACTGGTAAACAACGACTACAAGACGCTCCAGCCCCGAATTGGCTTCTCTGAAGATCTCTTCGGGAACGGCAAGACCGTGCTGCGCGGCGGCTTTGGCACCTTCTACGAACGCTTGCAGGGTAACGACATCTACAATGCCGCGACCGCTGCACCGTTCGCCAACTCGCCCTCAGCAAACAACGTCTACCTGACCAACCCAGGAACGAGCTGGGTTACTGGTGGTAAGGCTTCGGCTCCCACCTTTGCGCAGGGCAGCACCACGATGGCGCAAACCTATCGTGCGCCCGCAGTTGCAATGTTCAGCCTGGGCGTGCAGCACCAGATCGTTCCTTCGGTCGTCCTAGTCGTCCAGTACGTTGGCAACATCGCCTGGCATCAGAACATCGATCGCAACATCAACACTTACTCGCTTAATACGCCTCTGATTGCTCCCAACACGAATAGCTCGCTCGGGAACAACTACGCGTACTACACTCGCGCCAATGCTGGCGATCCCAAGAATGCTTCCGGTACCAACCCGGGCGGCCACAGCATCCCTGTGGGCGACCAGTTGCGGTACTTCAACGGCTTCAGCGGCATCAATCAGCAAGAGAACACCACCAATGGAAACTACAACGGCTTCCAGACCGCTGTTCGCGCTCAGAACAAATGGGGCCTGAGTGGCGAACTTGACTACACCTATTCTCACGAGATCGACGTTACCAGCACCGATCTCTCGGGCGTAGACAACCCCTGGAACCTGAAGTATGACAAGGGATCTGGCAGCTACGATCGCCGCCATATCCTCAGCGCCAACTACGTGTACAAGCTGCCGATCTTCCGCACCGCAGGCCTGATGCACAACGCCCTCGGCGGTTGGGAGCTTGCAGGTACCACGATCATTCAGACCGGTGTTCCTGTGAAGCCCAGCTTCAGCGCTTCGTACGATCCAATTGGCCTCGGCGGCGGCTACACCAACCGTCCGAACGTAACGGGCAAGAGGGCGCATACTGGCAACGGCAGGAATGCACCTCTGTTCAACACGGCAGGCTGGAGCATTCCGACCCCGGTTTGGGCTGGCGGAGCCAATCAGGGCTTCGGCGACTCCGGCAAGGACGCCATTGTTGGACCTGGTCGTGTCAACTTCACGACCTCGCTCTATAAGACGTTTATCATCCACGAGGACGTCAGCTTCCAGTTCCGTGCTCAGACGTTCAATACGTTCAATCACACGGAACCGAGCGGAGTGGACGGCAACATCAGCGACTCAAACTTCGGTAAGATCAATGCGTACAACGATCCCCGTAGCGTTGAGTTCGGTGGCAAGCTGACCTTCTAAACGCAACACTTAACCCTGGGGCGCGGCAGAGTCTCTCTGCCGCGCCTTTGTTTTTGCTCCCCATCTCTTGCCGACCCAATAGGGCACCGGATAATGTTGGAGTAAGTTCGCTCGGAGTTACTTGTGAAGGCATCTCGTCTCATTCGTCGCCCTATTTGCTTGGCCTTGTTGCTTGCGGCTGCAACCTTTCTGGCCAATGCGCAGGTACCCGACCGCGCCTCGGCTCTCGCGTTGGAGCAGCAGGGCCACACGGCCGAGGCCGAACAAATTTGGCAGTCGATTGCCAACACCAATCCAAACAATGCGGAGGCTTTCGCTCACCTGGGCCTTCTGGAAGCTCGCGAAGGAAAATACGACCAAGCAATCACGCACGACCGTCGGGCTCTGAAACTCGATCCTGCGAACCCTGCCATCCAACTTAACCTCGGTCTCGCCCTGTTCAAGGCGGAAAGGTTTGCCGAGGCAGCCAGCGCCTTCACTGCTGAGCTTAAGAAGCATCCGGGCGACCAACGCCTGACCATTCTCGTTGCCATGTCCCACTACGGCATGGGCGACTATCTGGTGGCCATCCCCTATCTTCAGCAGGCTGCTGCGCGCGATCCCCAAAACCTGCCTCTGCGTCTCACCCTTGCGCACGCCTGCATGTGGAGCAAGCAATACCAATGCGTTCTTGATACAGAAAAAGAGATTCTGACCCTGAATCCAAACTCAGCCGAAGCCGACATGCTCGCGGGCGAAGCTCTCGATGAAGAAGGTAATAGCGACGGAGCCGTCGCTCAATTGCGGGCAGCCGCGCTTGCGAATCCAAAGGAGCCGAATGTCCACTTCGGCCTTGGCTATCTGCTTTGGAAGCAAAGCAAATTCGAAGAGGCAATACCCGAGTTCAAAGCAGAACTGGAAAACAATCCATCTCAGGTCACCGCCCGCTCCTATCTCGCTGACTCATACATTAATCTCCAACAATACGACCAAGCAGAGCCGCAACTTTTGCGCTGCGCAAAAGAAGACCCCACTCTCGTTATGGTGCATCGCGACCTCGGCATCCTCTATGTCAGCACCAACCGTGCCGCAGAAGCCGAAAAGGAACTGAAGCGGGCCATTGAACTTGACGCGGGCGATGTCGCATCGCACTGGCGGCTGGCCAAGCTCTACCAAGCCGCCGGCAGAAAAGACGAAGCCAGAGCTGAGTTTACATTTGTGAGCAAGTCAGTCAACAAGGGAGATGAAGCGCTTGCAGAGAAGATAGCCCGTTCTGCTGCAGCAAAGCCTTGATCGCACGAATTAAGGACGCCTGGCCTGCGGATACACCTTGATCCAATGGTTGCGCATCGTCGCATGCATCTCCTTGCCCGCTGTCTCTGACACGATTACCGTGGTGGCCTCTTTTGGCATGTGGCAATCGATGCAGTCGGCAGCGATCTTGTGTCCGATCGTCTTGGCCAAGCCGCAACTCTCCCACCGATGGCAGCTCATGCACTTCTGGGAATAGCTGGCGGCACTCTTTTCACGAGCATGCACGTCATGGCACGTCGAACAGCTCATCGCAGGAGACGACAAGTAGCACTTGCTCCGCTGCAATAACCCCACCTGGTTACCATGCACGTCCGGATGCTCTACGGCTGGCACATTCAGGGGTTTGAAATAGTCGCTCAACGGCCGTCCTGGCAGATAACTGAATGCTGGAGCTAAAGGCTCCCGCTTGATTCCGTTGTGACACAGCGCGCATAAATCTACCTGGCGGTCGCGCGAGAAGTGGGCCGGATTTAGAATTCCGCTATCCTCAAGCGCCGTTGTCCTGCTCTTCTTTGCGGATTCGCTCGCTACATGCAGTGCGCCCGGCCCATGGCAGGTCTCGCACGAAATCCCCGGAACGAACGTGTCTCTTCGGTAGCGGTTGGCATTTGGGCCCGGCTCCAGCGGTTCCAGGTATGTCGAGTGGCACTCCATGCACCCCGGGTTAACCGGACGCGAAAAGTCGGCCGTGCCGTCCGCATATCCCGGACTGTTGACCCACCGGGCACCGGAGGTCCAGAAGCTTACCGGCAACTCAAACAGCGAATCTCCCCGCCAGCTTAGGTAGGTCTGGCCTCTCTTGCCCGACCCGGTGACAATATCGATGTCCGCGCTCTGCTTTTCAATCGTCGATCCATACCCAGAGAATGCCGTCTCCACAAATTTCCCGTCGCGGGCCTCCATCGTGAACCATAGCCCGGGCAGCCCAAACTTGTTCTCCGGAGAAACGATGATCAGCGTGTTGGCTCCCTTGGCAAACGATCCATGCACGGATTTCTCTGTCGGTAGTTGCGATGTCAGATGATGTCCTGTGGCCACATACGACAAGCTCTTTGTGCGATGGCATGAGACGCATGCGGAGTTTCCCACGTAACCGGAACGGTGAGACCCGTCGCCGTTCGCGCTCTGTGCTGCCGCGCTTGCAATCCCCAGCAACAACCCCACCACAGAAAGCGCTCGAAGAGCCTCCGATTTCATGGATGATGACCCTACTCTATTGACTCCCATGGATGCTCTCCAGACCAACAATTTCATCGCTCATCCACGCTTGGGCGCCCTGCTTGTACCGAATTCAAGGTGAGCTTCACGCTGCGCATTGGCTTGCGCCGTCCCCAGCGCCAAGCCTGGCAGCCGCTGGGTCTCTTCAATTTCTGTGGCGCTTCCGAGATCGTCGAACTTGGGGCATCACTTTTGCCTCGATCGTGCGCGACGCGTGCTGGGCGGGCAGGTCGACTCTCGAATGACCAGTTCCGGCGTCATCGGTACTATGGGCGGAAAAGTTTCCAGCCCGCGAATCTGACGGAGCAGAATTCGCGCGGCCGACAAACCCATTTCATGCAGCGGCTGGCGAATCGTAGTCAGGCTGGGATTGTGGTAGGACGCGCCTTCAATGTCGTCGAAGCCCACGACCGAGATGTCGTCCGGAACCTGAAGACCATGGTCAATGAAGGCGCGTATTGCTCCGATGGCGGACAAATCGTTGTAACAGACCACGGCAGTAAAATTCATGCCGCGATTGAGCAGTTCCTTCGCCGGTCCAAATCCCATCTGCGGAGTCGACTCTCGCGACATCAACTGAACGGTCAACTCAGGTGGAACACTTACTCCGAGTTCCTTCGCCACGCTCATCAACTGCTTCCAGCGGTCATCGGCGTCAGTGCTGTGGCTGCCACCGCGCATGAAAGCAATCTTGCGGTGCCCCAACTTGTGCAAATGGCGCAGCGTCAACTCCGCCGACCGCCGCTGGTCCAGCAACACCTCGGTTACCCCTTCCATTTTGCGGTGGCCGCCTATCGCAACTATAGGCAAATTCATGCCATGGGTGAGCAACGTGTCGATCGCAATGAACCCTTCCACTGAGCGATCCAGCAAAAGTCGCGGATACTCTTCAATAAGGTCTGGCTTGCGGCGGTGGCTTGCGATCAGGTAAAAGTAGCCTTCCTCAAGGAGATACTCCTCTACGCCGCCCAGCACCTGAGCGGTATAGCTGTCGCTCAACTCCGGGACAAGCATTCCCACCAGAAACGACTGGCGCTTGCGTAGCGATCGCGCATAAAAGCTGGGCCGATATTCAAACTTGGCTGCCGCTTCCGTCACCCTGTCCCGCGTCTCTTGTGGAATTGAACGCACGCCAGGAGCGTTGTTGAGCACCAGCGAGATGGTGGCTGGCGACAGGTTCAGATACTCACCCAGAGTGCGCAGGCTAATCGGTTGCGCTGGCCCTGGCTTTGCGTCTGGTTTTGTTCGTTGAATCATACCTTTCTGTTGTAACACCCTGAACACGTTCTATCCCGACATTTTAAGGACGTTGGATAATTCCGCCCCGGATTCCATCAGTAGCCTGTCCAGCTGGACGCAATCTCCGTACCGTCAGGCCGATGGGTCCAGGCGAACTACTGTTCGTCATTGGCAGCTCTGTCTGTCTCACGTTCCCGATCCGCCAGATGGTTGAATGAGGTCAGCTTTAGAATCGCGGAGTTTCGCGGAACAGTTCCCAGTGCCATGGCGGCGCGCCGATATTCCTGAACAATTTAGAGTTACAGCCCAACTAGGCTCACCTGCCAGTCGGTCCCCACCGCGATATTGAATATGTCGCGCATGAAGTCCCTGTTGCGTTGCAAGCCAGGGTTCACGGCCAGCACTTTCTGCCGGTATGACCCCCAAGGCCGCACGGTGTGACAAACCGATGGAGGTTTCTTCAACACTATTTCGTCATCCGAGTCAGTTAACAGAGCGCAAGCGAAGCAGCCGAGCGATGAGAGCGTCATTATATGAGCGGGAAGATGATCGATACATGCGCATGCAGGAGGTGGCCGCCAGTAAGCTTCGGACTGGTGCAAAGTTGCCGACTACCAGGGGTGGCGGAAGCGCCGACGAAATGCCTGCAACCATACCCCAGAAGTAGTTGCATTCATCGGAATGGGCCATTTCCACTTCAAGACGTCGGAGGCCGTATTGCCTCCCGCCACGCCAGAAACGACACACAAAAACCACGGAGTTCACCGAGGGGACGGCCCAGCCAAACAGCATACCGATCGCGATAACCAAAATCGCAGTGAGATAACTCAATGGGACGTATCTTCTCTATGTCTCTGATCTGAGTTAATTTGTGCTTTATATCAATGGCTCATGTAATGTAGTGGCGGAGAGAGTGGGATTCGAACCCACGGTACTCGTTAAAGTACACACGCTTTCCAAGCGTGCGCCTTAAACCACTCGGCCATCTCTCCCGGGGTGGTCTGACTGTATGAATTTAACATATTGAGCCGGCTCGTGAGTGTGGTTCCGGCGTTGGTGCGTTGTCGGAGTGCAAACTTCAATCCGACTCAGATGAAATCGTTTACTTTGATTGAGGCGCTGGTTTATAGTTCGCAGTTGGTCGCCGATGATGGATTTTGGTTGTGCTTGCGGCGAGACTTCATGCTAAAAGGGGATTTTCATGGGGGGGATATCTCGTCGGGAATTAATTTACACCGGGGTGGGGCTTTCGGTGTCGTCGCTGGTTGCTCGCTCTGCGTGGGGGCGGACATCGGCGTTGTTGGCTGGTTCTGAGAGGGAAGGGTCGGCGGAGGCGTTGGCGGCGGTGGCGCCGCGGGAGCGATTGCTGTTTGATTTTGGCTGGAAGTTTCAGCTTGGGAACGGCTGCGACCCGGCGCATGATCTGGATTTTGGCGTGAGCCAGAGCGACTTTGCCAAGACGGGCGACTTCAAGTTTGCCAAGGCGGGATTTGACGACTCGAAGTGGCGGGCGCTGAATTTGCCCCACGACTGGGCGGTGGAGTTGCCGTTTGTGCGCGACGATGAGCTGAAATCGCACGGGTACAAGCCGCTGGGGCGGCGGTATCCGGAGACGAGCGTGGGTTGGTACCGGCGCGAGTTTGAGATTCCGGCCAGTGACCTGGGCCGGCGGATTACGGTCGAGTTCGATGGAGCCTTTCGCAGCGTGCTGGTGTTTGTGAACGGGTGCTTTATTGGCCGCAACGACAACGGGTATGTTCCATTTGGCTTCGACCTTACGGATTTTCTGAGCTATGGGGCGAAGAACTACATCACGCTGCGGGTGGATGCGAGTTTTGGCGATGGCTGGTTCTATGAGGGCGCGGGCGTTTACCGGCATGTCTGGTTGAGGAAGACGGATGCGCTGCACCTGGACGAGCTGGAGAGTGTGGTTCGGCCGGAGGCGACGGATGGCAAGGCTGTAAACCTGAAACTGTCGACGGTGGTGGTGAACGAGGGCAAGAATCTTGAGACGACCTCGGTGAGCTGGCAGGTTCTGGACGCGACGGGCAAGACGGTGGCGACGGCCAAGGCGCCGGCGCAGACGATTGACGTGGATGGGAAGGCAAGCTTTGCGGCGTCCGCCGAGCTGAGCGATCCGGCGCTTTGGTCGGTGGATGAACCCAATCTGTATTCGGCGATTGTGACGGTTGAGACCGACGGCAAGACGCGCGATGCGGAGCGGGTGAGCTTTGGCGTTCGTTTTCTGCGTTTCGATGGGGAGAAGGGGTTCTTTCTTAACGGCAAGTCGCTGAAGATTCAGGGGACGTGTAACCACCAGGATCACGCGGGCGTGGGCGCGGCGGTGCCGGACCGGCTGCAATGGTTCCGGCTGGGCGTGCTGCGGGAGATGGGGTGCAATGCGGTGCGGACATCGCATAATATGCCGACGCCGGAGTGGGTGGATGCGTGCGACCGGATGGGCATGATGATGATGTGCGAGACGCGACAGATGAGCGCGAACCCGGAGGGAATGGCGCAGCTGGAGGCGATGGTGAAGCGCTATCGCAACTCGCCTTCGATCATTATCTGGTCGATTGGGAACGAGGAATGGCAGCTGCAGAATCCGATGGCGGAGCAGGGAGCGAAGATTGGGGCAGCGATGGTTCAACGCTGTCATGAACTCGATCCGACGCGGGTGGTTTCGGCGGCGGTGAATGGAGATAACAAGCAGGGCGTATCGACGGCGCTGGATATTATCGGGTTCAACTACAACCTGAAGATGCCGGACGAGTTTCACAAGAACAACCCGACGCGGCCTGTGTACGGATCGGAGACCTCGAGTGCGATTTCGACGCGGGGCGAGTACACGACCAGCCCGTTGCGCAATACGGTGAATGCTTACGACGCCGTGGTGCCGTGGGGCGAGACGGCTGAAGAGTGGTGGACGTTCTACGGGACGCGGGAGTGGATGGCAGGCGGATTTGCGTGGACCGGGTTTGACTACCGGGGCGAGCCGACTCCTTATGGGTGGCCTTCGATCAATTCGCAGTTCGGCATTGTGGACATGTGTGGATTTCCGAAGGATACGTT
>Ga0307377_10006553_pt1 | contig 12174 bp, 15 predicted proteins | sample TR3MG_FD_202535 | JGI IMG/M metagenome (GOLD analysis project Ga0307377, IMG submission 202535) | Soil microbial communities from Risofladan, Vaasa, Finland - TR-3 | ecosystem: Environmental > Terrestrial > Soil > Coastal area > Acid sulfate soil | place: Finland: Risofladan, Vaasa | collected...
CTCAAATCGCCAGTCTGCTATCTCCGGATAGGTCTTTTTCCATACCGCCGACGTTTCGCTGGCTGCAGCGGGTATGGAAAAAGACCTATCCGGAGATAGCAGACTGGCGATTTGAGGAACTCGAGTGGTGTCTCCGGAAATCGATCATCATGGCCCGGTTGAGGTATCGAGTGGTAAGGGCTCCTCTACCACCAGCAGCTGACGTTCATGCGATGGCAAAGTATTGGAAGAAATGGTTCAACACGTACAAGGGTCATGGGACCGTGAAAGAATTCGAGAAAAACTATCGGAGGTACGTCGCATGAGAAAACTTGGCCTGCTTTGCACTTCCTTCGTCAGCACGTGCCTCCTGACCCTGCTGGTGGCAGGACAGGCGAGGGCGGATTACGTGGATTCGGTTGTGCTGATACCGGATGCTGAGGGGGCTTTCAACACCTTCGATGGAGATGGAGATTGCTCGGGTGACCACTCGGACTGTGTGAATGATTCAAATGACACCGTCTGCGGCCCAGATACATTAACGGAGCTTTCTTTCACATCCGGATATGTTGAACAGTACCGATATACTACTGCTTCGGATACCACTTGGCCGCCGGATTCAATGTCGGTCAATATCTGTCTGGCAGAATTGAAGAGCGGGACGGGCGGGGATACCAAAGTTGAGTTTGGATGGAGATATAAGGAGTCGGGGGATTGGTATTATTGCACCAGGGAGGGGGGAACTGATACAGTGGATTTGAATTCTAAGAACTGTGCATCCTTCCGGGTGTCTTATGACAATGACCCATGCGAGGACGTTGGGGAGATCACCTGGATCCGCTATGGTGGGTTCTATGATGATGAGACAGAAACCTACGCTTGGCAACCAGTCGCCCATGTGGTTTCATTAGAGGCGGGATGTCTTGGGGGTTGCTCTGGCCGGATGTTTAACCTCTGGCATGTGATCTATTTTACCGTCGTGGAAGAGGAAGGGGAAAGTGATATTATCAGACGGAGGCTTCAATGGCAGCGGGTTTTAAATGGCGAGGATGCAAATCAGATTGGGGAATGGTGGCCCTGGATTTACGATTCGAAAAAAGGAGTGGTTTATGTCGGAGACGAAAATGAGATTTGTCCTAATCCTTGGACTGACGATTGGTTTCTCCCTTGTGGTGTTGCCTGGCGAGACTCAATGCTCGGGCGGTAACTGGTGGGGATCCTATACCGACGGGACCGGCCCCCAAGGAACAGCCATTATCGATTTTTGTACCTGGGACAGTTTGGGGTATTGGGGAAACCCGGATAGCTTCTACGTCACGCGACGTTACCAGGGGGCGACCATCGACAGCGTGTACGGAGATTCGACGAGCTCTTATAACTTGGGAGGGGGTTGCTTTGAGATCTCGATGGGGGCTTACCACATCGACGGAGGGTACGGGAAGTATGACATCCAGATAGAATTTAAGGAGCGATGGGGAAAACGATTTGCCATCTCCGGAGGGTATGAAGTTCGGCCCGAGACAGGTGTAGCAGAGATCCACGATGTCAAGGCCAAGACCGATAATTTGCAGTCCGGAAAGTTGGTCCGATCTTGGGGAACGGTCTTCGAGGGTTTCGAGAACGCTCAGGAGTGGGAGGTAGGAGGAACCAGTGCTCGGAAACACAGCGACGAAGATCACTACCGGGAAGGGAACAGCGGACTCAATCTGGTATCGGTCGGCGGTAACGAGGCGTACGTTACCAAGAGGTTGAGGATCAACTTAGCTCACGCGCGGACTTTTATCTTTGACGCTTACGTGGCCGACACTATGGCAGGAGCAAGTAAGAGTGGATCCGGGTTACCCCTCGCCTCTCTTTTACCTTCTGCCAGGTGGGATGAATACGGGCATACGAAGGTAGCCGAGATCTCCAAGAGCCTCGAAACGGAACACATCAAATGTCGGATGTATACTGACACACTGACTCCAAGGTATTTTGAGTATACGATCGATCACCAGTCCATTAACCCAGGATGGAACAGCTTTGTCCTTCTCCGGGATGAGGATTCGGATTCTACTAATACCCCGGACTGGATCGACGACATTCTCTGGATCCGTATGATCTACGATACGCAATCCACCTACACATGCAGCGTGACCTTTGACGGGATGGGGTTCAACTACGAAGCAAAGGCGGGGGTGTTTATACACTTTGATGATGGATCGCCAACATGGGACACCGTCGCCGCCGACATTCTGGCGGCCCATGGATTCCGGGCAAATTGTTTCGTTATCACATCACAGGTCGGAGAATACGCCTGGATTGATTCATCACAATTACGGGATCTCGATACAGCTTATCATTGGGAAATTGGTAGCCATAGCACCAATACGACTACCCTGCTCGGTGTCTCCCGGTCCACCCTCCACAGTCGGGTAGATGGAGCGGTTACCTGGTTGAAAGAGAGAGACTACGTGCCGGATTATCAATACTTTGCTATGCCCTTGGGCCAGATGGATCACGACGTGGAGGCAAAGATCAAACAGGTCCACCGCATAAACCGGGTGACGCTCAACGATGCTTACCAACCGCATTATCGATGGAACGGTGAAGACCAATACTGGTGGAAGTGTCTCTATGTCGTGCGGGTCGATACGACCGTTGCGCACATCATGGGAAGGATCCGTAAAGCCATGAAAGCGGGAACGGTGGTCACCTTGCTGTTTCACATTATCAGACATCCCGACGACAGTCCGGTGGGAGATGTGCAATGGTGGGCGGATTCCCTGGATCTGATCTGTGACAGCCTCGCCTACTTTCAAGAAATGGATTCTCTCCGGGTCATGACGCTGGACGAATACTATTCTCTAATGACCTGGGATAAGCATCTGCAGGCTACAGGGAAGGAGATCGTAGAGGTGAGGAATTGGATCGGGGCCGGAGATCATGACTTTCAAATCCATTTCCCTCCGGATGGATCGGGCAACAAAGACAGTGTGCAGTATTGGATGGTGACGGAAACAGGAGCCCATATTCACACAGGGACCACTAAATTTCACCACGAGAATACGGAGGCCGTGATCGACACGGTGACCAATGAGAATAACACTTTTTAGAGTCAGGGCATTTCTGTTTGCTCTGATGATCGCCGGCCTACTTTTGGCTTTGCTTTCAGCAGAGACTTATCCTATGCGAGTCAAAGGTGACTGGAGATTCAAGAGCGACTTTTCTAAGAACTGGCGGTTTCAAAAAGAGGAGGAAGTAGATTACGGTTATGGTTTAATAGCGCTCGTGAAGAATCACCACTTGCGCCGTATGGTCGATAGTCTCACGCTGGCTCCCACTGTTGGACCCAGAACCGAGTAACCTTTTTAGTTCGGAAGGAGTACCGATATGCTGAAAACTTTACATGAGAAGTTCAGGGTCGGATGGATGTTCGCCCTGGCAATTGCTTTGTTCTATGCTGCCGCCTGGGGCTTTGGATTGAATCGTGACGTAGGGCCACCAGTAATCACCGGCTGGGGGAATCAATGGGATGGAGACACCCTTAAGCCCAACATCATTCAGATTTGGGCTGATAGCCTCCATAAGATAGTCTTTGAATGGGCTGAGAGTACAACCGCTGTCATTCCCGTGGCTGATTCCGCGCTCAAGTATACTTGGGACGGAATCAAGGACTATCACATAGACTGGGGAACTGGCACGAACCAGGTCTGTACGGATGACATAACCGAAGGCTCTTCTAATCTCTTTGACCAGGCCCTACCTGATAGCGCGGATTGGTCTACGGCCTATTCTTGGGGGGATCACTCAACGCAGAATTATATCGACAAAGACAACCTGGGAACCTGGAAGGTCTTTTACAGTGACGACGGAACTGCGGATTGGGTCGAATTAGCCCTTGGTGCTGATGGCACATATCTCAGATCTAACGGTGCATCTGCTGCCCCGACGTTTACCACTCCGCCCGGTGCTGATCCCGGTGCAGCCATAGTTGATAGTATCACGGACGGATATGACATTTGGCATAAGATCGACACCACAACCGCCACGATTCCGGTTGCTGAGTATGCTGATTCGGCTGGTCTTATCACAGATGACGCGGTGGATCAGTGGGATTTGAAGACCGTGAACGAGCCGGTCGATGAGGATATCCTTACCTTCGAATCGACTACTGGAGATTTCGAATGGCATACACCTGCCGAGTTGGGGCTGGCTACGGAAACAGCCATTCACGACTCCATATGGTCCAGCGAGCCTATTCTTGGTGGTAGGCTTAGTCATTTCATACCGCAAGAAGACAGCATGGCCATCTATTACGGTGCTGCCCGAGGAACGATCTTCGACTTCAACTTGGTCGTGAACTTCTCTGTGGCGGCCGATGATCAGTACGACTCGGTATGGATTCCCTACATCATGCCCAGCGAATCACCGGATCTGGATTCTTTCGTAATTCCGGCCTACTTTACTTCTGGTGACGACCCGGACTCCGCCGGACTGACGGTGCATGTGTTTAAGAAAACTGGACCATTGGGAGACACGACTCGGATATACAACGGCACACCGCTGAAGACGGATCACACCTGGACCTACTTAGCGATCGCTGGAGCCTCCATAGATCCCATCGGTCCGGGGGATGAGCTTATATTCCTTATCGTGAGCAGGGCTGATGCGATCGATTCGGTGGGATTCAAAAATCCAGTTCCCTACAGCCCACAGACCTAACGGATCATCCGGATCGTTTGAGGAGGAACCAATGAGTCACAAAGGGATCATGACATGTCTCTTGATATTCTGCCTGGCCGGCGGGGTCCATGGACAGGTAAAGTATACGGTCAAGGACACAATGTGGATCCTGGTGGAGACACATCTTAATTGGCAGTTGGCCGATTGGGATAGTGCTTATTCTCTACTCAGCCGGAACGGAGTTACGGTCGGAGATACCGTGTTTCTGATCAGCACAGATCCGGGACGGTACAGAGGAGCGATCGCCCTTGACTCTATGTCGATGCAGCCGGGGGTTTATCTGAGGGAAGATTATGCCATCTACTCAGGAGACACTTCCGGAGAGAGCAGAGAGATAGAATATCGGGACACCCTGGACTATACGATGCTTGCGAGAATCGGAACGGCGACGGATCCAAAAGACATGGCCACGACTCTATTTGCTGGTCAGCAATACCTGGCCGACGACTGTTGCGGTGTTGGAGGAGGATCGGGAGGATGTGGAGCGGGGGCGTTCGCTTGCACCGTATCGGTCAGAGATACGATCGCTACAACCGGGCTTTACCTGGTCCATGTATTCCTTCGTAATTCGGATCAGGCTCCGCTTTTGAGTGGATGGACCAATGCGGACGGACTAGTGACTTTCTACACCGACAGTCTCGGAACCGGGTTGCAGCATAAGATCTGGTTAGACAAACCGGGTTTTGCTTTCGATAATCCGGATAGTCTGGATCTCCGGAAGGATACCACGTTCACGTTTTACATGGTGGACGATTCGATCCAGTGCTATGTTTTCTCTTCGGTGTACCATCCAAGCTTGATGAGCTTCGCCGGCGTGGAGGTATCCGCCAGAATTTATGTACCTGGTGATTCGATGATCTACTACGAGGGGAGAATCATTTCGCCCTTCACGGTAAAGGACACCAGCAACCTAACTGGAGAGTGGACGCTTCCTCTAATTCCGAACGGGGATCTAAAACCAGCCGGGACCGGATATATTTTCAATCTTCGTTATCCGGCCAGTTGGGGGCCGTTCTTTACCGGAATCGATCAGGATACCTTTACGGTCCCTCAATTGAAGAGTTGCCAATATGACTCGCTGGGATCCTATCCCTAAAAGCCGGATCCCAGCGAGCCAGTGCCCCAAGTCTCCAGCATAGCTGGCTGTCCTTCTTCTATAGCCTCCTACAGCGCAAGACCTCCAGCTATCCCATTCCCCAGGTTATCCCTGAAAGTCGCTCTACGGGGCTCTAATCGCTTCGGTTTACCGGTATAAGGGCGCCAATGGGGGAATTTCCCTCCGAGTGGCCGGATTCCGCTCTTCAAAGGGCTCCTTAAAAGGTTCTCCACAAAGCGTTAACAGGGTTCTGCACATGTTGTCAACACATGTGTACAACTCCGGATGTTGGTAGACAGGGGGTTAGGGAAGTGCTCAACATTTCCACAGAGCTTATTATTGTTATTGGTTTTCTCTTTTGATTTTAAGAAAGCATAGAGTGTGCCAAAATTGGAGCGGGGAGAGGAAAAATTTCGCGCGCGCCGAAGTTGTTTTTGATCGGGGGATCTCAGGCTCTAAGCTCATTCTTATACATGTAGCCGGCGACGTTCATACCTGTATAGGAGGAGCTCCGCGGCAAAGACACCTAAAGGGGACCCCCAGGAGATCCCCAAACGAGGATATTCCGGAAATCCGCTGTCTTGCATACGATTAAGTCAAACGAATACATGTATAGCCACGTATCCTATTATAGGAACAGTAAAGAGCAGACCCTTAACCGAAAGGAGCAGACCCATGACCTTCCGGATCACAAAAGAAGAGTGGATCGCCAATCGCCGTCTTTCGACGGCGGACGTGATCGACCGGTTACCCGCAGAAGCAAAAGAGCACGCCTACATCGTCGGAGCCTGGGTGTGGATTGAATTCCCTGTTAAGCCGAAACAGGAGATCCTGAATCAGATAAAGGATCTCGGATTCCGATACAGCAAAAAGCGGAAAGCCTGGCAGCACCCTTGCGGAGTGTTCAGATCTAAAGCTCCATACGATCCCAAAGACAAGTATGGAGTGACCGCGATCGAGGAACAGGAACCGGTCACAGCTTAGAGATCCAATCCCACCTTGAAAAGTCCGGAGGGACGAAACGGTCTGCCAGCTGGCGTACCGTCGGTGGGCAAATCGGGAACCCGAAACAGGGAGGACAGATGGGCACAAAGTTTGAGACAAGGTCGGAAGAAACCAAGGCTGTCAAAGCAGCCCTTGCGAGAGCCGGCATAAATGCCAGGGTCGGCCACGGAAAAGGAACGGCTTGGGGATGGTTACATATTAACATCGGAGCCGGCCAGGATTTCGGAGAGCACGACAAATGCGACCAGCAGCAGGCTTGCCGGATAGATTGTCCCAGGTGCGTAGGGATCCGGAGCATGAGATCCCGTACTCTCCGGATCGCCAGAGAGGTTACCGGCAGATCCGGAGACTATGACGGTCGGATCAATGTCCTTACCCAAGACCATTGGACCGACGCTACAGGATCTCAGCCAATCCCACAGCCTGATTGGAAGAAGTACACCGAGGCCGGAGATCCGATCGATTCAAACATCCGGACGACGTAAGGAAAAAGATCCAGCCCGGAAGGGCTGGATCTTTCTTTCGAAGGGAGGAAGCAAATGGAACAGCGAATAAAGTACCTGGCTAAAACTATGCTGGAAGAGGCAAAGCTGGTGGGTCCGGTGCACAACGTCAAAGGACCTGGTTGGTCTGGAGTCCGGACCCATTACAACCATTGGAATACGCCGCAGTGGTATGTTAGAATTTCTCTGGGAAAGAAGTCTGTGCTTAAGGGACTGAGGGATCTTATCCGGAACGGCGCCAAGCCCGAGACTTCGGAGGGAGAGACGGTTCTGATTCACGTCCGGGAATGGAGAGAGATCGGAGAGGAGATCCGCGCCGGCGGGACCTATTGAAAAAAAGCAATTTTTCCCTTGACAAGTATAGAAACCTGTATTATCATGCTTTCAGCAGACCAAGAGGAGCGGACCCAATGGAAACTTTAATAGACGAAACCGGTAAAGGCTTGAACCTGGAGCCGTGCAAGAAGTGTCAGGCGAACGGCGAAGGAGTGAAGGTTTGTCCGTGTGAGAATCACAGCGGAGAGATCAGCCGTATCGGACATCGGATCGTCCGGTTCGCCTGTGAACAAAAGGCGGCTTAGTAGGGAAGGGAGAAACATACAAATGATTTGGACGGTTCTCTTAAACTGGAAGTCCCCAGCTTCCGGACGCGGGTCTGCTCGGAGGACCGTCCTACTTTTTTCTCTTAGATCCCTGAAAGGTGGTGATGCTTATTGTCGGAGTTCAGAGTCAAACTGGATCTCGTCTCCATCGATCCGAATCCGGCTCAGGTGGCAATGCAGCTTAAGAGCAAAGCAAGGGGGAATCCCAAGCTCAAAGCTGCTTTCGCCGCCCTGGAGTTAGCTATCGGGACAAACGACTTTAGCGGATTCTCTGTCAAGGTGGTCAACGGAAAGAAGAAGTAGGGGAGGCGCATCCACGAAAAGGGAACAGGATCCTCAGCCAAAGCCAAGGATCCTGTGAAGGGAAGAAACAGCAATCGCAATATAGATAGGCTCTGAAGCCTGTCAAGCAAAAAAGGAAAAAAGTTATGCCACAGACAAAAGAAGAAACGAGAGCAGCACCAAAAGCGAAACGGTCGGGCGGAATGAGTCCCGCGGAGGTCATAGACTTCATTCAAAAAAAGTTACCAACGCAGGTCCGGGAGGCATTGGTCCGCAGACTTATGATGGACCATGTAGAACCTCTTAGGCAGCGACTGGAGTCGGCCCTGGAGCATCTGGATCCGGATACTGCGATAGTGGGCGGAGCACCGCTGCCGACAGTCGCGCAGATCATGGATTGGTTTTACCCTGGGTGTCCGGAGAGCGTCGCATTTCTCTTTATTCGCACCTGTCAGACTTACGGCCTGAGTCCATACCGGCGACAGATCACACTGATGCGGAGAAGGAAGAACATAGCGGCACGCGGAGAAGCTAAGAAGTACGTGGACACCTGGCCGATGGTGATCGACTATCGGGTATACATCGCTTACGCCAAGAGGGATCCTCGATATGATTACTTCAAAGCTGAGTTGATCTATCCGGGCAACGATAAAAGCAAAAAGCCGACGGGAGCCTGGATTAAGATTTACATGAACGGAAAGACGGATCCCTTCTATTGGGAAGTGGACGCCAAGGAAGTAGAACAGCAGGGGGATATGTGGAAAGACGGATCCAGCGGAGGGATGAGAAAGCACATGCTTCTTAAGACTGTTATCAAACAGGGACATGAGCTCTTCGCTCCGGAATATCTGGCTGGATTGAGTTCGGTCGATAGCGGTGTATTAGACATGGCCGGCAGAACCGCAGACGAGGTCGCTCGAATTCTGGATCCTCCGCCGGGGGATATGGTCCATCGTACGCCGGACACATCGTTTTTCGATGGTCAGCCAGGGGACCCAAAGGTCGAAGATAAAAAGGCGCGGGAAGCTACGGAGCCGGCAGAAGAGGAGACGCCGATCACGAGATCTTTGAAAGAACGGATAAAAGATCTGATCGATGCGGAGGAGATCGCCTCCAATCACTATAGGGGTCTAAGGGAGACGGCGACTAAGGTCCTGCAGGAAGATCCAGACAAGGCAGGACTTCTTAAATGGATAGCCCAACTGGAGAGAGCAATCGATTATCAGAGAGGCCAAAAGGAAAAGGTGGATTCGGATCCCGCAAGCGATCACCCCCAGGATTCGGATCCGCAGCAGAGCGGTGAGAAGACCGACGACGCAGACTTGCCGTTCTGATCCTCCCTCAACGCTGCGTCAACTTTGCGACAGGCCCGGTCCCGGATCTGCCCACCTGGGACCGGGCTCAAAATAGGGGAAGGAGCAAACAGTGCTAAAGTTCAATGGATTTAAGGGATACCCAGGAGCGAAGTTTGTCCTGGTGGAGCTCTTTGTGGAAGGAGTTCATTTCGGAGAGGGAATCCTTCCACGGAAGGTCTGGGAAAATCTGAAGCTGTTGAATCGACCAGTCGTTCGGTTACCTGATTCAATGATCGAAGTAAAGGAGTTGGGAGACTATGAAGGAAAAGCTGTGGAAGACTACAAGGAAAAAGCCAGCGTGGTTACGGAAGCGTCGAGAGATGGTGGAGGAAGCCAAGAAGGGAAACCTCAAGGCTCAGAAGTATTGTCACTTTCAACTTCACATCGGGGTTCTGTTCAACGGGTCCAGGGAGATAGACCTAAAGAGTAAATTCAAAGGGGAGAGTGGCGTAGAATGGAGAATCCAAAACCTAACAACAGGGGATACAATTGTCGAAGGGAGGAAAAAGGGACATGGCTAAATCTACCGATCGCTTACGGGGAATAGCGCGACGTTATGTGGAACATCTATCGGCAGGATGGGCGGATAGCCTGGAGGAGATTTCCATCCACGAAGAGGCCGGGCTCAGAATGATTGTGGAGATGATCGAGAACAATCCGGATCTCAAATTTGGAAAGTATGAAAGCCGCAAGGCAAAAGCCCTTTTGAACCTTTGGACTCAAAGGGTTAAAGCCCAAACTCGCCTGATGAGATCTGATCTTAAAAATCTTCTTTTGCCTCATATAAAGTAGGGGAGAACATGCCTGTACAAATCGAGATCCGAGATCACCAGGTTAAGGCTTTCCCTGGTAAGAGTACCTTTACGGTCCGGCGGATAACTGTGGAGCAAGCGGAGGGGTTAGTGGAGGACGTGGTGAGGGTAAAGCTCTGGAGCCGGACCAAGGCGAAGGACGCTCCGTTCTATCTGATGGGCAAGAGGGAGAACGTCCGGAGTATGCTGCATAATTTGCTTGTGCTGCTTAACATGTAATTGACCCGGGTGCCTTACCGGTAAAGGGGATTGGTGAATCGGAAACAGATCAAATTTGTGGTCTTTGCTCGGCTCCCTTCATATCACGAATTAACGGCGGGAAGAGATTGGAAGGTATGCCGGCGGACCAAGAGAGAGTTTATGGGCACGTTTTTTTATGCGATCAAAGAGGGACTTCAATTGGCCGGCTTTCACCACCGGGGGAACCAGAGCTATTTTGAAAAGGAAGTTCTGGTGCATCTGAACATTTTTGGAAGATGGCAAGGACCACCCGACAGAGATAACTACATCCAGTCCGCAGGGAAGCTTATTATCGATCAACTCTTTGGAACCAGGACCCGTAATTCAGCGGCTCATCTTTTAGTTGACGACAGATTCGTGAAGTGGGGAGATGTTGAATTTAAGAGAGGACAGCCGATGGTGGAGATAGTGATCGAGGAAGTTTAGAGGCGAGGGTATGCTCTGGCCATGAGATCCAAAAGCAAAATCAATCCCATGCTTCACGAAGAAGTGTCCGACATGTGGATGTCAGGAAATCAGAAAGATTAAGGGAGACGTTGAAGTGAATTTTAAGGAACGGACAGTCGCTACGAATTGGACGATATCAAAGGAATTTTTAACCTTTACAGAATCTGAAAACATACGGGAGGTAAAAATGTGCAAATGCATATCGGGGATAGCCGTTAACATCGGTGATGGTGTTAAGATGTATACTCATACAGACACCGACAGCCATACTGAAATTCGAAGGTTCCACCATATTTGCGACGATTCATCGGCTGCAGCATCACGACAAACTCCGGTTGAATTGATTCCAGTAAGAGGATTGGGCCTTTTGGACATCGGAGAGATGGGTTTTGTGTTAGATGCTGAAAAACCCCGGTGGTGGACGGAGGAAATGCAAGAAGAAGCCACACGACAACTTCATTCGGCTTGGTTGAAACGCTGGAAAGGGAAGAGGTTAATTTTCAAAGGCTACCTTGACCTCCGGAGCCTGACCAGCATTCCGGAAGGGGTGACGTTGTCGGCCGGTGGCTACCTTGACCTCGAGAGCCTGACCAGCATTCCGGAAGGGGTGACGTTGTCGGCCGGTGGCGACCTTTACCTCGGGAGCCTGACCAGCATTCCGGAAGGGGTGACGTTGTCGGCCGGTGGCTACCTTGACCTCGGGAGCCTGACCAGCATTCCGGAAGGGGTGACGTTGTCGGCCGGTGGCTATCTTGACCTCCGGAGCCTGACCAGCATTCCGGAAGGGGTGACGTTGTCGGCCGGTGGCGACCTTTACCTCCGGAGCCTGACCAGCATTCCGGAAGGGGTGACGTTGTCGGCCGGTGGCTACCTTTACCTCGGGAGCCTGACCAGCATTCCGGAAGGGGTAAGGAACGGACAGTCGCTACGAATTGGACGATATCAAAGGAATTTTTAACCTTTACAGAATCTGAAAACATACGGGAGGTAAAAATGTGCAGATGCATATCGGGGATAGCCGTTAACATCGGTGATGGTGTTAAGATGTATACTCATACAGACACCGACAGCCATACTGAAATTCGAAGGTTCCACCATATTTGCGACGATTCATCGGCTGCAGCATCA
>Ga0307377_10006555_pt1 | contig 12173 bp, 6 predicted proteins | sample TR3MG_FD_202535 | JGI IMG/M metagenome (GOLD analysis project Ga0307377, IMG submission 202535) | Soil microbial communities from Risofladan, Vaasa, Finland - TR-3 | ecosystem: Environmental > Terrestrial > Soil > Coastal area > Acid sulfate soil | place: Finland: Risofladan, Vaasa | collected...
ACCTCCTTTGACACTTTGTAAAGTTGAAGACTAACATCCAATAAAATAAGGATTGAAACTTGATACTACTAATTATGATTCTTCAACAACTGAATAGTTGAAGACTAACATCCAATAAAATAAGGATTGAAACTTGAGCAGCCTGGTAATATTCCCAATACATAGGGAAAGTTGAAGACTAACATCCAATAAAATAAGGATTGAAACTCTAATATCGAAGGTATGTAAATCTCTATTATGCTGGTTGAAAACTAATATCTAATAAAATAAATACCTATATTGCATTAATTATTATTCTATATTTCCTAAAGATTCAAAATAGTTATTCCTTTTCAAAAAGTTCATCTATTATTTTTAATTTACATGCTAATACTTTCTTTCTCTTTCAACTTGAACACTTGAACATTATAGGTTAGTGGCTTGATAATCTCTTTGATTATTTCTAGATCCAGGAAGATATTTATCGCTGACTGAATGATTTACAATAAATCCCGGAACTAACTCTTCGTCATCTTTTTGATAGAGATGTTATTGATTTTCAAATTGAAATAATGCTAAAGAATCAAAAGTACTAGTATTATCGAGTTTCAAGTAGCATTTTTGATGGTATTTATTTCCTTTATGTGTCCAATGCCCTAACCCATATACTCGGAATCGTTCATTGTAGAATCGCTGGTGAAGATGACCAATCACTAAATGGGTTTCTTTAGTGATTCGTGGTAACCACTCTCGTCCCATTTGAATTAGTTTAGTCTTCGCTTTTATAGCTGCTTGTTCAGCACTTGCCAAATTCACTATTTCTGGGTCAAGCCCTATTTTATTTCCATGTATGAATAACACCTCCCCAACGGATGTTTCTATTAGCGCATAGTCCAGATAGAGTGCAGTAGTGGATTGATCAATAGTAGCATCATGGATAGTTGAACTTCTAATAAAAACTAATTTTGACCAAAATCCTTCCTTGAGAGCTATTTTTTGTAATTGGCAAAATGCTTCTCTTCCCTCTTTTGATGGTTTATCTAAAAGATCACCATTGATTATGATGATGTCTGCTTCTTTACTCAGGGAATTTATTGCAACGAAAAATTCCTCTTGATAGCAATATTTACTAGTGAGATGTATGTCTGAGAGAGCAATTATTCTATCTTCTTGATAGTTATTTTGTCTTGTCATTTGTTCTTCAATTTTACTTTCAAATACATGGATTATTTCTTTTTCAGCTAATTCGTTTGTTATTTTTACTAACCACTCTTTTGCTCCTTCTGGTAGTAAACCCAAGATTTCACCATAACAGCATTTACAACCACGTTTACAAGGACAATTATTCAATCTTTGACTAGCTTTTTTTACTACTTGTTGTAAATACTGAAACAAATATTCCGTATTACCATTTGGCTCCCCCTTATCATAGATCGCTAATTGATTGTTAATATACACGAATCCAAATTCTGTTTTCGGTATTGACAACACCATCTCTGTTTCTAGCAGCAAGATTTCTCCCAGCAATTTGAGCAATTGTTTATTACTTAAATTAGATGGTTTTTCAATGTCAGTTACTAAACTTATTTGTATCCCTTCTACTTGTTCAGTTATAGCTAGTTCTTCTGATTCTCGCTTTGTTAAATCTTGTATCGAATAAATCTGTTCTTTTTTACTGTCAATTATGATTTTCCTTTCTGGATTAGCATTTATAATAGTATTTGGTTTTCGGGTGATTGTCAGCTGACCAAAAGAAATATTCAAAACATCTTTTAGTGGGATTTTTTTGGGAAATATCCCCATAGTAATGGTTGGTTCGAATAATTGATTTGTTGGAATCATTGAACTAAAAACTTGGTCTGAATCGTAGAGAAATTGTTTTACAAGGATGCTTTTTTGCTGATGATCAATATCAGTTACTAGATATCGTAATTTATTTCTAGTGATAAGATTTCCTGGCAATCCTTTCTTTAAGACATCTCTAATCGAAATTTTTCCTAGTTGTCTCGTTCCCTCATGAAAATGAAAAGCATCCAATCCATCTTCTAATTCTATTGTCCAATTTGTGCTAATTGCTCTAATAGAAAAAGGAACTAAAACATTATTCTTTTTCATTTGCTGTACTAAAATATCTACTCCTTCACCTGTAAACAGAACTTTTCCATGCTCCTTTTTCAAAACTTTATAACATACCAACTTGGCGTATTGTTGCCGTGCAAGCTCATGTGTTTTCACACCATCCTTCAAGAAAAATAACATTATTTGTTCGAAATCAGTTATACCATATCGTAGATGAAGAACAAATAATCCTGCAAGAATTTTAGCATTTTGTCTTGGGTAGAGAATGGGATTGCATGCATTAGTCTCTAAAATTGTTTGTAAGATATCTAAATGTTCCCAGTAAAAACTATCTCGAGGATTAGTTACATCAAACAAGAAAGTATTTACTCTTCTTTCCCCAGGTTTTGAACGGTTTCGAGCCATCCGCTGAACAATGCCGTCTTTTTGGGTTATCGGAATACCAATGTTTACTACCGATTGAACATTTGGTAGATTAACTCCTAGTTCCAGCACTGAGGAAGAGATTAGGATTCGTATCTTATTTTTTTGTTCTTTTCGTATTTCATCTAAAACTTTCTTTCGCTGGCTATATGGTAAATCTGCATGGATCATTGCCACTGTTTCAGTATCAAAGAAGGAGTAGTCTTGCTTGAGTTTCAAGCACAGCTTTTCAGTAAGTAATTCTATTTCCTCCTTTGAATCAAGAAAAACAAGACATAGTTTCCCAGGTAGAGTTTCCAACCCCTGCCATAGTTCTGTTAATAATGGCACAGCATGTTCTTTTGTTGTCCCTAAGAACTCTTGCTCTCCTCTTACCGGTGGACAGGTGATAATTTCTGCTCCTGGCAAGAAATCATCTCTGAAACCTACAACATTATCTATTGTCGCTGAGGAAAGGATAATCTGACAATCAAGATTCATTCGTTTATGTATTTGAATGAAGCCTCTAATGATTGCTGCAGCGAATCCTTCAAACGCATGAATCTCATCGAAAACAAGATATTGACAGCTCATAATCTTATTAAGTAAAGGATTTGTTTCTCCTTTCACTATTTGATACCAGACTTTATCAAATGTCGCTAATAGTATAGTCGGAGGATGTTGCTCTGTTTCATATAATTCATTCGATTGCGTTGGTGATCGCCTGTTGGTTGTAGTTCTTCGATTGATGTCCCCACTATACTTTTTCACTGTTAATCGTTTGCCAGTCTCTCTTTCAAGCATTACTAGTAGCTCTTTTATTCGATCGAACTGGTCTAATAGAAGCTGTTTGGAAGGATAAAATACGACAAAAAAATCAAGCTCCCCAGTAAGTAATTTTACTATTCCAGGAACAGTGAAGGAGAGTGATTTTCCGGAATAGGTTCCTCCATTGATGATAAAATCATTACTATTTTGAATTGATGATGTTTTTACTAGTTGTTCAATTGCCTGTCTTTGATGTTCATAAGGATAACTGCTCTGGGTGAGTTCTTCCAACACTTTCGCTAGTTCTTCAGATAGCAACTCTTGCCATTTTTGAGCACTCATTTGTGGGTTGCATGGAGGTAAAGTCAAAATTGAAACATATTTTCGTGGCTTGTTGAACTCAAATGGAAACGTTTCTTGGATGGAAAACTCTTTAGGGTTTTTTTCTGTGCTTACCAACCTAGTTCCTCCGTTCGCTCAAAATACTTCTTACAAAACTTCAGATGTTCCCTCAACCCATCTAAAATAAGCTGAAACTGAACAGGAGGTGACCAGTCCTGCCAAAGGGTGTGAAACCTAGATTTAAATTGATGTTTATCTCTAATTTCCCTCAGATGAGCGAATAAGTTAGCTATCTTTGCTAGGAGATGTTTTGTGTTGTTTTGGAAAGCTTGTTGCTGCGCAGAATCATCAGTAATAATGGGGCCTAGTGTAAAGAGCAATTCCTTTACAGCTTGATTTTCTAGGTTGAGTTGATAATAGCAACCCTTTCGTTCTTTAACCTTGACTAACAATCCTCTGTTATTCATTTGTGTTAGGATTCTCTGAGCTTGATTCTGACTCAATCCTAGAACTGCACGAATATCTTTTATTGCATGATGAGCGAAGATAAACTCGTTTTGCAATCCATAGTAAAGGAACACTAATGCTACCAGCAGACTTCGTTCTTGTTCTTTTTGTTGATGGTGTGATAACCAAACTTTCTGGGAGCCTTCTGATTCTATACTAGTTCTCCATTGTTGCATTGCATACTCTCGAGAGATAAACCGTAATCGCTTCTCAGCGAACACTCGTTCTTCTGAACCTCTATAGAAAGCAGCAAATTTGGCAGCGAAATTGTTCACAAGCAGAAGCTCTTTCACACAATTTGCTGGACAAAAGGTAAACAGCGAAAAGTTTGCTGTTTGAAAAAGCTGATTAATCCTTTGAGAGGATAAGTGTCTTCCAGCTTGAGATTGTTCATAACAATTCAGTATTGCTTGTTTAAATGTCAGCAGATACTGCTCGAAGGCATACTCAAAAGGTAGGAGCCTTCCATCAAAAAAGACCTGTTTGGTAAGCGCTTCATCAACTAATTGTTTGATTTTTTCTTGGGCAGCGATTTGCACTCGATAGATTTCTTGATTGTTACTACCCAATACATATGAACAATCAGTAGCATTGAGTGTTCCTTCTTGTATAGCTTCATATAATGTTACAAGCACCAATACTCTCAAAGGTTCTATGAGGTCAAAGTAAAGCCCCAGCTGATCAATATCCGATTTCGTTTTTCTCCGATGGAATAATCCTGAACCTAATTTATCTGGTTCTAGTCCAACCTTTAAGAATAGTAGGTCTATCCTTGACCGAAAAATCCTCACTAGTTGATTTAAGAGGGCATCAAACGGAGCATAAGCATTACTGGTTTTGTTGGTGAAAGAGAGGAATTTATCCTTAACCAATCGGGAGTTCACTCGCCCATAGGACCATAAGCCAGTCTTTGCTCCTTCCTCTTTTATCAGTTCAAAGAAGAAATTATTGCTCAATGCTTCTAGTTGTCGTCCATAATCGCTTGTTTGTACATCATTTCTCACTCTTAGTTGAAGGTCGATCATCTCATACAGCTGTCTATTAATCCTCTCGAGAGGTTTATCTTGCTCAGCACTTATTTTTTGTAAATATAATATTCCCGCAATATTGGAAAGATTACGAGTAGTAGATATTGGGGTATTGAATAGTTGCTGTTCATTTAGAAAAGAGATTAAATCTTGTAAGAAAGTATATTGATCTGAAGAAAATGGTTGAGGAGAAGGTTGATCCTCCATTACTTTTTGATCTTGTTTAGTATCTTCTTTTGCTTGGGTTCTTTTAATCGCATAGTGGTATTTATCAGGTTCAAGCTGAGCAAGGTTAAAGAGGAAATCCTCCAATGCCTTATATCGTTTACCAGCAAAGAACAGATATTGCACTTTAGCAAGAGGAACCTTATGATTGCAAATCACTAGAACATAGGAACCATCATCCTCTTGCTCTAATTCTACCCTTTCAGTATCATAAATCACAAAAGCATAAGATGGATCCTTTTCCTCTAATATTGTTGGAACGGAACCTACTAATTCGTAATACTTTATCCTGAGAAGATGCCTTTGTTCTATTTGGATGGCAACCTTATGCTCAGATATTCTTAGATAAACCGTAGCACAATTCGGACAGCTGATCCTTCGACGAGGGAAAAATAATTCCTCACCAGAACCGAATTCCTCCATCACTTGTTGACAGCTGATACAATGATAAGCTATTTGCTCCGTTTGTCCGAGGAGAAACTCAGTTGGTAATCTTCGCATCTGCTGGGTAAGTTCTTCAATCGAAAGAGCAAACTTCAATTTATTGCCTGAAACACAATAATTCGCTTGATCCTCGTGGAACTCACAAGCAGTGGCATCCGTATTAATAGGAGCATGAGTGTAATCCAAGTAATCAGTCGGAAAGGAGCTGGGGTTATTCACCTCGACTAACCGCAAGAACGAACAAGTTTTGAATCGTTTATTATAAAACCTACAAGTGCCACAAGTTTTTTTGAGATGAGGGCATTTCTCGAGCAACTCTGGGGTGCAGTACTTTATTCTTGGTCTGCGGAGATTGTCAATGGTCCGAAAAGAAACAAGCAACCCTTCAGCGACGAGTCCCTCAAGCTCTTTTTTGACTTGCTGATAGTCTAAACCATACTTTTGACTGAATTTTTTGACAGACAAGATGGATGTTTGAGCTACTGCTAACATTATTTCGCGTCGTTTTTCTTTCCAGGATTGCTTGTTCTCCTTCCTATAGGTCTTCAATTGTTGCAAAAACATTTGTGCCCTGACATCCATTAATTCCTCAAAAGGGCTCAATAACTGGAGGGAAGCCAATCCTTCATAACGATTGATTTTATAGCTGAACTGTTCTTCGATGAATTGATCGAGCAGTGGATATAGTTCCATTACTGCATTTTTGCTATCCGCTGACAAGTATTTTTTTAGTTTATCTGGAAATTCAACGGGATTGTTTCCTATCAACAGACTATAAAAGTCAATGATCTCTTGAAGTGAGAATTTGGTTGTAGATATTTTATTCTTAAAAAGTGTTTCAGACAAATCGTTCAATAATGAGGAAAATCTTTTCTGCACACCTTCATAATTCGAGGAGGAGACAAAAACCGCTTGTCCTAGAGACGTTAAATAATAGTTCCTATCCTGTTTTTTCTCAACCAAAGGAAGGAAAGGGGCAGTGTCAACAGGTTCATTCCAGAGGATTGAGTTATTCTCTGAAAAAATATCTTGAAAGCACTTTTCACCACTAATCGTTTTGGATACTCCTTTACAAAAAAGATGCAACATACGAGTGATATGCAATTGAACGGACTTTTCAAAGAAAGCTTTTCGTTCTAGAAGCTCTGTTGTTAACGGATGATTTGTTGGGAGAATAAGAGCGGGATATAAATTATTGCTATAAAGCAACAGCTTATAGGCGATGGTTGTTTTGAAGCGTGCGAGCAGCTTTTTGAGACTTTTCCGCCCTCGAAAGAGTTCCCGAAGCAAGAAGAACTGGATATGTTCATCAACCAAAAAAGGCAACCTTTCTTGTAATTGATTATCAAAATAAATTCTCTTAGGTTCTTCACATTGAAAGAAAAGACAATTTTCGACACCAAGAAGATGTTTGTATTCCGCATGAGTGAGTAGTGGAAAAGAAGCACTGTCAAAGAGGAACGAAAAGTGTGGTTTCCGGCATTTATGTCTGTGAAGAACACCTATAATGTCATCCAGAAAAATGGCTTCTTGACTGCAACGATGTTTTGTCAAGGGATTAATGAACACGATCTGTTCAGTAGTTGGACAAGCCTTCTTCAACACGATCTCTCGTAACTTGTGGTAGGTTAGCAAGATAAAATCTGCTTCAGTATGAAAACTAGTCAAGAACCATTTGGGAAGTTTGTTTTTGATGCTATAAAGCATGTTATACATTTTACAACCTGAAGCAAATTGAGCAAGCACTTCAGCAAAAGCTCTCCCTTCTTCATAATTTTTCACAGCAATGATAACAGGAAACTTTGATTTACTCTTCATAGCTAGGACTCGACGAACTGCTAGAGAGATCAAAACAAGGTTTGGTTTACGATCCTTAGGATGAGGGTTATAACAGACAGCTGCTAGATGACCAGTATTTAACATGAGTGTTTTTTGATTCTCCAGCGAAAGTGGGGAGAGAAAATCAATAATAGAAGCATCATTATCGTTCAAGGTATGAGTTATTCCTAGTGCAAGGGAAAGAGGAAGGCTTTTTTTGTGATAATAAGCGGAACTCAATACTTTTCACCCCTGAGAAGCACCTTTTCCAGTGATTCTTAGATAATTAAGGAGACTTTTGTTTAAAAAGAGCTAAAAATACCGACAAAAAATTCTCCTTTATAAACAGCAGAAAAAAAGAGGTTCCTTTTTGATTATAAACTTTTAACAATTTGGACTACTTTTTCCGCTAGATTTTCAATAATTCCTCGCTCTGACGCGTTAACGAATCGCTGGAAGCGATGAGTAGCGTCGAAGCGAACACGCCCCAAAGCGTGAGCTATTGAATATTTTATGCTTAAAATCAAGGCCATTAATTACGTAAAATGAAAAACTCTCTTACAAAAGAGTTGAGAGCTGAATTATGAAATCTTCTGGTTGAAATGTCTATTATAAAATAATGACTTAATTGTTTTCTATAAGCATCTAAATTATCACCCTCTTTTCCTATTATTATGATACACCCTTTCTCTTTGATTTGTAATCCTTCTAACATTCTGAGAAGATTAGTGCTTGGTTGAACTTCAATAGTACATTTTGAGCTTCGCGATTGAAAACATAACTTGGAAAAATCTGTTAGAAAATCTTCTAGTGTAAGCCTATAGTTTGTTAATAATATCAGTAATGTTGGTATTGGAATTGCTAAAAAATCTCGTTCATATTTTGAAAGAAGCGTTTGAGTGATAGTTAATCGAGATGCTAAGGTTTTTTGAGTGTCATCATGTTTATTACGCAAAGATATAAGATAAGAACCTAAATTAGCTATGCCAAAATTAGGGACTAAATTTAAGTCAAAAAAACCATTGACTAGTTTCTGATTATCTACTCCTAAAATTTGCCCCTCCCAGAATCCTTGTTGTTGTAAAGTAGCAGAATTTTGTGTAAAACGATTTATCTTGCGCTCGAGTAGATTTGCTAACTCTTGTTGCTTTGTGGGATGATTAGAACCTATTAATTTTGCAAAAACCTTTCTGGATTGACCAGCAATTACTAGACTATGTGTTGTGCTTCCAAAAATATTTTGTTTGTAAAAACGATACTCAATTTTATGATATTTTAAAAAGTTGGAAAAATCATCCAGTAATTGTTTTGATGCTGTTCCAAATCCTATTGTGGTTTTATAACTTCCATCTGCATCCATCAGTCCTCGCCAGAAAGCCCTCCGGAAAAGGTCTTGTGTTTGAAAGAGCAACGGTTCACAGAGAGAAGGATATTTCCGCTCGTTAATCGGTTGTCCGGACAGGAAATTAAAAAGTCGGACAATCCATTTCCCTAGAACGTTCACATTCCAAGCGTTTGCGTTTGTTTGTTCAAAAAATTCGATATTTGTATGAAAATGGTATTCTAATGTAGTAGTTAATTGTTCAATATGTCTTTTTGAGCTATCAATAATATTGACAAAATATTCAGCTAAATGACCATCACCCATCACCACACCAGTAAGGTAGGCTAGAGCTTCTGAGAGATAAAGTGGTAATTGAAAGTCCTCTCCCCGAGCAGATTGGAAGCGAACGAACTGTTTACCTTGAAAGAAGGTCTCCCAGTGATTGACTAACCTAAAGATTGGGAAAGGAAGTCTCTGCTGGTGCTCCAGATAATCGATGATCTTTTTCTGCCAGCTACGAATGGTCCGATTAACATTTGAATCGCGAAAATACTGGTGAACCTTTTCCGCTAATCTGAGCGTTTGTTTTCGGATACTAGCACACCACTCTTCGTCTAGTATAATATAGGGGAACGACTGGAGTATCCGTTCACCAGCTATAAAATCATTCTTGCGGACCATTATGGGATATAGTTGCAGTTGCCCTGTTGGTAAGAGGAATGCTGCGTGCCATTCTTGAGCTAGCAAGTCATTTGCAGTAACCCACTTGTCTGATGATATGGGATTTTGATCCAAAAGAATTGGATCTTCTAACCAATTTAGGAACACCGATTAATCCTCATCTATCTTGTACCAAATAAAACTTTAAAAGCACATATTGTAGAACGAATTATAACTACTTTCAAAAAACTTTTAATAACCTTCGTTGTGTTGAAAAGATTAGTTTCGCCGGGATGGTTTAGTGGTAGAATTCGGGACTGTGGAATTCAAGAGATGAATCAGTCTCCGAATATGGATATCCTGAGACCAGGGTTCGATTCCCTGTCCCGGCACCACTGCTTTTTGGTTTCTCTGTAATATTCCCGAATGTTGCCGCTGTAGTCCTCTATTTTAGAGTTTGTACTTTTCTCGCGTCCTCTACCTTTAAATGAGCTGAAAAATCAGCTCCAGTTGATTCATTGCAAGGGGGCGAACTACCTTTCCCCTGTGGATTAAGTAGGGTTATAAAGGAATTGCTTAATCCTGCAGATTTCTTATTAGGAAATAAGTAAATCATCTTAATTCTTTTTGAGTCTTGTATGAAACGTTTTTTGATATATCTCAAAGCAATGTTTATTGCACCATTTACATCAGCATGATACTCACAGTGACAATTAAGACATTTGAAAGATGCCTGAGATAATCGAATAGTATTTACTGAATCACATTTGTGGCAAGTCTTACTAGTCCAGCTTTCACTTATAGTATAGATATTCTTATCAGCAACTCCAACAACACAGCATTTATACTTGATATTTTCAGTCATTTGATAAAAAGGAAAAGAATGGACCCGGCCTCTATATTTTTTGCCCTTATAGTTACCTTTCATTGCTCTAGTTCGGATACCACTTAATTGCCCGATTGCTATATGAACATCATATCCTAAAGTAAGATAGTTTAGGACAATATCAGCAATCATTTTTGATATTTTGTGACATAATGCTTTTGTATTTTCAGCGATTTTGTTATAAACATTCTTGAGCTCATGTACAAGTGGTGTTCTCTGCATAGGAGAAACAGTAGCTAATTTTTTCTGTAAAAAACTCTTTCTTTGCAACAAAAAGAATTTCTTCTTTTTCAGCTCAGGAATTTTAAGAAAGTGAATTTGCTTTTGTTTTAACGGGCTATCTTCAAGAAGTACTACTATTGTTGCATTTGTCACTATACCTATATCAACTCCAAAAATAGCTTTTTTCTTACCAACGTATTCTGGAGCATTGATTTTTACTGTAGCATGAAATTCCCATCTTTTTTTGGTTATATTCTTGTAGAGAAATCCTCCAACAATCTGATGATCACTAATTTCTCGAAAATGATATGCACTAGTTTTTAAATTCAAAGTAATTCGTTCGCGAAGTTTAAGGGTTGATAAAAGAAGTTTATAAGATTCATCTTTTTTTTCTAATTGAAGAATTTGATTATCAAAATATACAGGTATTTTTTTGGGATTATTGTTTTTTGATTCACAAGGGAACGATTGACTAGATTTGAGTATTTTTTTAATTAGTCCGTCATTTAACAATTTATCAAGAATTTCAGACATATCATCATTTATTGATATTAGTTTACCAGTTGAATCCACTTCAACTTCATGAATTAATTTTGTTATTTTGTTTTTGCTTTGTTTTATTATCAATTGTTCCCATTTCTCATATTTCGTAAGATATGCATTGTATAAACGGATAGCATAGCTCATACATTGAGATAGATATCTGTAACTTAATTTCGTTTCCTTTCTTAGATCATACTGAACTATGGGGCGATTTCTCGATGTCATTGTTAATCTAAGTAAGTTATATTTAATTTTGGAAGTTAGGCGCTCCTTCTTTAAAATTTCAAGAAATCTTCTAACAACGTATGTGTGTTTCTGAGTAATTTTTTCAAGTATGCTTTCTTCTTTTTTATTGGTAACAATAATGAATTTGATTGTTTTATAGGCAATCTTTGATTTGTCTTGCAAGTGATTCATAATACTATATGGAATTGCGGATTTATAAGTTTTTTCTTATTAATAAGAATATACTTATTTTATTGAAAAACCCTTAAATACTTACTTTATTATTATTTATTTATGAAATTTCTAGGTAGTGCAACGGTTAGTTCGAGAGGGCAAATAGTAATTCCGAAAAAAGTCCGAGAATTATATCATATAGATGAAGGAGAAGATCTTATCTTTGCACAAGATGATAAAGGATTACTGTACATAACAAAAGAGATCCAAATTACCATTCCAGAAAAAGAAGATTAATTTCAACTGTTAAATCTCTTATATCATTATAGAATAAGTAGTTAAAATGGAAATAATATAACTAGGCCTTATTTTCAAAACATCTATGATATATTGATTTCGTAAAAAAACACAAAAATGAATTGTTGCCGCTACACCAACCCGGCATATCTTATGCTTCCAGCATTATCTTACTTAATAAAATTTTTCGAAGATATCTATTTTCTTCTATTATCATTCTATAGAACGTAATACACTCTTATCCAATATA
>Ga0307377_10006556_pt1 | contig 12173 bp, 11 predicted proteins | sample TR3MG_FD_202535 | JGI IMG/M metagenome (GOLD analysis project Ga0307377, IMG submission 202535) | Soil microbial communities from Risofladan, Vaasa, Finland - TR-3 | ecosystem: Environmental > Terrestrial > Soil > Coastal area > Acid sulfate soil | place: Finland: Risofladan, Vaasa | collected...
CTGGAGGCCCTTGGCTCAAGAATACAAAATCCTGTCATAAAGGATGGAGATACATGCGATCATTGCCTAACCGTCTTGGATGAAAGCAATCTGAGCCACTATAAAGAAGTGCTGAAGGGCAAAATCGTTCCGCTGGAAGATAGGTTAGCAAGCCTTATCGAGGAAAACATCACCGCAAGGAATTTGCAGAACGAGGCCGGAGTAAAAAGGCAGGAATTTATTGACGAGATTGAATTATATCACCGTGAAATGGCTGAAATTAGGCTAACATTCCAGCCAGAAGAGCTTTTGGGTCTAAAATTAAAGTCTGTTCAGGGCAAGCTCGATGAGATGGATCAGCTACGTGCCGAGTTGGTGTCAATACAGTCCGGCTCGGCCTTAAATGATTGGAGAGATACAGTAAAAAATAAAAAGCAGGATGTTGTCAATAAGGAGAAAGAGCTTGCTCAGGCCGAAAGTCGTCTGAACTCTATAGATATAGATCAGAATGCAGTAGATTTGGTTAAGACAAATATCGCAGATTTAAAAAAAGAAATTGATTTAATTAAATTTAACACGTTCGATCACATAAAAAACATAGAATTACTGGAAAAAGATAGAAATGATTTTGATATAATTATAAAACAGAGAAAAGAAAAGGGTAAATCACTTCAGCTCTTAGATGAGGATTGGGCGGTATACCTAGATCTTCAGGCAGCATTTAGCCCTAAGGGTATAAGATCGTATATCTTAGAAACAGCTATTGAGGAGCTTGAAAAGGAAGCCAACTTAATTCTGGGAAGGCTATCCAGCAACAGACTGTCGATAGCCTTTAAGACCAAAAAAGAAATAAAGAAATCTAAGCAAGAGAAATTAACTTTTGAGGTGTTGATAAATGATGGACAAAAAACTTTTCCCTTTACAAGTTACAGCGGAGGCCAGAAGTTTCGAATTTCATTTGTACTTAGGGTTGCTCTTTCAAAGCTTTTGCTCCGTCGGGCCCACTCAAAGCTAGAATTTCTAATTATCGACGAGGCCGTAAGTCCTCTTGATGGACGTGGGGTAGAGCAGATAATTGAAGTAATTAATGAGCTACAGAATGAGTTTAAAACCATTTTAGTAATAACACATAGAAACGATGTAAAGCAATATTTTGAAAAAATACTCACAGTAAACATGACTCCTGACGGGTCTGTATTAGAAAATTAATTGGAGGAATAATGAAGAAACCAACAATCCTAATGATGTCAGACTCGCCTTTGATCCATACTGGCCAGGCGGTCGTTCTTAGGGAGACATCGCTAAGACTACACGCTACTGGAAAATACAACATTGTACTGGCCGGCTGGGGCTATAACGGATATCCGCACAACTTGCCGTTTACATTACTTCCAGCGTCTCCGCAAGACTTTGGGAGAGAGGGGTTTCCTCAGGCTGGGATCCCTGGTCTGGAGCAGATGATAGACAGCGTCAAGCCAGACATTTTATGGACTAATGCTGACATTTGGATGGTTGACTACATTTCCCGGTTAAAAAATAGAAACTCCTTTAAGTGGATAGCGCACACCCCTATAGATGGTGATCCTATTCCAGACGAGTGGCTTCCGTGGTTCAGAAATGTAGATCAATTGGTCATGGAAACTAAATATGGACAGGATGAGGTCAATAAAAAGGATCCAAATATAAACCCAGACTATGTTTATATGGGAGTTAATGCACACGATTACTTCCCAATGCTGGCGCCAGTAAAGGCTAATATTAAAAAGACGATCCCGTGGGGTGCAATTACCGATAAGGGATTAGAGATTAGAAACGGAGTTCCGGACGACACTTTTATTGTTGGATCATTTGCAAGAAATCAGCCCAGAAAAAATTGGGATAAAGTACTAAAGGCATTCAAAATATTCGCCAAAGATAAGCCCAATGTAAGACTATGGCCTCATGCGGCTCCGGTGGATCAGGGCTATAATCTGGTGCAGTTAGCTAAACTTTTAGGCATAGCAGACAAGATGATGTTTACTCCTAACTATAATATTCTCAACGGGCTTGGGCCAAGAGACTTAAATGCCGTCATGAACATGTGGGATGTTCACATAATGGCAACACAGGGAGAGGGGTTCGGTATCCCAATTCTTGAAACAATGTCCTGCGGCGTCCCTCAAATTGTTCCAGATTTCAGCTCGCATGTTGAATTTGCAAAAGAGGGAGGCCTCCTTATTCCTATCGATAGAGAAGATGATACTATTACAGGAATGCCTCACCCAGTAGAAAGAGCAATCCCAAGGCCGACATTAATGGCGGGGTTACTTGACAAGATATATAGCGATAGCGAACTGCGGTCTGACCTTTCTAAAAAAGCCAGAATCAAAGCAGCCTCTATGACTTGGGGAGCAACGGTCGACCCTTGGCAGAACATAATAGACAAGGTCTTGGCACGTGGCTCTAAGGCTGAAAAACTTGACTTTATAAAAATCTAAGGAGAATTTATGTCGGAAAATCTAGCTGTACGAATCGTTGGCCCCGCCAAAGCGCTTGGTCTATACGGACAAATAACCAGAAAGTTTGCTCTAGCGCTCTCGGATGCTGGGATTATAACAAGCCTCGGCGACGCTACTCAGCCTCAAGATATTCAAATCGAGATATCAAAAGAAGAAAACGCCAAGCTTGCCATGCTAGGACAGCAGCAGCTTCCTCCAAAGTCATATGTCTCCATTCACATCAACAGTCCAGAAAGAATAACATTCTTTGATAACAACGCTATTTCGAACATAGCCTGGACAGCAGCCGAGGCAGACATCCTGCCGCTGACTCATGCACTTATTTTATCCCATCCCGGAATCAACGAAGTATGGGTTCCAAGTCAGCACCATAAGACAATTTTTACAAAATATGGAGACATTGCAAAAAAAATATCTGTCGTTAAGTGGGGTACGGATTCAAAGCTGAATGGGGCAACGACTGACTTCTTGGATAAAATGAAGGAGGACGACAGTTTCTATTTCGGATTTGTTGGATCGTTTAAAAAGACGACAGGTTTCGATATTTTACTAAGGGCATTTTATGATGAGTTCTCTAATGATCCAAAAGTAAAACTTATTGTTAAGACTCAGATGGGGAACATTTCCCCGGACCAGGAGCGTGATGCTGCAAGAAATATCCTAGGCCAGTTTAAAGGAGAAAGTAAAGCTGAGGTTATTTATTTAAATGGAAGATTGGCAGATCATGTAGTTGATGGAATTATATCTGGACTGGATTGCCTGGTTGCCCCATATAGATCTAAGGCATGGGGAACTTCCGTGCTAAAGGCAATGGCGGCAGGAGTGCCCACAATCGTCAATCAGCATGCCGGGAATAAATCATTTTGTACGAGAGATAATAGTATTCAATTATCCTCAAGGATTGGACTATGTACGGACCTTGAGTGGCTTATGCAGAACCCTGTTTTCCAGGGCTCTTCCTGGGCTCATGTTGATCCAATGGAGCTTAGAAGAGCCATGCGTGCCCTTTATGAAAAGAAGACGGAGACAGAATCCATTATCAAGAACGGCAAAAGAACAGCCGAGCGCCATGATTGGTCAAATGCTGTTGGGGATGTAATTCTAGCAATAAAAAAATATGGAGTACAGAATGTCAAATAAGATAGCTTTTATAATGTTTCGGACCCTTGGAGATATTTGCATGGGAACTACTGTAGTTCATGCTCTTAAGCAGAAGTATCCAGACTCAGAAATTGATTTCATAACCCAGGCTCAAAACGTACACCTTCTTGAGGGTAATCCAGACATCTCCAACATAGTGGTTAGAGATAATTACTTTGAAGCAAATACATATTGCCTTGAAAATAAATATGACCAAGTCCTAAGGGTGGGGATGGCAAATAACTTTGATTCAATTTGGCATCATACAGAATCTCAGAATAAACAACATTTGGTTGAGTGGTATGCAAAACGTGCAGGGATTGACTCTTTGGAAGATAAAACTATCTATGTGAACATGAGCGAAGACGACGTTGCGGATGTTGATGACTACTGGGACGAGCCAGACATAGATAAAAGCAAAAAGCACATAGTAATGCATACGACCTCTGGGGTGCATGGAAATATCGCTGTACCCTCGAGAGATTGGCCAATAGAAAGATTTACAGAATTAGCAAGAGGGTTTATGGCGAAAGGGTTAGGGGTAATCCAGATTGGCGGATTTATGGATAAGAAGATCCAGCTTCCAGGAGTTGTACACCTTACCGGAAAGATGACCTTCAAGCAGAGTGGGGAGCTTATTAAGCGTTGCAGCGGCTACGTTGGAGTAGATTCTGGCCCAGCCTATTTAGCCGGCTGGTCAGGTGTGCCAACTATTCTAGTAATGGGCTCAACTCAAAATACATGCGATAATAGCGGACCCTCAGTTGGACCACGTGAGGACACTGTATGCTATATAAATGCTAACAAGCCCGATAATCCAGCCTGCTCGCCCGTCCCATGCTATACTGCATGTCAGATCGGCATGAAGGTTGGGTGCATCGAAAGCATTCCGCCGCAGGTAGTATTTAATCAGATGATGACAATGCTTAAGCTTCCATCAGTAGTCGAGGCGGAGCCAGCTGAAAAGGTAGAGGGATGAAAATTTCAGCAGCTACATTAATTAAAAATGCAATAAAGTTTGATTATCCTATCATCGAATCTATTAAATCCCTAGAGCCGTATGTTGATGAATACGTAATAAACCTTGGCGACTCTGAGGACGAGACCGAAAAGCTTGTCATGGACGCTTTTGGATCCAACCCAAAATTTAAAATCTTTAAATCTGTATGGGAAGGGAAAGAGCAAGGTATGGCTTTTTTTAGAAACCAAACCAATAAGGCTCTTGATCAATGCACTGGAGACTGGATATTTTATTTACAGGCCGACGAGTGCGTCCATGAAGATGAAATGAAGAATCTACGTAAATTAATTGAAGAAGCTGACGCTGCCGGGAAAAGGGCGATCGCTCTCAATTTTCTTCATTTTGAAAAGAATTATTCTAAGATAAAGAAGGGCTACAGCGAAGGCTTCGATGCCTATGAGAAAGAAGTTCGCATAATTAAAAATGGATGCGGAATTCGAAGCTCAGGAGACGCTATGGGCTTTTGCTACACCGAGGAGCCATATGCAGGCCAAATGGTCTTCGTTAACGGTATATGGGGCTTTGGGGGCGCAGGAGACACATCTCCCGAGGCTCAGGTGCTCTATTCGATATCACCATTGCATATGTATCATTATGGGTACGTAAAATCCCCCAGGACCATGCTTGAAAAAAAGTTATATTTAAAAGAATTTTATTTTTCAGATCCAGCAATGACAGATGAATTAAAAATAATAGAGAATGGAAAAATTAGAAGTGTAGGCGACAAGTATAAATATAGTCGCCAATTAAATAATTTTGAAGGTACCCACCCATCATCTATGAAGCTTAGAATTAAAGAATTTGGAGAAAATAATCCAGAACTTTTAGAGTAATTTAATTGAAAAATAACGTTTTTTCAGTATCATATTAATACTATGGATGACATCAAACTAAGAGTTTCTTTCTCGGCTCTAGAAACATTTAAAACTTGCCCGAGGAAATATTACTACAATTACATTCAGAAGTTACCCAGGATTGATAGGCCGTGGTTCGTCTTTGGTAACTTCAACCACCTAATACTTGAGAAGTTCTTCAAGTATATTATCTATTACAAAAAACGAAATAGAGAGTTTAACATAAAATATCTTATGGGTCGTGCCTTCAGCTCCGCCTTGCGCACCTATGCAAGACAGGCTGATAGCGGAGTTGGGCTACCTCTCACAAGTAAGCAGGTGGATGAAACCAAGGTTATTCTTAAAAAGTTCTACGATAAGATCAAAGATAACCTCCCGAACGTTTTGTTCGTTGAAAAAAAATTTACAATAGATCTAGGCAATAACATAACTCTTATCGGCTACATAGATAGGGTTGATAAAAATCCAGATGGATCTCTGAGGATCGTAGATTATAAGACATCCAAGAAGCATTACCCGGTTGATAAAAATATCCAGCTAGATCTATATTCCATAGGAGTCAAGGAAAGCTTGGGTCAAAACGATCTTAAGATATATAAGCAACTTGACTTCATAAAAGTGGGCAAGTGCACAGATCCTAATTTGGAGCATGATAACAGTAAAGATGCCGAAATCATGGCTGACGTAAAGAAAACTAGTCTTCTAATCCAGGACATGAGAGCTACGAGCAGCAATGATCAGGACGTGTGGGTGCCTATCGAAAACGAATTCTGTTGGTCTTGCGACTTCAAGAGAGAATGTTTTCGATCGAGGGGACTTAGGGCGTGATAAAAAAGATCAAGTTTAAACATAAAATAATTCCTTATAATACGGAATCAGGGGATGGCTTTGACGAGATCCTGAATTTTTACGATAGAAAAATAAAAACAATGGTTTCTGGATGGGTTAAGAATATACCAGATCACGACGTAGATGACTTATCTCAGGTATGTCGAGAGAAGCTGATTGATGCGCTTAAAGACTATGACGACAAGGCTAACATTAATTTCTCAACGTACGTGTACACTGCGTGGAAAAGAAAGCTATCTCAGCTTAGTTATAAATATAAGACAAAGAAATACTCAGGCCACATTGAAAATGACAATTATATAAGTTTTAATTATGCATTTGATAGGCTCACGAACTCATTCTATTTGCTCCTCGGAAAACATAAGTGCCCCATAAGCCGAAAGGTCATTACGCCAAGCACCTGCGGCGGGTGCGAATTTAGCTGTGGCTATAAAAGTAAAAAGATAGAGCACGGAAATTTAGCTGGGGAAACTAGAAAGTTCGCAAAATGTTCTTATTTCATGAAGGTTCTTGAACAACGTGGAGTCCGCTCAGTTTCAATAGACGACACCACCAAGAAAGGTCCTTCTGGAGCAAGCTATTCTCCTATAAGCAGAATTCTTGCAGATAAATCGAGCAAGAATAACGAAGCAGAGCTGCTTGGAGACATTAGAAAAGTCTGCAAGAATATCGATGACGAAACTTTTATAATATTACAGTTAATACTTGATGGCTTAAATAAGTCAGAGATAATTAAAAAATTAAAAATAACTTCAAATAAGTTAGATAAAAAAATTAAGATACTGAACAGTAATAGCAAATTAAAAAAACTACTATTTAATTAAGAGAGGGATAACAATGTCAACGTTCGAAGAGGCCAAAAAGGATAGTTTGATTTTTTTCAAAGGGGATGAGCTGGCAGCTGATTCGTTTTTGCGAAAATATGCACTAACAACAAAAGACGGGAAGAAATACTTAGAAACAACCCCTGAGGGCATGTGGAGGCGCATGGCAAAGGCCGGAGCTGAGGCCGAGCCGAAGGATAAGGCAAAGTGGGAAAAAGAATTCCTGAGAGTCTTCGAAGATTTCAAGGCGGTCCCTCAAGGGTCTATAATGTTTGCTCTTGGAAATCCATATCAGAAGTCGAGCTGCTCAAACTGTTTTGTTTTTGAGGTTGCCGATTCTATTGATGGAGAGGGCAGTATTTTTAGAACGGCCGAGGAAATGGCTAGAACATATTCCTATCGTGGAGGCTGTGGTTTAGATCTTACGCCTCTTAGGCCAACTGGCGGTATTGTAGAGAACGCCGCCAAGTTTACATCAGGCGCAGCAAGTTGGATGGAGTTTTACTCAAATGTAACTCGTATGATTGGTATTAATGGCCGCCGTGGAGCTTTGATGCTCACGATGGGTATTGATCATCCGGATATTGAGTTGTTTACAAAAATGAAGCATGATATAACCAAGGTGACTGGCGCCAACGTGTCGATCCGCATCACCGACGATTTCATGAAAGCAGTTGAGCAGGGCAAGAAATGGGTCGCAACTTTTAAAACTAAGCACGAAACCATAACCAAAGAATGGAAGGCTCGGGATCTTTGGAAAATTATCGTTGATTCTGCCACTAAATACGCAGAGCCAGGAATACTTTTCTGGGACAACGTGATTAAGAACAGCCCAGCCGACTGTTATGCGGACGTTGGATTTAAGACTATTTGTACAAATCCGTGCTCTGAATTACCACTCTCACGCTATGATAGCTGCACGTTGCTATCAATGAATCTTACAAAATATACTCGCAATGATTTTTCCAAAGATGCCCTATTCGACGAAGAGGCTTTCTTTAAAGATGTATATGTGGCAACACGCTTTCTAGACAATGTAAAAACCCTTGACTCCGAAATGGTTCCACTTCCCCAGCAAAAAGAAATAGCAAAAGCTGGACGCAGGATAGGTATGGGAATTCACGGCCTTGCCGATGCTATGGCAAATCTTGGCATTAAATATGACAGCAAAGAAGGCGTCACATTTATTGATAATTTATTTGAGAAATATACAAAATCCGTTTACAGTGCCTCTATTGAGCTAGCCAAAGAAAAGGGCGCTTTCCCAGTGTTTGATGCGAAGAAAGAGAAGAATGACGCTTTCTTGAACAGGATAGGCGTAGCTGGAATACCTCGCAGAAACATAGCCTGCATGACGCTGGCTCCAACTGGGACTGTGTCTATCATTTCGCAAACAAGTTCGGGTATTGAGCCGGTATTTAGAAACTCATATACTCGACGTAAAAAGATCAACCACGATTTAGCTATTGGCTTTAAAGATATTCTGAGCAAAATGATCGAAGAAAAGCCATCTATCGTAGATGAAATGGATGCCAACGGAGGAACTTTCTCGTTTGAAAAAGACGGGAAACTTATCTTCGTAGATCAGCTTGGAGATTTCTGGGAAGAATATAAAGTGTATCATCACAATGTTGAAAGATATGCTGAAAGCAAAGTCATAGCTGAAGCGCTTGATCCAGAAAATAAAAACCTAGATGACTTATCGGAATTATTTGTTACGTCTGATCAGATAGATTGGGAGAAACGTGTCGAGATTCAGGCTGCTATCACGCATTGGCTGGATCATTCATGCTCTTCTACTATAAACCTCCCTAGAGGAACAGAGTCAGACATTGTATCCAAGATCTACATGAAGGCATGGAAATCAGGATGTAAGGGCATGACCGTATATGTTGATGGATGCCGTGATGGTGTTCTTATAACCAACGAAACTAAGGCTAAGCAGAAATCAGACAAGGACGAGAAGGATAAGGCAGCAGCGGAGGGCGCTGGCTTCCATGCCAAAAAACGCCCACCCAAGATACCTTGCGATATTTTCTCCATTACCGCAGAGGGCCAGAAGTGGATCGTTATGGTTGGAACAGTGGATGATAAACCATATGAAGTATTCTGCGGCCGGCCAAGAAAGGCTCATGCAGATAACTTAGGCAAGGTGGAGCATGGGTATATCGAAAAAGAAGGTCGTGGGAAATACTCTCTGCACATAGGTAAAGATACCATTATTAAAGACATTTCATCTGTTTTCGATGGGGCGCAGGGAACTTTGACTAGAATGTTGAGTATTTCATTAAGACATGGTATTGATATGCACTATTTGGTTCAGCAGCTAGAGAAATCAGATGGAAGTATTACATCGTTCAGCAAGGCGATTTCCAGGGTTCTAAAGAAATATATTAAAGATGGCTCGAAAGAAACAGGTGCAAAATGCGGAGATTGCGGACAGGAGTCTCTAATTAGGCAAGAAGGCTGCGTTACCTGCTCAAATTGCGGGTACAGCAAATGCTAAATTTGATATAATAAATCCATGGCAAAAACAAACTCAAGAAATGTAAGGGTTTTCCCCGACTGGTTCAGCAAGATAGATAATAGATCTATTCGAGAGCATCGTGATTTATGTGAGTTTCTATATAATAAGGTAGATTCTCATGAATGCGAATGGTCTGCAGATAAAACATCTTTCTGGGTCTCAGAGAAGACATCTTACTATAAATACGTACTGGACGACGGCCGCTGGCTGGCACCGACTGGAACTCCCGCAAGAGAGTTCTATCTTCCAGAGAAATTGAAAGAGATAACCATAAACATTGGTGTGGATAGCGCCACTGGATTCCCAGCTGGAGAATACGAAGTAAAAGAAATATCTGAAGTCGTCCTAGGAAAAATACATGGCTCAGAAGCTCAAAGAACATATTCCGCAGAAATAAGTCCGCATTATGCAGAAATGGCCAAAAAAGACTTGGCTGAAAACCCTATCCCTCAAGATAACTTTGATTGGGATCTAGTTAAAGAAGCAATGGAGGAATAAATGTCAGATAATTACTATTTAATAGAATCAAAGCTTGGTAAGTCGTATGTTACTAAAATTGCCGATGACGAAAAGCTCGGATTTGTAGTTGAAGAAAAAGATGATAAAAAAGTCTTGACTGACCTGGGATCTCTAGAGAGCAGGAAGTTTATTATCCTAGATGATCCAATTGTCATGGTTCCAAGAAGAACTCCTGATGGAAGAACTGAAACTGTGTCAGTTAGAATTTCAGAATCCCCAACAGGCTCTGCCACGGTTGGAATAGCAACTGACGTAATAGCTGAAATTAATATAATTGATGATTCGTCTGATTTCGTAACTGGGCTCAAGGCTGCAAAGGCTGGCCTTTATACTTCTGGTGGAAATAAAGAAGAGATAGAAAATTCATCAAAACTAATACATAAATTCTCAAAGAGATAAAATGGATCCAAAGCTGGCAAATTTCAAAATGAATTGCGGGTTCTGCGGGGAAAGTACTCCCTTTAAGGACGTAGAACAAGTTCCGCTCAAAATAGACAAAACCTCCAAGAATCAGAATTTATTTGCCTACAGGTGCATAACTTGTGAATCTAAAAACACAAAGGTAACCATGGACAAGCAGAGGGTTAGGTCATTTACCGGAAGACATAGGGCCGCTAACGAGTCTAGCATCTTTGATGTTCCGGAAGGGGATTAAAATGGAAGAAAATGACATAGAAGTATTTGAATCGGTTGTCGTAAAAAAAGACGACGTAAATGTTTCCATCACGGGAAGTCCCGACGGCCTTCTGGCTGGACGTACCGGAGAGCAGGTTTTATTGTACTGTTCTGATATTTTACGTAGAGCATCAGGAGAGGGCTCGTTTGAAGACAACCTTGAGATGTTAGCAGCCCTAGAGACAACGCTTAAAAATAACTATGGCTGGAAAGATATAGAGTTTAACGAGTTTACTAAGGTGTGGAGAAAGAATCTATATCTAGCAAAAATAGGTCATGACAATCATGTTGAAGTTGATATGAAGGAATATCAGAACTTTTTAACATATATTGAGCATAAGAAAAAGGTTGAGTCCGGCGAGATGAGCGATATTGGAGCACAGTCTGCGGATGAGCTTCAGAAGTTCGCCGAGCAGGCAATCGCTGACTCCGAAGGCTACGCTGATAGAGTGGCTAAGCCAGGAGTGAGTATTGACGGTGAAGTTGTTCCCATCGAAGAGGTGACCAGAAAGATAGTAAAGAAAAAAAAGTAATAGTTGAATTAAATTAAGATGCTCGTATAATGAATACGGGCTTAAAGAAAACAAACCGGCCCAGAAATTGGGCCGGTTTTTGTATTAACTGAGGAGATGGAATGGGCAAGTTTTATGTAATTACTCACAAGAAATGTGACGACGGGAGCATGTCGGCTGCAATCGTTAAAAAATTCAAGCCAGAAGCCATAGTCTTTCCTACAACGTATGGACATGAATGGAAAGAGCTTGAATTCAACCCAGAAGACTCCGTCCTCTTTACTGACTTTTGTCCAGAGCCGGCTGATCTATATGATCTATATCAAAGGAATATAAATTTCCAGGTTCTAGACCATCATATAACATCTCAGAAAAACCTAGAGGAATACTGGGAAACAAACCCCAAAGAGGCCAACCTTATCAAACCTAGGACTATTATTGATCTCAGCAAGTGTGGAGCAACAATTACATGGGATTACATGAATGCTTATGCAATGGAGGCCAGGCCTAGAGTTTTAGACTTCATTGAAATAGCGGATCTTTGGAAGTGGGAAAGAGATCCGAATTCGAAAGCCGTGACTCAATATATTCGCTTAATTACAAAAATTGGTAGCTGGGAAGACATGCTTGAGCTATTAGACAATTTTAACGAGGCAAAAGCCATTGAGGCCGGAAGGCTTTTAGTTAAGCGCCTAGAAAGAGATGTGGAAGATTTATACGATAAGGCCGATGAATATAAAATGTTTGACCTCAGAGTTATGGTTGCAAACTCAAG
>Ga0307377_10006557_pt1 | contig 12173 bp, 10 predicted proteins | sample TR3MG_FD_202535 | JGI IMG/M metagenome (GOLD analysis project Ga0307377, IMG submission 202535) | Soil microbial communities from Risofladan, Vaasa, Finland - TR-3 | ecosystem: Environmental > Terrestrial > Soil > Coastal area > Acid sulfate soil | place: Finland: Risofladan, Vaasa | collected...
GCCGCGCGGCAAGACCAGCGAAGCCGCACGCTGGCTCGCCGACAGCGAAAATCGCGCCGACCTGATCGGCGGCACCACGCTGGACGACAAGGACGACGGCCTGGCCAAGGTGCTGCTGGATCTGCAACAGGGCTGGGCCATGCAGGCCAGCGACGTGGTCGCCGGCAATGTGCTCAAGGCGCTGGCCCGGCTCGGGCCGACCCATCGCGGTTATGTCGAGCGTGCGAATTTCGTGGTGCTGCGTTCGCCGGATGTGCCCTCGATCCTGGTCGAGACCGCCTTCATCAGCAATCCGGTCGAGGAGCACAAGTTGCGCGACCCGGCGCATCAGAAGCAGCTCGCCGAAGCGATCATGGGTGGCGTGAAAAACTATTTCGAATCCACGCCGCCGCAGGGGACCTGGTTCGCCGCCCAGGCAGCGGCCAGAAACGGCACAGCGCTGGCATCGCGCAGCACTCGCAGTGACGACAGGCATACCCGCAGCAGCGAAGGCGTGACGCTGGCCAGCAACCGGTCGACGCGTGCGGGTCGCCGGGCGCATGACGTTCACCGGGTCAGCCGTGGCGAAAGTCTGGGCAGCATTGCCCGGCACTACGGTGTCAGTATCGGCGCGCTGAAAGACGCCAACCGGATCGACAGCAATACGGTACGTGCCGGCACCGTCCTCACCATTCCGACCAGTTGAGCCGCATATCGCTGGCATCGCCTGACATCAGCGATGTGAGTGGTCGATGCGGGCCTGGCATCGTTCTGCAGCCCCATCGCTGAACTTGTCTCGCGATTCCCTTAAGCTTGCCGGATGTCCGCCATCCGCCTGCTGCCGCCCGAACTCATCAACCAGATCGCCGCTGGCGAAGTGATCGAACGACCATCCTCGGTGGTCAAGGAACTGGTGGAGAACAGCCTCGATGCCGGCGCCAGCCGCATCGAGGTGGATATCGAGGCCGGTGGCTCCCGCCTGATCCGGGTGCGTGACGACGGCGGCGGCATCGCCTCCGATCAACTGTCGCTGGCGGTGGCTTCGCACGCGACCAGCAAGATCGGCAGCTTCGACGATCTGGAACACGTCGCCAGCATGGGTTTCCGCGGCGAGGCGCTGGCTTCGGTCTCGTCGGTATCGCGGTTTGCGCTGACCTCGCGCGCGCGCGGCCAGGATGCCGCCTTTCGCATCGAAGTCGATGGCGGCAGGTTGCAGGCGGCGCGTCCCGCGCAGCATCCGGCGGGCACCAGCGTGGAAGTGCGCGACCTGTTCTACAACGTGCCGGCACGGCGAAAATTCCTGCGTGCCGAGCGCACCGAATTCGCGCATATCGACGATCTGCTGAAGTCGCTGGCACTGGCCCGTGGCGCGGTGGAGTTCCGGCTCAGCCACAACGGCAGGCCGGTGCGGATATGGAAGGCGGCCGGCGACGACCAGGCGGCACTGCAGCGGGTGGCCGAGGTGCTGGGCGAGGAGTTTCCCGCGCAAAGCCTGCGCATCGATCACGCCATGGCCGGCCTGCACCTGTCCGGCTGGGTGGGCTTGCCGACGGCATCGCGCGCGCAGGCCGATGCGCAGTATTTCTATGTCAACGGCCGGCTGGTGCGCGACCGCATCGTGGCTCATGCGGTGCGTCAGGCGTATGCCGATGTGTTGTTTCACGGGCGGCACGCCGCATTCGTGCTGTATCTGCAGCTCGACCCGGCCGGCGTGGACGTGAACGTGCACCCGGCCAAGCACGAAGTGCGCTTTCGCGAGCAGCGGCTGGTGCACGATTTTCTTTTTCGCACCTTGCATGAGGCGTTGGCGCAGACGCGTGCCGGACAGCATGCGGATACGATGCCGGCCGCGGGCGAGCCGCATGCAGCGCCGATGGCGTGGCCCGGTCAATCCAGCCAGAGCCGACTGAATCTTGGCGTGCGCGATGCGCCGCTGGCCGGCTATGCCGCCTTGCTCGGTGAAGCACCGTTGGCATCGGGCAGCTCCGTGCCGATGCCGGAAGCGGATGCGGGCGAAGCGCCGCCGCTCGGTTTCGCGATCGCCCAGCTGAAGAATATTTTCGTGCTGGCCGAGAATGCGCAGGGCCTGGTGCTGGTGGACATGCACGCGGCTCACGAGCGCATCACCTACGAAAAACTGAAGGCCGCCCGTGCCTGCAGCAATCTGCGTTCGCAGATGTTGCTGGTGCCGCTGAGCATCGCGGTGAGTGCGCGGGAAGCCGTCGCCGCCGAGGAGCACGCCGAGGCGCTGGCCGACTGGGGCCTCGAACTGTCGCGCAGCGGCCCGTCGACGATCGTGGTGCGACGCATACCGGCCCTGCTGGAAGGCGCGGATGTCGGCCAGCTCAGTCGCGACGTGCTGGCCGAGCTGGCCCAGCACGGCAGTTCGCGGCGCTTGCAGGAGCTGGAGAACGAATTGCTTTCGACCATGGCCTGCCACGGCTCGGTGCGTGCCGGACGCCGTTTGACCCTGCCGGAAATGAATGCCCTGCTGCGCGAGATGGAGGCGACCGAACGCTCCGGCCAGTGCAACCACGGTCGCCCGACCTGGACCCAGCTGAGCCTGGGCGAGCTCGACAGGCTTTTCATGCGCGGCCGCTGACCCTGCGACCTTGTTGTCCCACCACAGACTTTCCGGAGTCGTTGCCGTGCACGCCCAAACCCCGACTGCTACCGCCGCGACAACCGCATACACGCAGCAAGTCCAGCAATGGCGCGCCGACCGGGTCGCGCGGCTCACGGCACCTGACGGCTGGCTGAGCTTGATCGGACTGGAATGGTTGAAGGAAGGCGACAACCGCGTCGGAACCGCCGCCGACAACGACATCGTTCTCAAGGCCGGGCCCGCGCATCTGGGCATCGTGACCCTGGACAAGGGCGGCGCCGTGCACATCGTGCTGGCCAGGGACAGTGGCGCCGCGATCGACGGCAGGCTCGTGAATGAAGCCGCGCTGATCGACGACGCGCACGCCATCGGCGACGCTGCGCCGACCATGGTGCGCTTCGGCAGCGCGAATTTTCATGTGATCGATCGCGACGGCCGCAAGGCACTGCGGGTGAAGGACAGCGACGCGATCACGCGCAAGGACTTTCTCGGTATCGACTACTTCCCGGTCGATCCGTCGTGGCGCATCGTCGCCGACTGGGTGCCATGCGATCCGCCGCATGCACTGGAGATCGGCACCGTGATCGGCACCATCGACAAGGTTGCCGTGCCGGGCAGGGCGGTGTTCCAGTGCGATGGCCACACTTGCGAACTGCTGCCGTATCAGGAAGCACCGGGCGGCGAGCTGTTCTTCGTGCTGGCCGACCGCACATCCGGCACGGAAACCTATGGCGCGGCGCGCTTCCTCTACGCGGCCTTGCCGAAGGACCGCAAGGTGGTGCTCGATTTCAACCAGGCCTACAACCCGCCGTGCGCGTTCACCCCGTTCGCCACCTGTCCGCTGGCGCCGCCGGAGAACCGGCTGGACGTGCGCGTGACCGCCGGCGAGAAAAAATATCGCGGTGGGCATCACTGATCGCTTGCCTTTAGGAGCGCACCTTGTGGGAGCGGCTGAAGCCGCTCCCACAAAAGCAGCCCCACCGACAAGCGTTCAGCGGCCCTTGAATTCGGCCTTGCGCTTTTCCAGGAACGCGGTGGTGCCTTCGCGCATGTCCTCGGTGGAAAACGCCAGCGCGAAAGCCTGCGTTTCGAATTCCAGTCCCTGATCGATCGCCGTTTCGCCGCCACTGAGTACGGCATCGAGAATGCCGGCGGCCGCCAACGGTGCGGCGGCGACAAGTTGATCGGCCAGCGCATCAACCACCTCGTCCAGTGTCTCGGGCGGCACCAGGCGGGTGACGAGGCCCAGTTCAAAGGCACGCTGGGCGCCAATCGCTGCCCCGGTCAGGCACAACTCCAGCGCCGCGCCGCGGCCAGCCAGCCGCTGCAGGCGCTGGGTGCCGCCGAAGCCGGGGATCAGGCCGAGGTTGATTTCCGGCTGGCCGAACTTCGCCTTCGTGCTGGCCACGCGCAGATGACAGGCCATGGCCAGTTCCATGCCGCCACCCAGCGCGAAACCCTGGATCCGTGCAATGACCGGTTTGCCGAGCCGTTCGATCGCGCTCATCAAACGCTGGCCGGCGCGCGAGAATGCCTGCGCCTGCACCGGCGTGTAGCCATGCATTTCGGCGATATCGGCACCGGCGACGAACGCCTTCTCGCCGGCTCCGGTCAACACCACGACGCGCACGGCATCGTCCTGAGCGGCCTGTGCAAAGGCGATGGTCAACTCGTTGATCGTGTCGCGATCGAGTGCGTTGAGCTTGTCGGGGCGGTCGACGATGATCGTGCGTATTGCGCCGCGGTTGCCGATTTGCAGGTTGCGATAGGCCATGGACAGATCCCCGGGGATGTGAAATCGCGATGGTAGCAGCGGGAACCTTTGCCACGGCCCGGTTTCTCAAGCCCGGGTACCATTCGCTGCAGAAATCCCGCGAACCGCTTAGGATGCCCGCTACGGATTCGCCGCCGCGATCTAGAGAAGGCCCGATGGAGAAAGGCATGACAAAGCTGCGTTGGTTGTTGCCTGGCGTGTTGCTGCTCGGTGCCGTGGCACATGCGCAGGGCCGCGCGCCGGCAGCAGTCTCGACGGGCAAGCTGGACAAGACCAAGCTTTCGTATGCGATCGGCTACCAGATCGGCAGCCAGTTCGCCGACGGCAAGCCGGACGTGGACATACCCACGCTGCAGCGGGCGATTGAGGATGCCTACGCCAGGCGGCATCCCGCCGTGCCGATGCAGGACATGCAGCAGCAACTGCAACGCCTCAATGCGCAGATGCATGCCGATGCACTGGCTGAATTCAAGCGCATAGCCAAGGCCAACGCGCGCAAGAGCGAGGCCTTCATGGCGCACAACCGGCAGCAGCCCGGCGTGGTGCAGTTGCCCTCGGGCATCCAGTACCAGGTGCTTGAAAAAGGCTCCGGTTCGATCAGCCCGACGGTGGCCAGCACGGTCACGGTGAATTATCGCGGCATGCTGGTCGACGGCACCGAGTTCGACAACACCTGGGCACGCGGCACTCCGGTCAGCTTTGCCGTCAACTCGGTCCTTACCGGCTGGCAGGACGTGATTCCGCGCATGCACGTGGGCGACCGCTGGAAGGTGGTGATTCCGCCCAGGCTGGCTTACGGGGAGGCCGGTGCACTGCCGCGGATCGGTCCGAATGAGGCGCTGGTATTCGACATCCAGCTGCTCGACATCAAGGTTGGCGCAGGCAAGCCTTGACACCGGTCAGTGGTAACATGGGACGGTATGCCAGATGATGCCGCCCTCACCGCAACGCTTCCGCTGACCCCCTGCATCGGCATCTGCCGGCTGGATGATCACGGCTATTGCATCGGCTGCCGGCGCACGGACGTGGAGATCGGCCGCTGGCTGGTGATGAGCGATGCCGAGCGGCAGCACGTCATGCACGAAATCCTGCCAGCCAGGCACCGGCAGGCGCAGGGCATTACGGCCGTGATGGATACGCTGCAGAACGCCCTGCTGCCGCTGTCGGCACCACCGACGGGCCCAGGCTGGAATCATGCCGACATGACCGCTCTGCTCGGTCACGCCACGCGTCAGCCGGCAGCCGTGCTGGTCGGTTTGCGCGAAGGTGTGCAGCCGCATCTGGTGCTCACCTTGCGCACCGATCACCTGCAGGCGCACGCGGGTCAGGTGGCGTTTCCGGGTGGTCGCAGCGATCCCGGCGATGCCGATGCGGTAGCCACGGCACTGCGCGAAAGCGAGGAGGAAATCGGCCTCGAACGTGCGCTGGTGACGCCGCTGGGCTATCTGGATTGCTTCGAGACAATCAGCGGCTACTGCATCACCCCGGTGGTGGCGCGCATTGCCGCCGAGGCACAATTGCGCCCGGCACCCGACGAGGTCGCCGAAGTGTTCGAGGTGCCGCTGGCATTCTTCCTGGATCGGGCGAACCTGCGCCGCTACACGATGGAGTTCCGCGGCGAGCGACGACCGATGGTGGAATTCGTCCACGGCCGCCATCGCATCTGGGGCGCCACCGCTGCGATGCTGTGCAATCTGCTGCAGCGGATGGGCCACGCCTGATCGTCCGTCCCGGATGCGATGCGGCAGCCGGCGCATGATGCGGGTTGCAACATCCGGCTCCACCTCGAAACGGTCCCACCATGAGCCTGAAGACCACCCTGATCGATCCGTCCACTCTCGCCGCGCTGACGCCGGATGAGGTGCTCATCGTCGATTGCCGCTTCGATCTGGCCGATCCGGAGCGGGGCCGGCGCGATTATCTGGACGGCCATGTTCCGGGTGCGGTCTACGCCAGCCTCGACCGCGACCTGTCCGATCTCTCGCGGCAGGCCGAAGGCCTTGGCCGCCACCCGCTGCCGCTGGAATCGGCGTTCAACGCGCTGCTGTCGCGCTGGGGCTGGCGCGCGGGCATGCAGATGGTGAGTTACGACGCGGCCGGCGGTGCGCTGGCCGCGGCGCGGTTGTGGTGGATGCTGCGCCTGGCCGGCGTGCAGGGGGTTGCCGTGCTGGATGGCGGCTACGCCGCCTGGCTGGCCGCGGGCTTGCCGGTCGAGGCCGGTCAGCCGGCGGCACGGAAGTCGAGTGAGCTGTCGTTGCGTTACGCGCCGACGCAGGTACTCATCGAGCCTGCCGCGTTGTGCGATCGTCCGGATCAACTGCTGCTCGACGCGCGCGCCGCGCCGCGCTATCGCGGCGAGATCGAGCCGATCGACCCGGTCGGCGGCCATGTGCCCGGCGCGCTGAATCGTCCGTTCAGCGACAATCTCGGCAGTGACGGTCGCTTCAAGCCGCCGGCTCAACTGCACGATGAGTTTCTCGCGCTGCTGGGTCCGGTCGCCCCGTCCGGGGTGGTGCACATGTGCGGTTCTGGCGTGACCGCCTGTCACAACCTGCTGGCGATGGAGCATGCCGGGTTGCGTAGTTCGCGGCTCTATGCGCCCTCATGGAGCGGCTGGATCAGCGATCCGGCACGGCCGGTGGCCAAGGGCTGACCCATTTCGCGTAGGAGCGCATCCCGTGCGCGATGCTTTTTATCCGGGTGTGGGCAAAAAGCATCGCGCACAGGGTGCGCTCCTACAACCTCATCCCTTGTTCTTCAGCTGCGCCACCAGCTGCCGCAGCACCGCCTGGGTTTGCGGGTGGAAAAACGCGTCGACGAACTCGTCCAGCGGCAACGCATCCGGATCGGTGAAGGCGTTGACGAGGTCGGCGCGGGCCAAGGCACGGGTTGTCAGCATCGCATGCGAGGGCAGCGCCAGCAGTTCGCCGAGCCAATGCACGGCACGCGTGGTGACTTGGTCGATGCCGGTGAGTTCGTCGACGAAACCGCAGGCCAGCGCCTCGGCAGCCTCGAGCATGGCACCGCAGACCAGCAATCGTTCGGCGCGATACGGGCCGACCACACGGCGCAATGCCAGCTGGATCGCATCGGGCACGATCAGCCCGACCTGCACTTCGTTCAGACCGATCCGGAACGGGCCTTCCGCCATCACCCGGTAATCGCAGAACAGCGCCAGCACCGCGCCACCGGCCGGGCTGTGACCGGTGATTGCGGCCACCAGTGGAATCGGCGCCGATGCCAGGGTGGCGCACAGCGCGAAAAACTCGCGCCAGTATTCGCGTACCCCGGCGCGATCGCATTCGATCAGCAACGGCACGTCCACCCCGGCCGAGAACAGGCCTTGCGCACCGGACATCACGATGCCGCGTGCGCCGCCGCGCACGCTGTCGTCGATCGCCCCGCGCAAGGCGCGCACCAGTTCCAGGTTCAGTGCATTGACCGGCGGGCGGGCTAGCTGGATCTCGTGGATGGTGTCGTGGGTGATCAGGTTGAGCATGGTGCGCTCCTGAAGAGGAATGCGGGATGCAGGTCGCTTGTCATTGGGTCGGCACCATCCTCAACGCGCAGGGCGATCATGATATCGTGAATCGTCGACTCGTTTCTGCCGGCGCGCCACCCGGACGAAGAACGGGATCGCCAGCAGCTGTGTCACCACGCAAAAAGCGATGGTCCACGGCAGCGAGCGGTCGTAGAGAAAGCCGATCGCCGCGCTGCCGACAAACCAGGAGATGCCGTAGCCCGCCGAGAACAATCCGAACGCCGAGGCCCGATCTTGCAACGGCACCATCGGCGTGACCGCGGCGGGGATGATCGACTCATGCACGCCCATGCCCATGCCCCAGATTGCCGCGCCGATCAGCGCCATGCCGAATCCGCCGAGAAAGACCAGTGGTGCAAACAGCGAAGCGATGAACGTCAGGACGATCAGCACCCGAAAACCGTAATGATCGAACAGCCGTCCGAACAACAACGACGAACTTCCGCTGACGGCCATCGCCACGGCGTAGAAAATGGGAATCCAGTTCGTGGGTACGCTGCTGCTGCGGGCAAAGTGATAGGCGATCAGCGGATAGTCCGCAAAACCAAGGGCCACCAGCGACGCGCCGGCGAGATAGATCCAGAAGGTGCGGGAGAATCGGATGCCGGCTTCAGCCTCCTGCAAACCCTGCTCCATATCCTGCGGTTTCGGATAGAGCAGACGCGCGGTGAGCACGAAAGTCAGATTGATCGATGCCGGGACCAGCAACACGGCGAACGCCAGGTGGTAGCTGCCATGATGGGCGAGCACGGCGGCTACCGCCAGCGGGCCGAACATGGCGCCGAACTGGTCGCAGGCCTCGTGGATGCCGAAGGTCCAGCCGTAGCCGCCGATGTGTCTGGCCGCGTGCGACAGCATCACGTCGCGCGGCGGGTTGCGGATCGCGCGGCCCACGCGCTCAAGGATGATGAACACCGCCGCGCTCTGCCAGTGGTGGGTCAGTGCGAGCATCGGCACCGCGCTCATCTGCACCACGTAGCCGGTGATCGCGGTGGGCCAGAAGCGGCCGGTGGCGTCGGCAAAGCGGCCGGAAAAATAGCGCAGCCCGTAGCCGGCCAGTTCACCGAAGCCGGTGACCATGCCGACCACGAACGCGCTGGCCTGCATCGAGGCCAGGAACGGCCCCAGGATGCTGCGCGAGCCCTCGTGGGTGAGATCGGCGAAAAAGCTCAGCACGCCGACCAGCAGCACGAAACGCATCGCCAGGCGGCTGCCCGACGATGCGTTCCGCGCAGGAGCAGGCTGGGCCGCAGTCATGGACAGATCGCCTTTGAGGGCACCTCCAATAGCACTGGTTTGCAGGAGCGCACCCTGTGCGCGAATGCTCCTGTCACAGCCGATGCAAACAGCATTTCGCGCCCCGGGTGCGCGCCGAGCGCCAAGAACCAGGCTATTCGAGATTCCCTTGGGGATGAACGGCGGGCGGCGGCTCGGGGCGTCGGTTTCTGTCCTCCGTTCGAGCTTTTCACGCGATCCGGCATGGCCGTGCCTCAGGCGTGCGCGCTGGTGCGCACGCGACCCAGCGCTATGGTGCCGGCGAACATCAGCAGTGCCGCCAGCGCGAAGCCGAACACGGGGGAGACGACGGTCCATATCAGGCCCACCGACGCGCTGGACACGAACTTCGCCGCGCCGTTGACGGTGCCCAGCGCGCCGTAGCTGATGGCGAGCATGTCCGCGTGCACCATCTCCGCGGTCACCGTCGGCTCCAGCGCCTCCTGCACCGCGACATACAGACCGGCGATCAGGAATATGCCGCCAAGCAAGACCACGCTGTCGACCGCAAACCAGAACGCCAGTGCGGTGAGCGCGGCGGTGAGCGCGCCCAACGCGTAGCCAGCCACCAGCACCGGCAGGTGGCCGACGCGATCGGCCAGTACCCCGATCGGGTACGACAGCAGCACTTGCACCAGATTGCGTCCGGCGTACATCAGTCCGGCTAGCTGCGCCGCGCGCACCACGCCCATCGATGGCGTGAGCAAGGTGGTGGTGGCCAGGATCAGCAGGCTGTGCGAGAAATCGCCGATGCCGAAAATGCCGACCGCGCCGAGATAGCGTTTGAAGCGCATGGGCAGGCTGCGCAGCGAGCCGAAAAACCTCAGTGCGGGATTGGGCGAGTGCTGCGGGTCCTTCACCAGCGTCAGAAAGGCCAGCACCGCCAGCGCGCCCGGAATGATCGACAGCCACAGCACCAGCCGGAACGGCCACGTCGGATCAGTGCCGTGCAGATGCTGCGCCCAGCCCAGCAGCGCCACGCCCAGCAGCGGTCCGGCCACTGCGCCGATGGTGTCGGTGGCGCGATGAAAACCGAACGCCCGTCCGCGGGTTTCCGGGCTCACCGCCTGCACCACGATCGCATCGCGCAGCGGTCCGCGCAGCCCCTTGCCGAACCACGACGCCAGCCTTCCAGCCAGCAGCAGCGGCCAGCCCAGCGCCAGCGCGATCAGCACCTGGCCAAGCGGTGTCAGCGCGTAACCCACCAGCACCAGCAATTTGCGATGACCCAGCTTCTCGGCGATGTAGCCGGAGATCATCTTGGTGAAGCTGGCGACCGCGTCGGCGGTGCCTTCGATAAAGCCCAATGCCGCCGCCGGGATACCCAGCACGGCCAGGAATCCCGGCAGGATCACCGTAGTGGTTTCGTAACAGAAATCGCCCAGCGCACTGGTGACGCCGGCGCCGACCACGGTGCGGTTGAGCCAGCCTGTGGGGGGCGCGATCCTGGCGCGCGTCCGGGCCGCTTCGTGCGTATCGTTCATCGTCATTTCCTGGTGCGTTCGTGCGGGTGATTGTTTTTCCGGTAGCCGGTGTCCCAATGAGCCCTGCCGCGGTGACGCGATCAGCTCCAGGCCGCCTTTGCGCAAGTATCGAAGCCGTGGGTCGATCCGAAACCCGACCGTCATGCGCGAGTGCCAATCCTGCCGTGTTCGACGGCATGCCGGGTGTAGGACAGTTGCAGATCTTCCGCCGCAATCATATCCAGCAACTTCTCGGCTTCTTCGTCGGTGACGATGAACTCGACCACGATGGGCGGATCGACGCCCAGCTCATCGACGAGAGGTTCATGCGACCCGGCAAATCGACCGGAACTTGCCATGGCCCGAATCGCGGTGCCCGTTCGGATGCCAAGGCGGTTGGCGAGCACCAGCAGCCACTCGTACAGGAACAGCGTGTGGTATTCCTCGAACTCGTAGGTGTAGAAACGCAGGTTGATCGCTTGATGACCCACGGCTATGGCCTCCTGCGGTTCGGGAGATGCGGGGCGCACGAGGGCTATCGTCGGAAAGACGACACCTGCGCGCGCCCCGGACTCCGGGGTGGGCAGGCATCATCAGCCGTGGGCGGCGGTTCGCCCCGATCGACTTGGGGCCGGAGGAATGCCATCTCCGAACGAACTCATGGATCATAGCAAGTTTATCGATTCGGCCCGCGATCTGAGCCATCGCTGAGCGATGAACAACGCCATACTGCCTCGCGATCCCGCAACTTGCGGCTTGCGCAATTGTGGCTAAGATGCCTTCGTGGAAGCGGAGATGGCATTCCTCCGGTCTTGGGTTTCACCAAGGCGAACCACCGTGACGGCTGATGATGCCTGCCTCACCCGGAGCGTCGGGTGCGCAGGCGTCGCCGTCCGCGACGACTCCCGCTGCGTGCCCGCGCTTCTGAACCAAGGAGCAGCGAGGACATGGCGAATGACAGTTCGGGCGCTGAATCGCTGTGCTTCCACAGCATCCTGTATTGCGGGCCGGCGGAAGGCGCCAGGCAGGAAGCGCGCGAGGCGCCCGCCTTCTTCCGCGACCTGAACCTCGATCAGATCGTGGCCGCGATCACGGCGGGCCGGCAGGACTACTATCTGGCACCGTTCTTCCATGCACCGCTGAACCGTCTCGATGAAATTGCCTATCGGCAGGAGGTCATGCGGGATCTCGAGGACGAGAGCCTGCTGCATGCCGTCACGTCGTTCTCGCGACGAATGGGCACGATGCGCGAGCGCCTCGCGCTGGCGACGAAACTCCATCACTACCAGTACGAGCAGGAGCGCTGGTTCCTGGGCGCGGCCGACATCTACTGCGAGGCCGTCGAAGGCCTCGGGCAGGATCTGCAGCGGCTCGCGGTCGCATCGCGCGGCATGCGCGCGCTTCGCGACTATCTGGCGGCGTATCTCGCGTCCACTTCGTTCACCAGGCTCGCGACCGATACCAGAACATTGAAGGCCGATCTGTCGGCGCTCCGTTACGGCCTGCTCATCAAGGGCAGCAGCGTCACCGTGCGCC